>Ga0181612_175335_pt1 | contig 17786 bp, 23 predicted proteins | sample HoacroProtozoa21_FD_119630 | JGI IMG/M metagenome (GOLD analysis project Ga0181612, IMG submission 119630) | Hoatzin crop microbial communities from Cojedes, Venezuel. Combined Assembly of Gp0051906, Gp0051904, Gp0051908 | reverse complement strand
GTGCCGTCGGAGGAGTTGGACGGGGCGTACGGGGGGGGAGGCGAGCGGGCGGACGGCGCGGCCCGGCGGGAGGCCGGGGTGGGGCGGGCATCCGTCCCGGGCGGGGAAGAGGCGGGGTGCTGCGCCGAGACCTCGCCTGCCAGGAGCCCCCCGGAGGCCCGGAGCAGCGGTGCCGTCCGTCCGCCCGCCCGCCGGGGCTGATCCCCAGGGGTGCGGGTGGTTGTCAGGAAAAGGTTTCTTTGCAGGTGGGCTCCTGTGCCTGTCTCTTCTCCTCTTTCGGGTTGCCGCTGGCGCTTGTGCTGATGAATATTTTTGACCGAGCGCTGCGTGGCAGGACGGGGAGCGCGCTGGCTTGTAGAGCTGCTTACAGAGATTTCCCGAGAGAATGAGCTCAGTGTCACAGAAAAACTGAAGAACTTGCCACGGTCGTGTGTTGGAGTGCCAGCTGTCTTCCTCTGTGGCATAAGCTTAGAGTTTGCGATTGGCTTTTCTCAAACTGGGACTTAGAAATCTCTCTGTCTCACTTAAACCAGCTTTTGTTGAGGCCAGAAGTGCTCGTTTGTGGGAGCTGTCGGAGGGACGAGCCCGTGCCTCGTGCACAGAAAGGCGACTGTGGCATTGGAGGTGCTTTTCTCACGGTCCCAAACGTTGCTCTTGTCATACGAGCGTGTTCGCTGTCTGATGGGGAGACCAAGATTAAAAACCAAACAGCCACGCGATGGCCTGTGAGACGCCCCGCTTGTCTGTGCAGTTGCCTGTGCTGTTCTTACCCGCATGCTGAACGTGGGCTGACGGGTCTGCGCTGCCGATGCCGCTGCCCCGTGAGAGCCATGGCGTGGTGGGTGAGCTGGGCAGAGCTCAGGCTTTACGAGCGGGCGCGTGGGCTGTCGCTCAGGTCAGCGTCGCCGAGGACTAACTGGAAGCGCCAGGGGTAGCTAGAGCAGCTCTGGCTTTTCACCAGGCTTGTTTGTATTCGGTGCGCGGTCCCCGCGGTGTCCGGAGGCAGGGCTGGCCTGCCCTGATGCGTGCGTGGTGATGGTCTGTCCGTGGGGATGTGCTTCGCATCCCACCCTGCATTTGCTCACTGTTACCACCCCTCGTTTTCCTTGGGACTCTCATTCTCTTGATCCATTCTCCTTCCAGCAAGTATTTATCTCTATGTCTTCCCCTGCTGATACAGTTTCTAGCACTTTCTTGACCTTTTTCTAGGTTCTTGTCGAGAATGTCTGTGATGCCGCTGCGGTAGGTCAGCTCCCATGGCCGTGGCCCGTCCCCTTTATCCGCCCTGCTCGTGGGGACGTACAGCCCTGCTTGGCTGCCAAGCTCGCACATGCACAGAATAATCCTTTTAACAGCTGGCTGTTGGCCTTGTCTTTCCAAGGCTTAAGTGCTTGAATACTTTTTTGCATCTCCAAAGGATTATGGAGACAGCTGCGGGGGAGAGCGTTTGGAGGGCTGGAAGTGCCCGAATGTTCCAGGTGAAACTGGGATGGTCTGTCACCCTGCGGAGACGGAGGCTTGGAGGGAAAGGAGCCGGGACTGGAAAATCCCTTTGTCCTGTGCACTGTAACAGTGAATTTAGTAACTCCAGTTGAGGAGGCAAGGTCTGACTGCCCCCAGCCATGCGCAGTGGAGCGTTACTGGCAGGCTGGGTAAGTAAGGAAGTCTGAGCTTTGCCAGGAGCGGACCAGGTGGCATGGGAAACAGCCAAGTGAGGGCGTGATGTGTGCACGACTGCTGTTAAATACCAGCTGTAAACCCTGGGTTGTCTGTGTGTGGTTAGCTAATTAACCCCACTGGCAGTCTGTAAGTGGAAACAGGAGGAAAAAAAAAAAACACTGGAACTAGCGGTTTCTTGTTTCTGATGTGTTTGCCTGCCCTTTTTTTGCTGTGGAATTGCACTGAGGCTGCAGAGTGAGGTCACCCGACGCTGTACGCCCGAGGAGACCATGCAGAGGAGCAGGACTACAAATATACTAACTATAAACTGCTTCTGACAGAGTCCCTGCCTTAATAGATGCTGGAAGAGGGGCTTTCCCATTCTGGGTTGTTGATGCTGGCCCGGATCAAGCAAGTGCAGGACACGATGTTTCCCTGGGAGGAAGTTAGCATAGATTCTGTGAAGCAGCATGACCAAAATCAACCCAAAATACATCCAGCACAAGCTGGGGAAGTTGGGGCCAGATATGGGCTCGGACACTCTATTAGTCCTGAGGGACTGCTGCAGGTCCTCAGGATGTGACTTTGTGGTAGTTCTGCAGGCAGAGATACAAAGTCAAATGTGCATTTAGGGGCTTTTTTCACTATTGTTTAAAATGTCTTGGCTTTTTACACTAAAATCCACGGAACCTTTTCTTAGAAGATGAAGGGAGGAATTAGGCATCTGAAAGCATAAACTACAGGATGAGTTTATTTTTCCCCCGCTTGACTTGGACTCAGCTTTGGATATTTGGAGATTGCAGAGTTTCCGTTTTCTAAACTGTTTTTTTTTCCCCTCCAGATTAAAGTTCATAGCTGGTGTGTCTTTTCTGCCCCCCAGTCTTATTTACTCTAGTTAACTTATGCTCCTGCGTGCTCTTAGCTCAAACCCTTCCCATGAGAGAGAACTGATCTCTGTTCACTTACATGTGTCCCCTTGAAAGCACACTAACCACTTCTAAGCTAGTAAGAAACGAGCGCCCAGTCTCTGTGACCTGAAAGACAAGATGTGAAAAATAAAGCTGTGGGTCACATAAAGTGAAGGAAATGAGCACAGCACCAAATCAGTGCGAAGGGCAGGCAAGCGGTTTCCATGAAGTTCGTGTAAAATAGCTTGCTCTGGTGCTGAACCGGTGGATTAATCTGTGCTGAGGCGGAGTTGGTGGTTTATTGAGACAGTTACTGCCATGCACGTGCGTAGCAGGTTCAGCTCTCCAAGCCTGGTCTTGTTCTCTTCCCAGCTCCGACGGCAGCAGCGCCGTTCCCCGGGGAGGATGCCGTCACGCGCGCTCTGCCGTCTTCGTGCCGTGTTTGCCGTAGATAGACCCGGTCAGCTCGAGCTCATCAACATCGCAGCAGCAAGTGCAGCTCTGCTGGGAGAGCTCGTTACCCACGCGCTGAGCGTCTGGGAGAGCGCTTGGCTCTTTATCCGGCTGTTTAAAAGCAGGGAGGTCGCTGCTGGTCATCTTATGGTTTTGGTCTCTTTATAGCTCTGAGGGCTACAGGGTGAGAGAGGTCTAAGCATGGGTGGTAAAATGTAGAATGGCAAAACCCTGAAGGCATGGAGTGACCAAGTGTCTCGGGGCAAGGGCTGAACCCATGGGATCCTCCGGTAGAGCGAACAGCGCGACGGGAGCCGTGCTGACCTGCAGCTCTGCTGCCTGTCAGCTGCGCAGATGCGTCCCTGGACCTCTCTAGACTGAGCAGTGTTGCAGTTTGGAATCTGTGATTTGTCCCCATTTTCAATCAAAATAGGCAGCGGTAACTTTTCTTCGGGATTTTATGTAGCGATTCTAACTAAACTTTTCAATTCCTGATCTCACACGAGATGATTGTGTGTGGTTAACCTCAAGGGCGGGTGTGCTGTAACCGCGCTTGCAAGTTTAATCAGTTGTCGTGAAGTCAGCGATAGACTGAAGGAAACGCTCTCCTGCTGCTCCCAGAAGAGGGAAGAAGGGGCAAGGAGCAGTGCTGGCTTGGCGAACAGAAGTACAAACAAATCAAACCTATTTGCTGAAGCACTGCTCTGCAGTGGGAATGCACCAAGCGCTCGCAGCCTTGCCTCTAACACCTATTTCTCTGAAGCTTTGAGATCTTTAGTCCTGTTTCAGCTGAAAGCTGTTTGGCTTTAGATTTGAGGGTGGTGGGAGGAAAAAGCTAAACTGCAATTCTGGACTGTTCTCAACTTTTATTTCCTCCCAGTTTTTCTTGTGCTTGCCTGTAGACAGATCAGTCGAGGCCTGTGTCTCCAGAAGGGCGAGAAAGGCAGCCTGAGCAAAGCATTGCAGCCTTCACTGGGAGAGAGACTGGAGTTTTGCAGCACTGGTACAAATCGTGAAGTTTCGCTTCAGGATTGAGGAGGGAATTTGTAGCAGGAAGCAGTGGGCAGAAGGGAAACACTGGTGTGATCGGCTAGGATCGGCTAATGCTCCGCAGCGGCTGACCGCGGGGAAAGAGGATGCTCTCAGAGCCCGCTCCGGAGCTCTTCGGATGCAGGTGGGCGGTGGGGTCCGAGGCGGTGCTGGTGTCTGTGCTGGAAAGCTCTGTGAAAACTGCGTGTGCTGAAGGGATTTGTACAGTGAAATAGCTAGGCTGAAAAATATAAAAAGGCAAGTTAAACTCCAGATCAAATACCTGTTGGGAGATCCGCGCCTGGTTTCGAGCGGCGGTCGCGTGCCAGCCGCGCGCTGCTCCGGGCAGTTGGAGCGAGCAGGGCTGCTGCGTGCTGCCAGGCGGTTTGTTCCAGCTCCAGTTTGTCTCCAAGCAGAGTGTTATTATTTGTACAACACTGTAAATGGTGCTTTATGAACCAATGAGGAGAACACTGAGGAGAATGCGAGCTCTTCCTGGCATGGATTCCCGATCTGGACACGATGTTTTGCATCCTTCTGAGTAATGCCCTTGGAGGGACCGACCGGTCCAGCGCTGTGTGGGCACTTCTGTGTTGATCTGGTGCATGCGTTACTGCGACACTAAAATAGTTGGGGTTTTTTTTTTCTGATGTATTACCCAGAGCTGGAAAATCCATTTGCTCAGAATAAACGGAAACTGCCTGGCGAGGGCTGCGCAGGACTGGGGAGCCCTTGGGCGAGCCCTTGGGCTTTGGTGCTGCTGCGAACGCTGCCTCTCCGCGAAGGGCAGCTCTCCGAAGCCGTAGGGCTGGGAAGCAGAAGTGTTCCTGCGTTGTTGCTGCTGTTATTTTGGGGGAGGACAGGGGTGCAAAGAGCAGGGAAATCTGGCGAGGCCCTGGTGCCTTCCGGCGGCAGCGGGGCAGGGACGTGCTCGCGCGTGGGGCCCGGGTGCTCTCCCCGCTGACGGGCAGCCCTGCTGCGAGCACTGCTCTGGGGGCACGATAACCCGGTTCCCGATTTCCACAAAACTTTCAAGTCTTACTGATGCGTTTCGCTTTCCCTGCAGGAGGAGAGTGGAAGAATGCAGAGGGAGGTGGGCAGAGGGTCTGTGTGGCTGCATGCTGCAGGGAACTGTGCTGCTGTGCACCCCTGAAAGCTCTGAACTCGAGGAGCAGCAGGCGTTTCACATGTCCCGCCTGGGTTTCAGGTGTTTCCTTATTAAGCTGTTATTAAAATGGCCCAATGGCCGAGTTTTGGTTGGAGATACCCTCTGCAAAGAATTTTCTCCTCATGTTGCAAGTTGTTTTTGCAGATGTTGGTAATTAAAGCGCAGTAAACTTTCCTTTCATACGGTCTTGTGGCAGATAACGAGTCTCGGAAGATCTGAGATAACTTTGTTCATTTTGGCGTTCCAGCTGCAACGCGTGGCCTGATCTTCCCCCAGTACAGCTTGCAGCAAGAAAAAAATCCTCCTTTAGACTCCTCATTTTTATACTGAACTTTTTCTCAACGAGTAAGCTTGAGCCTTTTGCTCGTTTTTGAATATTTGGTAACATGCTGTAATACGTTGGGCAATGCTTTTCTAAAATAAAGTTTGATTGAAAAACAAGGGGGTGAACACCACGATAGGCACCCCAGCCTCTGGGGTGGCGGGAGCCCTGCTGCGTCACAGCTCTGCTGAGTTCCCGGAGGCCCCTGCCTATGGCCTGGGTTGAAAACTGGGGAGAGCAGTGGGGTGTGGGTGCCATGCGGGTTTGGGCCGTGCCCAGCTGCCAGCGCGGCGAGACGTGGTGACGTGGTGACGTGCGGCTGCTGCGGGCGCGGTGCTGCGGTGCTGGAGGTTTTGGAGAGGAGGGATGCGTGCGGGTGCGGGCCGTGGTAAACAGCAGTCTATCGATCACGATGGCTCACTGCAAGATATTTCACCAGCGGGGAGTAGAAATCGGATCCTGGCAGTGTCTCTGTTTGGAAAAAATGAATAAATCACATTCTGTGGAAGACTGTCTCTTCATCTGTGCCTGGGAAACAAACTCATCTGCTATCAAACCATAGTCTAAATAATCAAGACTTCAGAGAGCTTCTAGAATATGCCTGAATAGTGGCTTGGGGCAGAGAAATTTGTGTCCCCAGCAGGAGCCCAGTAAGTGCAGGCTTGCGTTGCTGTTTCTCCGCTGCCGAGTTGTGTTGGAGCGGTTGAAGGGCAGTGGAGCGGAGTCCCTGGCAGGGGCAGATAATGTACAAATATGAGAAAAACAGGAGGCCGAAAAGGCAGCTTCCTAGAACCATCTAAGCTCCTCCTGGGTGTTCCGTGGTTAAACTTGGAGTATCTGAGGAACGTTTGAAATTCAGCCCCAGGGACGATGCCTCTGTGCACAGCAGTGCTGCAGGTGTCTTTGCCTGGGGGTTTTGCTGTTGAAGGTGTGGGAGGAGGTTCCTGCTGGGAAGCTTTATCAGAAGGTTCACGAGCTCCCAGGATGTTGTCCCTTATTTGGTTTGGTGTTGTTTTTTTTTTGCTTTTTTCCCCTTGCTTTTTGGGGTTTGGTTTGTTTTGAGCCTAGGGTCAGGTCTGTTCCGTGACTGTCTGGTTCGGAGCTCCCCTGGCTCCTTCCATGGGTGCTGAAGTTTTCACAGCACCTCCTTCAGCGGTGACAGTCACCCCAGTGCTGCGGGAGGCAGGAAACTGAGACGCTGCCTGGGGAGCAAAGTGCTTTCCTGTGTGTTCTCTACCAAGTTTTAAAATGCTTTAGAAGCTGCTGTGTGGCAACAGATCTTATTCTGAGCGTTGGTGTATACGTCAGAAAATGCTGTGTCACTTTTCTCACTAGCCAGGGCTCGCCACGCACGGACTTGTGGAACCGTTGCATTCGGACGACTTCTGAGCGTGGGACTGGAGAGGTTTCTTCCCCGGTCCTGGGTGATGCAAGAGTTGGGGTGAGGTCTCGGGGCAGAATTCCCTCCGCTGTGCCTGAAGGCACATCTCGGGAAGCTTGCGAGCTGCCCTCAGCCCATGGGTCAGGTGTGGGCAGACCTGCTGCTGGCTTGTCGGGTGCTTTTCGGGTGTTACGCAGCAGACCTGCAGGGCAGCTTTCGGCAGGCAGACAGCTGACCTACAAAATCAGCTACTTTTTTAAAGAACGAAATAACGCTGCAGTCTTCAACCCTCAGCAGAGAGTACATTTAAACAAACAAAACTGAAAAACAAAGCCCTGCAGCAGTTTGAGACCGGTTCTTGGGGTTTTCTTTTTGTTGTTTTCATTTTTTTTTCTTCAGGTTAAATCACTTATGCAACCTTTTAACAGCAACAGGGAGCACTTCAGGCCGCTCGTCACATCCTGCCGGTGCACATCCTGGTGGCAGCATCTCCGGGTGTGTGATCACGGTGGGGGCGAGAGCTTGTCGTGAGGTGGGATACCCTGCCAGTCGCCCAGAGCTCGTGGGCTGCAGGTACACCGCTTAGGCACGTGCTGGAAGGGCTGTTGGAGGCCTGGGATTCCACCTGGGCCGTGGGCAGACGTGCATCAGCTGGAGGAGACGGGGCGTGTGGGAGCGGGTGCTTAGGTGTGGTGAAGGAAGCCAGGCTTTGTCCTTGTCTCCCTCAAGAAGTTTGTGTTCAGCTATCTTAGGGCCCCAGTGTTTGGGAAATCCAGTTTTTGTGGTGAAAAGGAAGGCGTTGATGCTTGGAAATGACCTTTAGCAACTGAAAACCTTCAGTTGACGGATGACGTCTGCAGGATTGTACGATTAGAAAACGCAGTGTCTGCATACCAGAGTTAGCTCAGATGGATTTGGGAAGCGGGCTGGGTGGCCTTGCTGCTGGGGGTTAAACGCCGGCTGGCGTGAGCGGCCGTCGGAGCTTTGGCGAGCCCACGCAGTGCGTGGGTTACTAGCTGAATTTTAAAAAAAGAAGATAGTTGTGTACAGACGGGCGGGTTATGCTGGTTACACAACTTGGTTATCTCCTGGCAGCACTGTAGTGAGGTGCCGGGGCTTGGTGACGGTGATCAGGGAAGTGGGTTGCTCAGTGAGAGGAACAGACTTGGCTGCTGGCAGCCTTGCCAGCAGGTGGGTTGGTTTTTTTTTTCTTGGTGGAGATGTTCCAGGGAAGCTAATCTGTGTGGAAGCTGGTGCGTACGAGCTGCACCCGAGGCCGGTGGAGCTGGTTCTGGTTCCAGTTTGCTCTGGATCCTGTCAGAGCCTCAGAATTGCTCCAGGAGTTTACACCAGTCGACAGGCCGCGAGCAGCCCAGAGGAGCCATGACCTGCACCTGACAGTGCCCCTTCACTGTGATCGTTTGGCCTTCGCCTTTCCTGTTACTGTCTTTCTCACCTTGACTGTGGCTTTTCTCTTGGTGGCTTGGACCAAGGTATTCATCTGGCCTCCTGTGCTTTCCTTGTCTGGGAGAAATAACTGCCTTATCGAGCTGCAAAGTCTAAATCTGCAGAACCGAGCTGGAGGACCCTGTAGCTCCTTGGCTTCTGCTTGGAACAAGGCATCTCTGCCGGATGGAGAGCCAGCGGTCCAGCCTGACCTCTGCAGTCTCGAGCTGTTCGGTCCTTTGAGGGAGCTTTGGCCCCCCTGTTGCCCTTTGGATGGTGTGAACTGGATCGCCTCTCTCGGTGCAGACTGGCAGCGGGGATGTTTTGGTGGTGTGTTTGGCCCAGGCGGCGCAGCGGGCAGGATCCTGCCCCAGCGCCGTGGTCGCTGCCTTGCAGCAGCGAAGCAGCTCTGGGTGCTCCTCGAGGAACCGGCTCAGCTCGCTGCACGTGTTCGAGTTTTGGAGTCCCAGTGCAGAACGCGCTCTTCTGAGCTGACTTCCCACAAACTGCGTTTGTTTTTCTTTAGCTTGAGTAAGCTCTACAAACTCAGCCCTTTATATCCTGGATCTGCTCAGAAGCTGAGGATACAGAATGTTGCTGAGAAGAGACTTCAGATTTATTTGCTCATGTTGAACTGTGGCAGCAAGGGGAATATTGATAATAAACCTAATGTCTCAGAGACTTTTTTTTTTTTTTTTAAATGAGAACAAGAAATGTATCCCCAAGGAATGGGCTCAGAAATCACGGCTGCCCAGGAAAAAAAAAAGCCAGCGTGTGGTTCAAACCAGCTGTTTGGGTCTTGATTCCGACTCGGCGTTTTTTGTTGTTTCTGCTGTAACGCTGGGTCGGAGCGCGATGAGCTGTTGACAGTGGCGAGGGAAGGCTGCGTGTCGAGGAGCGGAGCCTTTCGGGAGCCGGCAAAGGGACTGCCTTGGCTGTACGCTGTGGTTCGTGTTCAGCTGGGCATGAAATTGGGACTGGAGTGCACTGCAGATGTTATCGTTGGATTTCAGTTCCTTCCTCACTAACTGTATCCATGAAAATCTCGCTGCTTTTCCTTTGTATTTGCCGAATGACGTGAGTCAGATATTAAAGCAGTGACTTCAGGTTCCACCCTGGGATGGACGCCGACAAGGAAATGCCAAAGAACTCGTAACAGAAAACCGCGCGTTTGCTGGTGGACGATCCCCTTGCAGCCCCGCGCGGGGCTGCCTGTGGCTGTCTGGTGGGGAGCACAAGGAGCCTCACAGAAACGCTCCCAGGACACAGGCAGTGAGGGCGGTTTTATTCCAATACGCAAAATGGACCTTATTCCTCTGGCCTTAAAAATAAACAACATTTTGGCTGAACAAATGGAACCGACCTTTTTATTAAAAGCATACATCTTCTCATGCCTGGTTCAGTAAGAGGCTTTTAAAATTGAAAGAACCCTTAGCTTGCAAAACAGCTGACTGAAGTCATTCCAATACCATTTATCATCTTACTGATTGCTCCTTAAAGTTGGAGAGCTCAGAGCCTTTCTTTTTTTTTATTTTTTAAAAGGCGAACAATAAGGAAAGAGGCTCTAAGCCCACGTGCTCTTTGCACAGGTGGAGAGAGGCTGAGTCAAGGCAATGCTGAGTCTGTGGCTTCGTTTCTGAGCTGATGGGAAGGTTCCCATTTGTTTCGACCGGCCCACAAGCTCAAGCCCATTCCTGTTCCGATGCAGACGAAGGGTTACAGATAGTTTTCCAGACCAAGTGCAATAAAGAGATTAGAAACTTTTCTACTAGAAATTAGAAGATATTCGGTAACTTGAGGGGGTGCTACCAACGTTGGTGGCTGCTGATGAGACGCCAGCGAAGGTGCTTCGACAGTCACGTTCTCGTCCTGGGCTTGTGTTTGCTTCCTCTGTAGTCTGGCCAAGCCTCCAACCAGGAACAAGCCCTTATTTTCTTTAGCTATTTTAGTTTGATTTAGGCTTAGCTGAACCTTACGAAACTGCAGTTTCATGGGAATGTTTGACTCCTGTTGTGCACAGAGATCTGGAAACAAAAAAACACTTCCTTGGACGGGAAGGCGAAGGTTTGTTTGCCTGCTGCTACCTCAGGGAGACGGAGATTGAAGATCCCTCCCCTCCCAATTAAACAATCCTAATTCTTTTTGTATTTCTTCTTTGCTAAGTTTGGGGGTTGGGGTTATTTTTATTTGGTGTTATTGTGTGTGTGTGTCCCGTGTCCTGTCCGTCCCCCCCTCCTGCCCTTTTATCCTTTTCATTGCTTTCATTTGAACTTCTTTTATGGGTTTGTTTCTCTCTTGAAATCCAGCCACCAGGATGAGATGCCGTTCCAGCTGCGATCCCAGCGGTGCTGGTGCGCAGGGATCACTGTGCGTGCCTTACATAAGGGAGTCCTGTTTACAGACACAGGGAGTCTGGTCTTTACAGGCAGTACGAGGCTGTTGGCTCGTGTTCAGCTTGTGACTAATTGTAGCCCCGGCTCTTTATTTCTGCACAGCTGCCTCTTAGGGACCAGGCTAAGGGAGACTGGAGAAAATGGGATTTTCCTGAACCTGTAAAACATGCCTGTCTTTGGGGTTGAGATAGCCAAGGAGGAACACGACTGTTGCTGGCAGCTTGGGTGAGCTGCTGTCTTCCCTCAAAGGCAGAGAGCTCTGCCGTCGGGCTGTGGCTCGTCTGAGCCAGCTCCCGGTTTGCCACGTTGGGCTTTTCCTCTGCGTCCTCTCCCAGATTCTTGCATTTGCTGCTTGTTGCTTGTGCTGTCTTTGCTGGGTAAAATCGCAGATGTGCCGGACACATGATGGCGTGCTTTGCTGTTGGCACGTGGCTGGTATGAAAATCACAACCGGTCTGCACCGTTGGAAGGGAAAGGAGGAAAACTGTCCCGCTGCCCATTCCACGGAGCGCTGCGAGGATTTGCGCTGCCTTTGGGTGGTCAGCACCCGCGCGTTCGCTGCTGGGACGTAGGACATGGGACGTGGAAATGGAAATGCACGCATTTCTGTAAAGAAAGAAAACAGTGGGAAATGAAAGATTGGGGTGGGAGCCTGCTGAGTTTGGTGGCCAGGCTGGCAAGGGCTCAGAGAGCTCCTGAGCGCGGCTGAGAAAAGGGCCTCACCGAGCAGAGCACGCAGAGTGGCTGAAGTGCTGTGTTCAGGTGAAACTGCAACGTTTGTAGAGCGTGCGAACAGAAGTCATCGTGGTGGCTCTGGCCGGAACAACGTGGGCCTGCCAGGCTTCTGGTTGCCTTCCCCGTCTCTGCCTCGGCGCGTTCGGTTCGAAAGGCTTCGTCAGGTTAACGGGTGTGTACCAGGAACTCTCTCTGGGAAAGGCAAATTTGCAATTCTGACGCTAAATTATGTAAGTGGGACACATGGATCCTTAATTTTATGGTAAAGCAGCCTTGCAAAGCCTGTTAAAGGGGACAGAAGCTGAGTGAAACCTGTGGTTGTTGGGGCCCCGGGGTGCTGCTGGCCCCCGCGGGGCTGGAGGGAGGGGAGCAGGGGGAGCTGGGTGGTCCGGGGTACCGGGCTCTCACCGCCGTGCCGTTCCCGCAGGTCTCCGTGCCGCCGGTGCCGGTCCCCGAGGCAGAGGGTCCTGGAGCTGCCATGACGACGGGCGACCGCTGCCACCTCCCCGGCTCCCTGTGCGACTGCCCGGGCAGCCCTGCCCTCGCCAAGGCCGTGGAGGACTCCGACATCAGTCGCCCGCAGTACGTCACGCAGGTCACGGCCAAGGACGGGCGGCTCCTCTCGACTGTGATCAAGGCGCTGGGCACACAGAGGTAAGGCCGCGTCAGGGATGGGGCTTGGGATGAATGCATCGAGCTTTTTTTCCCCATTTTCTTTTTTTATGGCTTTAGGGGTAGAGGGAAACAACAAAGTCTTGTTTGTGAAGGAGTTCACCAGGGCACTAATACTGAGTGCGAGTCCTCGTTAGCCAGATGCTTCCCAGGCCAGTGCTCGCTCTGCGGGAGCTCGCGCTGGTCGCGTGTGCTGGTGGTCTGGGACTTGGGCGTTCATCAGAAGCCACAGGCCTGGGCCGCTCCGGTGTGTGACAGCATGGCCGGCCTCTTGCTGACTGCCTCTGCCGAGTCCTGGCTGAGCAGCAGCCGGGGTGGGACACCGTGCTCCAAGGGCAGCGTGCTGGGGACACCGTGCTCCAAGGGCAGCGTGCAGTTCGTGGCGGTGATTTAAGGGCTGAAAACAGAGCACAGCCCCCGTTCCAAAATGATCCTGGGGTAAAGGCCTGATGTCAGTTTGCAGCCCCAGGGAGAGGAGGGTGTTCATGTCGCCATGTCTGGCTCTTGCTGGAGGGGACGTGCGACGGCTTCGCTTGCTCAGCCTCTGCCTCTTGTGGCTTCTCATCGTTCATTCTGAGCAGCTTCCAGCAAAGAGGACACTTGGCAATGTTGTTCATTCCAGCTAGTGAGACCGGTCACATTTTGTGTCCAAATCCTCTCTGAGCAGCTGTTGTTTTTTGGTTTTTTTTTTCAATGAATTTGGCCAAACATTGATGAGGTGTGAAAGCGGTGACTGCAAACGTGGGGGAGGGAAGCAGGAAAGCTGGATGAAGCAAACGTGATTACAGAATCCCAGAATGTTCGGGGTTGAAAGGGCCCTCTGGGGATCCCCCACCCAACCCCCTGCCCAAGCAGAGTCACCCAGAGCAGCTGCACAGCACCGCGGGCAGGCGGGGCTGGAATATCTCCAGAGAAGGAGACTCCACAGCCTCCCTGGGCAGCCTGGGCCAGGGCTCCGTCACCCTCAGAGGGAAGAAGTTCTTCCTCGGGTTCAGCTGGAGCTTCCTTGGCTTCAGTTTGTGCCCGTTGCCCCTTGTCCTGGAGCTGGGCACCACTGGAAAGAGCTTGGCCCCATCCTCTGCTGTGTGGGAGATGGGCCCCCGGAGTAGAAAAACCACCAGAAAGTGGTCCGAGTTGATAGTTAATGAAGAGAGAGAGCACTTTGTGGGGAAGCTCTCCTGCTTCCCCAGCAGCATAGCCTCGGTCTGCCCTGGGTTTGCTTCCCACCCGTGTGTCCTCACCCTGATGCTGGCTTGCTCAGCCGGGCAGCGGCAGCTCGGTGATGAGAAGTCGGGAACGACAGCACGGGTCTATCCTTGCCAGGAACGAAGTCCGTAGAATTTCAACGTTTTTTTCAAGTGAGCTGCATATAAATATTCATGCAGGGGAGCAAAACCTGCGCCGTCGCCCTCCTGGTGGGGCTGGTGGCAGGGGTGGGGCTGGGCATCGCCGCTCTCCCACCCGGCGAGGAAAGGGTTTCCAGCCGCTCGCACGAACTCGCGGCCGGTGCGGAGCGCAGTCCTCTCACAATTTATGTAATGCATTTATATTCGGGTCGCATTCGTTCTCCCGATAAGAAATAAATTTAGAAAATGTACATTATATAGATCGCAGGCTGGTCAGGATGACTTTTAAGTACAAATACCTGGGCTGAGGCATGGGGTGGCTGTAACCCGTTAAACCCATTGACCTGTCCAAACCCGTGGAACCAAGAAATGAAAGGGCTGCGACGGGCCAAGGACGCTCAGGCGCTGAACAGCAGCGTGCGGATCCCGGGGGAGCGTGCCCGGCATCGCTGCGTGTCGCAGCAGCCGCCGTCTCTGCCGCGCCGGGCTGTCCCCAGGCAGAGCCAGCACCCGCAGCTACCTGGGGTCAGGTCTGCGTGCTGATCTCCTCTGGGCTGGAAAGCTTCAGCGCTAATTACTGCTGATTATGGACTGCCTAGAAGGGCGAAAAGGTTTTCTTTAGCTTCACCAGTTCCCTTAAAATTAAGAAAATAGTTGGAGCTTGGAAACCACGCTTCTTTCCTTGGCTGGGAGAAGTGTCTGTGTGCGAGAGGGGGAGATCCGCGAGTTCTGCAAAGCAAAGGGCGAGGGGGTCGGTGGCGGGGGGGCCTGCGCTGCCGAGCCCCAAATACCCAAATGCCCGCTGTGGCTTCCCCAGGCTCCCTGCCATCAGCACGGCCTCGCACCCCGCTGCCGGAGGGGTGTCAGCACCTCTTCTCAGGTGTTCCTCTAGCAAAAAATACTGTCTGCAAGAAAAAAGTGCTGCTCCGCGCCTTCGCTGGGCTCCGGTCAGCTCTCCTGCTGCAGCCTGATGCAAGGAAGTGCAGAACACACCCAATAAAAAGGGAATGAAAATAAAGCAGAGAAATGGTTTTTACGGAGAAATAAAATGTGGATAAAAATATGTTCACAGAAGATGGAAGCAGATACTGTGTAGTCTTTGGCAAAAAAAGAAAATCACCGTATTTGTTACAGAGCGAATTTTAGTTCCAGTGCGTCGCCAGAGGTGACAGGCCTTTATTTAGAAAACTGAAAAAGTACGAATGCAAAGCAAATTAAAAAATCAATTACTTAAACCAAGGTTTCTCACTTTTTGATTTAACTCATGATTAAAAGCCGTTACTGGGCTCACTGATTTAAATCAATCCACGCCATCTCCCTCAGATGATCTCGAGCAGTTAAACAAGAGAAGAGAATATCATCAATAACCCATCTGTGTCACAGACGAGGAGGCGTCCCCGCGGGACTGCTTTTCCCCATTTTTCCTGCGGTGATCCCTAGATTTTCGAGGAGTGGCACAAGCCTGGAGGAAGCCACAAAAACGTGAGAGTTTGTACCTGCAAGCCTGTTACAGGTGGGAGAAGTGGCGAGGGCTCGCGCAGCCGGGACGCGGAGAAGGCTGCGCGCGTACGCTGCCCAAACGCCTCCTAAAGCATCCGTCCGTGGCACGGGCACAAAGTATGCTTTTCACAAAAATTCTGTTTTCTGAGCGTGCTGCTGCTGCTTTGGAAATCTTGGCACGTGAATCAGGGGCAGGGATTTTCTGCCCAGAAATCCCCGTGCGATGCTGCTGCTCCGTCAGCCGCCGGCCCCGGCTGAGCCCGGCGAAGCGGGGCAGCAGTGGCAGCTCCCTGGCCAGCACGCAGCGATGGCGAACAGGCTTCTTCCAGACGAGGATGAACGGGAGCTGGAAAAAAACCCCTTCGTCTGAGTGATGAGGAAGGGCAGAGCAGCCAAGCGAGGGCGGTTGGGGCTCGGTCGGTCGCTGTCGCGCGGCTCTTTGCCCCGTTTGGGCTGATTCCCTTCAGGCTGCAGCTCCCAAGTTGTCTGATTGTCCTTGATGTATCTCGTGTCCCCCAGGAACGCCATCCGGACCCAGCAGCTCCAGATGTCTGAGCATTCTGCAGGAAGCTGGGAAGCAAATTCCTCCTGTTTTTCCTGCTAGCAATTAGAAATGTGGGAAGAGCACATTGCTTAGCGGGCAAGGAAGACACCAAAGATATTTCATATGCGTTTATAGCCGCTTAATGGCTCTGCGAGAGGTGATAAACACTAAATATTGTAAGTCTTTTACATTATCCCTTGTTGCTACGAAATCAGGCTGTGTGAAAAAGCAAAAATACGGAGAAAAAGCAAAAATACGGAGAAAAAGCAAAAATACAGAGAAAAAGCAAAAATATGGAGAAAAAGCAAAAATACAGAAAAAAGGCAAGAGCTGAAAAAGGAGTTAAAATTGGGACAAACTTCTGATTACGACTGCTTCCAGAGTAACCAGCAAACATGAAGGTAATGGAGCAGCTCTGTCCCCTCCCCTAAAACAGCTCTTGCAAGTAGTTTGAAGTTTTGAACCCAACTTCAGCTGCAGAGCAGGTCCCTGCCTAGGTTCCGCGCCTCCCCTCCCCGTTAATTTCTTTGCGTGCTTCAGCAATCCTGCCCTAGCAGGAGGGACGGCTTAGGTGGCTTCAGGAGTCTTTTCCAGCATTAATTGTTATGATTTTAGAGCCCCACGGGGCGAAGACTTTGAAAAGGAGAATTTGTTCCGAAGGTTGGGAGGAAAATGAAAAAATCCGGCGCGGCGGCGGCGCAGGGGTCCCCGTGCCGGGGAGGAGAACCGAGGGGTTCCCGCTCACGGTCTGCAGGCACGTGGGCAGCACAAGCCATGCACCATCCTGGTGAAGCACTGGAACAGGCTGCCCAGGGAGGTTGTGGAGTCTCCTTCTCCGGAGATATTCAAGACCCGCCTGGACGGGGTCCTGTGCAGCCTGCTGTAGGTGACCCTGCTTGGGCAGGAGGGTTGGACTAGATGACCCACAGAGGTCCCTTCCAACACCTACCATTCTGTGATTCTGTGATTCTGTAACAGCTTCACTGACAGATGGTGTCTGAGAAATGAACACATCCCAAAGATTCATTTCAATGCATTTTTTAGATTTCTGGCACACTGGAATACAGTATACCTTTTCAGAATCTAAACAAGATCTATAACAATATATTATTTGGTTATAATACAAAATAACAAGTTCCAATGTTTCCCCAGACACATACATTACAAATGGTCTACATCTAATATTTGGATTATTAAAGGGAACATGTGATACAAAATTTTTGTTTTGGCTGAGATGTTAGAAGACTATCATACAAGTAGTAAGATACGCTCAGATGAGTGATTATTACTGCCTAGTGAGTACCAGTGCTTATCAGTTAGTTCTAATTCATAGCAAAATGTAAATGAGACATAAGTTAGTTTGATATCATCTTTTTTAGGATTCTTTTTAAAGAGTTTGTGAAATAAGGTATTTAATCATAATTTAAGCATATATTGGTGTTGCATTTTTTCTTTTCAGGATGACTTCAGATGACGTGATAGCTTAGCAGGTTTATATTTATTATCACAGGTTTTTACATATTCAAAAACTATAGTATAATCTAATTTTATCTCAAACAAAAAAAGAGAAAAAAACGCAAAAATTCTCTTATGCCTCTATTTATTTTTTCATTTTCCAAACATGACTTTGAAGAATTAACATAACATTACTGAAAATTAAATCATATCATACTCTCTACATTCAGACTGTCAACACTATATACATTTTTTTCTGGAATAAATAAACTGATTTTTATAATTCAGTGGTTAATTTTTATGCTTGAGTAAATAATTTCTATTATGTATGGATGATCCTGGGTAGGAAGACTTATCTTAGGAGGAGGACTATCATGTTAGGGAGCACTTAAAAAAACTGGGCATAGATAAATCCACAGGGTCTGATGGGATACACCCACAACTGCTGAGGAAGTTGGCTGATGTCACTGTGAGGCCACTCGATTATCTTTGAAAGGTCATGATGATTGGGAAAGGTTTCTGAAGGCTAGAAGAAAAAAAATGTCACAGAATCACAGAATCACAGAATAGTAGGGGTTGGAAGGGACCTCTGTGGGTCATCTAGTCCAACCCTCCTGCCGAAGCAGGGTCACCTACAGCAGGCTGCACAGGATCTTGTCCAGGTGGGTCTTGAATATCTCCAGAGAAGGAGAATCCACAACCTCCGTGGGCAGCCTGTTCCAGTGCTCCGTCACCCTCAGAGGGAAGAAGTACTTCCTCATATTCAGACGGAACT
>Ga0181612_130319_pt1 | contig 17786 bp, 11 predicted proteins | sample HoacroProtozoa21_FD_119630 | JGI IMG/M metagenome (GOLD analysis project Ga0181612, IMG submission 119630) | Hoatzin crop microbial communities from Cojedes, Venezuel. Combined Assembly of Gp0051906, Gp0051904, Gp0051908 | reverse complement strand
TTGGCTTGGCCTTGTCTTGGTTGTGTTGCTGGAGGTGTGAGAAGCCAGGGTGGTCATAAACCCTAGCAACAGGGGACAGTAGCTTCGCTGCAGTTAACATTTCTTTGTCGACCTGCAAGTTCTGCATGTTGAATGTTGGGCACATATTGGTGATTTTGCATGTGTTTTGATGTTGTTTGCAGCGCTGTAATTTCATTTGTAGGATTGAAACACGGAAATGAAAGCATGCTTGAGTTGCTGCAATTCGTTTTACAGTTATAATATATATGACTTATCTATTATGAGTATTATATCTAATAATATGAACACATGCATATTCATAAATATATATTATAGCTAATATATATCTGTATATAGAAATAGATATATGCAGTTATATAATATGTAATACATTTTATTAGATATTATATATATTATAGCCCTGTGTATGTCACATATTAGAGATGATATTATGAGCTATATATCTAATATAACAATATATAATTATGCCTAGTACAATATATATATAATACATTCTATATCTTGTTGTGTATGTATTCAAAGAAATGTATATTTCTCTGTGTGTATATCTATATATCTGTATCTATAATATATCGTCAGTGGTCAGACTGATCCACATGCAGGCAGAAGTCAGGCGTGTGTAAGGGTAAAGTCCTTCAAGTGGAGTCGAAGTTCTTAGCTCCTGGAGAAACAAAGGGCTTCATTTTCTAATAGTGACATTTGTTAACACAAATTTAAGTTCAGTAATGTCAGAAATGCAATTGCAAGTGGGAGCTTTGGAGATGAAAGCAGTGTCTTATGTGAGGCATGGTGAAAATAAAGGAATTGGTCACATTTAAAGTAGTGTTACTTCCTATGCTGCATGGCTTTAAAATGTAATTTTGTTAGATTTATAGCCTGAATGTGCATCTCTTTTTTTTTAAATTTTTACCTTCTTAAAGGTTTTGTACAACACTTTTCCATTTCCTTACTGAGCAAATGCCAACTTATAACAGCTGGCAGTGATTAATGGTAATTACTTTTCTGTATTGTTCCCTGTGTTGCACAGTTAAGACCAAAGTAAAGAAAAATGTAAGAAAGAAATAGAAAATCAAAGCGCCAACATGAGAGCAGCAATTCAGAGAGGTACAAGTGCATTGTATTTTGTTTTAATGAGTTAGGTCTTCTGACAGATATTGTCCCATACTTTGATCTGCTGATACACATTGATTTCTGCCTAGTCTAGTCGTTTGTTGCTAAGTGCTCTGCACAGAACAGATACTGCTTTTGTTTGTCAGCTCTTCAGGGAACTTCCAGGGAGGCGAATGCAAACTCACTCACACGGTGGAGGGGTCAGAGAGGAAAGGTGGGAGAAGAGGGAGGTGTCTCCAAAGTCTCATCACCCTACCTGGTGGTGCTGTGGTGGGAACTCGGCCAGGCTGGCTGCTGCTGTGGCTGACTGGGGAGCTCGTGGCACTGGGTTCTCCTGCCAGAATGCAAAGATACAACCTAAAGTCACAGTTTTATCTGAAAATCTAAAGTTGTTTTGTTTGCTGCTTCAGTAGGTAACAAGGGTATTGTGGGATTCTGTGCTTTACCAGGAGCTTCGTCTTAGCCTAATTACTCCTTAAATGTCAGTGTGCTATGGTGGAGCTTATTATTAGAGGCTGCGTGTATTTCAGAGGGCTGTGACCCTTTCATGAGTAACTATAGAAACCTCAGCAACAGTAGTTATTGGCTTAAATTATGGAGTTCATATTTTTAAGAATTGGCCAGCGTCAACGGCTAATAATTTTGGTGTCTAAAATGATGAAGAAACATTGTAAAACTAGAATTCTGATTATTTAACTCTGACTAATGATGTGATAAACGGACTATTAGCTTTCACATGGTCTCTCCCATACTTTTCTAGAATTGTGCAATACTTATATGAGCTATTAGACAATACTGAAAAACCAAATAACTTGGAGATTTTCTGCAGTTATTGTATACAAACATGTTATGTCCATGCCTTTGCTACCAGATTAACAATTTAAGGGGGAAATTTGTTGAAGTAGAAAATAAAATATCTTCACAATTTTTGTTTTCAATGTATTTTTAACTATATTATTTCTTAATATTAGACTTGATTTACACTGGCAAATGAGGTACTGAGAATTCTGTCTCAGTTTGCAAAACAGAGTTAGGTGCAAGTGTCTCTGGTGAAACAGAAGGGAAAAAGAAGAAATGTCAAATGTGAACATTGCTGCAGAACATTATTAAGACCTGTAGGTATAGCGGGTTTGAAAATGGGAATTGAGTATTTGTAGAGCTAACGAGATAAATGAGTTGATGCCAGCCTATTTTTGGAAAAGAGTTGAAACTCAGCCCTTTGTGACTTAAATTGCTTTATAATTTTTTTGAAAAGTAGAAGGAAACTTGATATGAAGTGTGACAGTATTCAGAGATCATCTTACCATTTCATGATACGTATGGCACAGGCCGGTATGGGGAGATAGGTTATTGAATTATATGAACAGGGCAAATGCAATATGATAATCCCAATGTTTTCTGTGTTGCAGACCTGTGAAATGCAGGGAAGAGTGTACTGCAATGTACTAATAAGAAAGAAAGATACTGCTCAAACATGTTAGGGTGGATTTTGCCCTAGTTGAGAGAAAGAGAAGCCATTTAAGCAGTGGTGCTGTTTCTACAGAAATAAGTCGCAGACCATCATACTCTGGACCAGATCAGTGGAGTTGAGCGAGACCATCCTCTGTGTTTGTGAGTAACTGGGATACAGGGAGCAAGTCAGTGGGCAGAAATGAAGCTCGTTTTGATAGCAGGATCAAAATGTTGAAATTAGCCAGTGGGAAATGCCTGTGCTAACTTGGCATAAATGTTGTCCCACTTGTGAGTCATTGAGCTGTTCGAGTAATTAATGCTGTCACTGTTTTGTTTTTCTGTTGTCCTCTCTGTGTATATTGTCTGTTCTGTTGCGGGCTGTTCAGCCTGCAGGTGTTAGTCTGGTGGGATGCCGCTGGCTGGCTGAGGCAGGGCTGTTGGACAAAGCAGTCCCTTCAGCGGGCGTGTGGCCTCTGCACCGCCTCCAGGGTACTTGCACATAAACTATAAAGTGGTTACCTGCTTGAACCGATGGTGAAGGAGACAAACATAATTCTTATGCAAGTATTAATAGTGATGTTTTAATAACTGGAACCTGTATAAATGTGTGACGGGATGTGGAGCTGGCCAGAGTTTGCAGGAAGTCCTATTTTTCATCACTCTGCCAGCATTTTAAAGGGTGTCTGTCTGTCAGAACTGTGCATCTTGAAAGCTGTGTCTTATTGTAATGGAAATGACAATAGTGAAGGTACTTAAAAGGAATAAATATAAATATGAAGCATGGCAGAATGTGGAGAGGGCTGGTAGAACTGTTCCCCCAACCCCACTCTCTGCTATGCCCAGTTCTTAGGTGTGTTTTCAGTTCAACAGCCCTTAGTGGCTTCTTGGGTAACACCAAATGCGCTGGAATCCTGCTTGGTGCCGAGGAAAAGTTGTTATGCCACCTCCAAGGTCTGTTCGTGTGTGTTCTGCCTGCTTTCCTTGGGAAGGCTCGACCTCCGACTGTCTTGCAGGGGAGACTCTGTGGGGACGGAGGGAGAGGGGAGCGGGGAGGTTCCCGTCTCGGCTACCTGCCCTCTCCTGTGTTCTGCACAGCTCACCTGCAGCTTGGTGTGCTCAGAGGCTCCCAAAACCAAAATGCAGTAGGCAGGAGAGGCCACCTGGGAGCTTTTCATCGCGCTAACCTGTCATACCCTTCTGATGAATAAAGACATATAGTAATTGCAAATCTCTACGTATTATCTATCATAACGTGCATGGATGTTTTGCTTTGTGTCTAAGTTGTGAAATCGTGTGACTGATTTCTTATGGACCTTTTAATTGTTGAATCTGTCCTCCTTATGAAAATCCACATACTCAAACCACCTGTTTTTTATACACGGTTGCTGCTTATTTTGCTAGTTTTTACACCTTTCAGTTCTTCTGGGATTGAAGTTTTGCATCAGTTGATGAGCAATTGTGTGTGTGTGTATGTTGAATGTTGTATAGCGTTTGGGGATTGGACTGTCATTAGAATTGTGCGAAGATTTATTATGCTATGACTCTCTGTAAAACTTGTCTTTGAAAAAACCCAAACAAAACCAACCAACAACAATTTATCTTTTCTTTGTTGCAGCACATGCTGTGTTCTCAGTTCAGCATTTGAATCATCAGGTTAACTGACAAAATAGTCGTATTCTTACTTCTAAAAACTCAAATCCAATATATATTTGGCATAGAACACTAGTGATAAATATATTTTCCTGTAAATATACTTTTTAAATAAGAGAGACAAGATATTAAAGATTTTGACTCTCACCCTTTGTGAGTCTCTTGGACATCCCCACTGAGGAAGCAAGATCAGAAACCTACCTTATGCAGAAGCCTGTGCAGCGCTGGGGAAACGAGTGGTGCAGCAACCAGAACTGACTTTCTTGAAGTAGACTCATTGGTGGTTTATGTCACTGCTAGGTTCTCTGCAGTGGTGTAAGAATGGAGTAACCATGTCTTAAACTTTTTTAAAGTAAAAATTTAGGTATTGAGATAGGTCTTAGATCTTGTTCTTTCAACACTGTAATATAAGTCTATCAAACTTGATCTGTTTTCTTTCTGTGCTGTCATATTCTGAAGAGCTATTGAGGGGGTAGTTACCATATGTATACGGTCAGTAGTCTTAAAAATAACTTCACTAGTGACTTCAGTAATCCTATTCAAAATGCAATGGTGAGAGGAGAAAAAGAAAAAATATCTCCAAAGAATAATTAGCAGAATGAAATTGAGTTAGTAGGTGTGACATCCAATTATTTTCTGCCTTGGAGATAAATATCAAGTGAAAGTTGGATATTACAGCTTCAGTGTAGCACCTCTGCTTCTTCCAAATCAGAGGGAGTGCGAAACAGCCATGTTGCGTGAGGAAGAAAGGTTGTGTCTCAGACCACTGCAGCTAACATGTAGTTTGGTTCAGGAGTGGGTTAGCCACTTGTGACTGCTGCTTTGAAGAGGACTTTTCATAAAAATCACAGAATCACAGAATGGTAGGGGTTGGAAGGGACCTCTGTGGGTCATCTAGTCCAACCCTCCTGCCAAAGCAGGGTCCCCTACAGTAGGTTGTAGAGGACCTTGTCCAGGCGGGTCTTGAATATCTCCAGAGAAGGAGACTCCACAACCTCCCTGGGCAGCCTGTTCCAGTGCTCCGTCACCCTCAGAGGGAAGAAAATCTTCCTCATATTCAGACGGAACTTCCTGTGCTTCAGTTTGTGCTCATTGCCCCTTGTCCTGTCACTGGGCACCACTGAAAAGAGTCTGGCCCCATCCTCCTGACACCCACCCTTGAGATATTTACAAGCATTGATAAGGTCCCCTCTCAGCCTTCTCTTCTTCAGGCTGAACAAGCCCAGCTCCCTCAGCCTTTCCTCATAGGAGAGATGCTCCAGTCAATTTAGGTGAGATGACTCCTCCTTCACTTGACTAAAGATAGGTCTAGTTTACAACTCCAGCCTAAGTGACAACACTTCAGATATCTGTATTTAATGAAAAAAATAATAAACATCACATACTGTTCCCCTAGCCAAATCACCTTACAAGTAGGCCCCACGCTCTGTGTAATGTAAAATAAATACCTTCCCTACTTTATGGATGGGGAACCATGATATAATGCAACCGAAGTCCATCCAAAAAAGGACTTAGAATTTATAGCATCCTAACTTTTGACTGCCCAAATCCCAGAGTGCAGCCCTGATTTTAGCAGGCATGGTGGTGTTGGGTTGACAGTTGGACTGTATGATCTTAGAGGTCTTTCCCAACCTTAATGATTCTATGATTCAATTTGGGAGGCTGATCCAGGCTGCAACCGTCCCCTCCCACAACGCGCAGGAAGCATTACCTGCTTCAGGGCAGTTACGACAAGCACAGTATTGCTGAAACAGGTCAAGAGAGCATGTGAAAACAGATGGGATTCTGTCTGAGAAGTGCAAGACAGAGGCACCAATCCAGTCTGCCCATGTCAAATTGATATTTTTACACCAGAGCCTTCTTCCAGAGTTTACACCCAAAAGGTGCAGCTGTCCCCCAACGCAGACACCGCAGCCTTGGCTCTGACTCACCGAGGCTGGACGCACTGTGCAGATGTCCTCGTGCTGGCTGGGCACAAGCCACCTTTGCTGCGGAGGTCCTAGGGTCAGCCACCAGCACAGGTCCTTCGATCCTGTAGTACTTTTTCTTCAGTCATGACTGTATTGAAAACTATCTAAAAAGCCCAAGAAAGAGGGGCTGTAACACAGTTCCCCTGCCAACTTCCAGCCAGGTGCCCAAAGCACTGATTTCCAGCTAGGTTACCTTCTCCCGGCTCTCCCTTTAGGACTCTCGCTAACCTCCTTACACCAGCTGGGCTTCTCCTATCCAGCAGTTATGGGACTCTCCAAATGAGTTCCAACCTCCTCAGCCACTTAACCCAGATCCGCCAGTTCTGTCAGACTACTGGGCAAAACAGCATGTTCCCCTCCTTCTTGTCGTGTTCCTGACTGACAGTGTCCACAGTTGCCGTTCCTTGGGTTAAACATCCCCGCTGATGTGCTAGGCTCAGCAGATCCATCCCCTCTGGGGAGCTGGGCAAAGCACACCAACTTCTTCACTAAAACACTAGATCACGCTGCAGCTTTGGTAGGACCTAAGCCTCCCTGCTGCCAAGACCAGCACCCATTTTTGTGTACGGGCATCCACGAGCAGTCATTTTCAGCAAATAGTTGTGCGCTAGGTCCCCAAGTGCATAACTACCAGGCCTTTCTAGCCCGAAAGCTCCAAAGCTTTACCCAGTTCCCTAGGTCCTAGTCCTATTCTTATTAAAGTATTTAATTTTCTTATTATTTAGCAGGAAAAATGTAAAATGTCACTCAATAGGTTTTTCCAGATATACCCAAGTCTGTCAACACTTGGTTTAAAAACGATCAGTAGAAACAGTTACATATTCTAATCTGCAAGTGCCTGGAGAAGCGGTGATCTTTTCAGAGCTGTATTTTCCTTGGCTGGCTTCTGAGCAGTCTGCTCACTTTGGCCAACTGCCCAACAAAGCTCCTGACAAGGAAAAGCATGGCAAGGCAAGGACACCTGGAGCAGAGCAGACAACACAGCACAGGTTTGAAGCTCAGATACTAACGAGCTGAGCAGCACTTCAAACCCAAGTAGCTTCAAAAGAATTAAAAACCTGATGGCAGTCAGATGCCCAGTTCTAAAGCCTCAGCCAGACAGCGAAAAACCACTGCACTGAAATCTGTAATTTCGGACTTAATTTTTCTCATTACTCTGAGGGACTTTGCTTTGAACCAGATGAAACACTGAGACACAAGAATGGAGCAAATTTGTCTTAATCCTCAGGCCAAAGTACTGTAGATGCATTATTTCATGAAAAATTTCAGTCAGACTTGCTTGTGAGTAGCAAAGTAACAGCAGAAGCAAAACACAGGTTGTAAACGCTAAAGTAGTTATGGGCTTCACTGTTAAAAAATGTCAGTTTTATGCAACTCTGACCTTGGTTGTAGCCCCTAGACATACCACAGTTTGAATTAAAAAAAAAAAATTATCACATCTAGGGTTGGTCTCTCAAGACAATCACAACCCTATTGCTCCACGAGCCTGGCTGAACTGAATATATGGAGCAGCTTAAGAAAATTTCCACCTGTATGAATGCCAAAAATATCTGCAAAGCAGCTGTTCAGCAGGTATTTCAACCTTATAGGAATGGACTTTGCTCTCCCAACTAGCCTTTGCTACCAGAAACAATTTAACCCTCAGCCAAGGAGAGGCAATCGGCTCTCCAAACAGATTTGGAGACATCCTCTTTCTGAAGGTCACTGCACTCAGACTGGCTCCCAGGAACTTCATGGTGAGTTCACACCAGCAATCGCATTTCCCATTGCCGGCTGATTCTTCACATGAGGGTCAGTATTCCCCCAGTCTGCCAGTTGGGTCTTCTGTTCACAGCCACTTCTAAGTGAAAAATCACCAACTTGGACCAGCCTCAAGTTACAACTATGTAAGCCTTCAGCAGAGTTAGACTTTCAGGATCCCATTCAAACCACACTCATTTTAACAAGCTAACGAACTCCCTGTGGGCAAGAAATTGTTTCTTTTCCTGAGAATCCATCTAGAATGAGCTCTCTGGCCTGGCTGTTAGAGAACGTTTTTCAATTTCTTTACTGCAGTGCAAAGTAACAGTCCTAGAAACATGTTTCTTTTCTACAGGTGTTGCACACATTTGTATTCCTCTAATTCGCATCTTCATCCTCTGATGAATTATGCAACAAATACAAACACAAACTACTAAAAATATGTGCACTTCATTTAATTAGTGTGACAAGAATAATATTCTGTCCCTGTGATCACAACAGTTAAGCGTACAAACAGAGTTCGGGCAATGGCTTTGTTCAAAGCATTCTTTTCTTCTAGTCAGATTTAAAAGGCAACTAAAGGGAACGGTCCAAACAAAGGATCTTTTGCAGGAGAACTAGAAGCCAGTCCTTGCCCACTCACGTTCCTTTAAAACTCCTTTTGCAAGAAAGTTTTCTTGCAAGAATGCTTGCTATAGGATCCAAGCTAAATTCCAAGCTGGATCATTTCTCTCTGCCAGCTTTTGGCAGCACAATTCTGATAAACACGCAGAGGCAGAACAATCAGCAAAGGACACAGTAATCCTTGCAAACGGTTTGCAAAGCTACTTTGGAGACATTTAGAAAAACACACACAAGTAAGTATTTAAGGCAGGGTTATTCAGCCTACTGCAGGCAGTCACGTTCATGAAAATACATGTTTGATTCTTAATGGCAAATACTGGTCTTTAGCCAGGCCTGAGATTGTTAAGTGGAAGCACTAGCACGAGCTGTGTGATTACACTCAGCCAACCCTTCCTTTTTCCCATCGCTTCCTATAAAATCTCATTGCTGGCTCTTCTACGAAGAGGCAGTGCTCGGAACAGCTGCTGTCCCTTCCCTGCCAAGCTGTCAATGCACTGCAGGAGAAACAGAGTGAAGAGTGCTGGCTGCTCCACTGCTAGTTACCTTGCCTGACTATGAGAGCGGAGCAGTCAAGGCCGCCAAAGCACCTAGCACGCACACGATTCCCACTGCAGATAGAAAGTCTCCTGGCAAAACTTCCCTCAGTCTAATTTAGATAGTGGAAGGAGAAGAAGAGTGGCGTTAGAATACGTTGGTACCTGCAGCAGAAATGCTTTGACAGCAGACCGCACACAGTCAGTCAGCTGCTAAATCACCTGAACAGCTCACCCTCTCCACTCCGCTGCCCAGGACCACCAAGGACAGGGGAACAGGGAAAGCTAACAGCTCACCAATGCTTTCAGTTCCACCGTGCCAGGTTAGAGTTGCTTTCAGGCTCCTCCAACTTAACGCTAGCTGGCAACAGCACCTCAAGCTTGTCCGAGCAACTGAGGAACATCTGAAACCCAAACTTGCCTGTGGCATCACTCTTCTGCTTTTCACACACCAGCACTGCAGGAAGCAAGGTGGGAAACATGGGTGTGCTTTATGGCTATCTACCCAGAAACGTCCCTGCAAGAAGCTCCAGCAATTCCCATTCACTGCTGCGGCGACACTATTGGTATTTACTGGAAAGTCAGGGGAGACAACTGGAACAGTCTAGACCTAATTTGCAGCAGTTTCGAACATCCTGGGGCACTCCCGCTAATAAAAGTACTTTTTAAAGTTAGGGAAAATATGGTCTCAATATCCAAATTTTTCCTGATCTGTGTCCAGGACAAGAGATCACACTGAGCATTTCTCAAACTTTTTGAAAGGTCACCCTCCCTCAGGGATCTTTATTTGAATAAATAAAATGAAAATAAGTCTTTATTTTTTTTCCCTTTATTCTCTCCACACAAGCACTATACCACCCAAAGAACAGACCTTTAATTGCTGGTACCGACCCAGCTCCTCCAGGACAGGGGAGTGAAAATCTTGTGTAATTAGCAGCTCACTTTTGCCCTGAAGAAAATGAACTATTGTCAACAATTAAAACCGTCTGCTGGCTACTGTGAGAAACTCACCATAGTCCTTCCTGACCCATAGTTTGAAAAATACTATCCCAACTCACTGCCACAGATTGCAACACCGTCACTACGCAGCCTTAGGCAAAGAAGGCTCCAAGAGCTTTTTGAGAAGAAAACAAAAATTGAAAAAAAAAAACACAACACCTCTCTTCAGGAAGTTTCCCTTCTGTTGTAACATCTTTGTATGGATTCTGGTGATTGACCCCTTTCTAAAAGAATGAAAATACCATGTGGGCTGTGCTGAGAGGCAGCCAAGTGGAACAGAAGGGCTAGCGTTGAACCCAGTAAGGAAGAGGGAGGATTTAGGAAAGATCGACAGCCTAAAGCTATTCAACAGCAGTACAGCGACTGCTTAAGCTGGGATAAGTTTTAGAGGCCTAGAAACGAAATGCTCTCTGCGGGGGCAGTACGTACCTCAGCTGGACTCTTCCAGCCTCAAACATCAACTGGTGATGAGAGAAGTGAGGGGCTACCAGTTGCTCACAGCTAGAAGATTTGGCCAGGACTGTTGCCAACACAGTCTTGGCAGCAGTAGTCTTGTGTACTGCAAATTGTTCAGGTTTTCCAAACAGATGTATTGGTTTTGCTTTTCTTTTGCCCTACGAGAAGTTCTGTTTGTTTAAAACCATTGTTTAACTCCGTGCTCACAAGCAGAGAAGCGCTGCTCATTGTTGAGCATTCAGACTGTAACTGAACTTCCCAGGCTTCTGGGATAGGGTCAAGCCAGTTTTGCGTAACAATTTCAGCAAGAACCCAATTAAATTAAGCAAGCTCTGTTGTTGCCAATCTGTGCTTTGGACAAGGGTTACAATTAAACAGCAAAACATAGCGTGACACTAAGAACAGCAACAGATTTACTTGAGCATCCTCAAAATGCATTACCACAATATCATAAAAACAAGCTTTAACACTGAGAATTTACCCAAGCAAGACAAACATTGCTCCAGGGCAACATGATCTTGTGTGGCGCATTTTCCTTTCTAAAACTGAAATAAAATAGAATTCCTTCAGTCCTATCAGGTTTTTAGTCTGCTAGTGTCAGCTGTGACTACCTTCTTTAGAAACAAAAGCAATATTTACTAAACAGCTATTAAAAATACATACTGTAGCCTCTGTAAAGGAAAAGCACTTATGGTCAACAAACACAAACAAGCAAAGTGGTGAGAAAAATTGTTAACTTTGGTCAGACACATACATTTAAAGACATTTAAGGCTTGCTGACGTGAAGCTAAGCTGCAGACCATCAACAATTTAAATATGCCATTAGCATTTCTGCTGGATAATGGAGTGTACAGGAGGACAATCCTTGTGTGGTAGTTCCCCTTTTCCGTCTGCCTAACCACCTCCTCTCCTCTGCAACATTAACAAATCTGGCAACGTTCATCAGAAAAAATACTGCAAACAGAAAAACAGGGTATAGTTTTTCCGGTCACATTAAATTTTTCCCTCTCATTCACCATTTCCTGATTTCTCTCCCCCATTCTCTCATCTTGGCCATCTCTTTCTCCCTTTCTTTTCTTGAATTGTGTCTGTGTGGCTTTTAAAGCAAGATTTCTTTCAGCTTTATACTTTCCCATTATTTTTTTTCCACAATTTTGGGTAAGGTTTTGGGGTATCAGGTTTACTCTGAATCTTTTTTCCCCTCTCCATTTTTACTTATCTGACCCTGTGTCAGTTTACTTGCTCAGGTTATTTTTCTTCAAAGTCTGGTGATCTTGTGTACACAATGCCACGCAGATGAACAGTCCTCCCAGAAAACCTACCCATGAGTTTCAAGACCTAGGAGGATTTAAACAGAAACTGAGCTAGAAGTTAGAGCAGTATAGCCACTAGAAGCCAAGAGGATACCACAAAGTGTTTCAGGGAAGGGGGATTTGTCTCAAGACCACAGAGGACTATTATTTTGCTATCACATGAATGTTTAACTTTACCGTTTATAACCCATCTCAGAAGAGCTTCTTCACGAATGAAAAGAGAAGGGAGACCCACATGAGTTAGGATATGGATACCCACTCTGAATGGCTCTTGAAGAATACTCTGTTCTTACCTCTAGGCAAATTACTGATCCTTGATGCTCTTTGAACACTTTCAACTGCTCACCAGTGACAATATTCCACGTTCGAATGGTGTAATCCGTGCTGCCAGAAAACAGTTCCCTGTTTGGTGCGTCAAGTATAAGGCATAAGACAGCCCCAGTGTGTCCCAGCAGAGTCTGGTAACAGCGCCCACTGGACACCCACCAGACCTTAACAGTGCAGTCTGTGCTACCTGTCACCAGCAGGTCTCTGCTCACTTTCTCCTCCTCCTCCTCTTCCTCCTCCTCTTCTTCAAGAACATCCCTGGAGGAATAGTGAGCTAGAGTCAGGACACAGTTCCGATGGCCCCGGAATTCCTGGATTTGCTTCTCCTTGTCCACACTCCAACAGCGGGCCGTCCTGTCATAGGAGCCACTAAAGAGATAGTCTTTGGCAACCAGGATCCTGCAAAAAATAAGGCTGCCTTATATGAACATTATCATTCTTTTTCCACAACCATTTTTTGTCACAATTTCAATGCCAAGCACACTGAAGTTAAAAACAGTAGCATGAAAGTATATAACAACATCTATAATCCCAATTCAGTGTCACTGTTTAATACACATTACTTATGAAGGTTTTGTTGTTGTTGTTATTTAAAAAAAACAAAACAAAACAAAAAACCACTTCCTTTTTTCTACTTTTAAAATTGAGACACCTTATTCATGTACATTGACGCAGACATTTTTATGCTATAGCACTGTAACTACGGGCATTTGTGTTTTTCTAAAATCTTTTCCAGCAGCACTATTATGTACTTTTCCTAAGTTACATATACTAGTTAAGTTTGTTGTGTTTTGTTTGTTTTTAAAACACTCATTCTTGATCAATATTTATTAGTATTTCTTTACAAATAATTATTTATAAACTGACCAATGAAAACAGCTTGGAATTAAAATAACAAAAAAAAAATACATTCCAGGAACCTGAACTGTATCTGACGGTGTGCAAAGATAATCATCTTTCCATCATCAAATGGAGAGAGTGCAGGAAAAAAAATATACACCTAATTTCACTTAGCCTGGGATCTGAAAAAAGGTAGAACGAGAGCACCCCACTTCTTACATAACTGAAGAGCGAATCAGAGATTACACCTCAATAATTCAACTTACTGGGCCTCCAAAATAATGAGTTGTAACTGCACAAACACATAACAACAGAAAAATCTCTACAGATCGTATTTCCAAACCAAAGATAGGGAACATTATAACCTGTCTTTGTCAGCTGAGTTTGGTCCTCTGGAAACTTTCAAACTGACAACAAAGTCATATGAACAGGGAACACATTTCCCATTTGCTGATTCAAGCAAAAATCAGGCCAGTGCCAAAATACAGACAGAGCCAGCCTTCCTAACTATTTACAGAATCTAGCTACACATTCTTTGTGGTTTGAGTTTAGCAAGGAACAAAAACACCCACCCACCCACCAAAAAAAAAGAAATGTAAAAAAAAACCCCACAACAATCTTTGACTGCTCTATTTGAGATTAATTAAATCCAGTCCAACTATTAAGAGGCACTGTAAATTGACAGGCCAATCAGTCACGCATAATCAGTTTAATATTAAACTTCATTTGCACAAACAGGAATAGTAACTCCAGAGAGAGCCCTGGCTTTATCTCTCTTACTGACACAAAGGCTTGACGGGATGTTGTTAAATATATTTATCAGCAGCATCTGCTATCAATTGAATAATTTCTTCTAGAATTTCATTCCTAGCCCGGGATTCAATTCCCCTGCTGTGCGCCTTTCATTTTTCTCCTATCTGCTGTCTATGGATGTGTCAGCACTGTTGCTAGGAAAACTAATCATTGCAGCACAGAACATGTGTAGCATGAACTCAAAGGTTTACACAACCCATTTTATTAGTGTAGTAATGGAGAAATGCAGTAAAATGACAATATTTGCAATAATAGATTACAGGCACACAAGGGAAGAACTCCATGGAACCAACCTGTTAACAATTGATGTGTGTCCTCGGTAAATGGCCAGGCACTGACCCGTCATCACATCCCACTTTCGAATGGTATGATCTGCACTACACGTGAAGGCAGCCTCATTTTCTAAGTGGCAAAAGGTGATGTAACTTTCATGTCCTAGGAATAACAAAGCAAATAAATTCAATCACTGGGCGTGCAACCAGGACAGACTGGTTGAGCTCTTCACCTTGACTAAAAGAAAAATAGAACAAATGGACTGAAACTCTAAACGCACTACCATGTTCTTCAAATTTAAGGATTTGTATAAAATGCAACATTTTTAATTAACAGCAGAAAACTCTGCTTCATTGATATAAGGATTAAGTGAAAGAGTAAAACAGTACAGTTCCACCAATCAGGTAGATTGAACAGTATTATAAACACATAATGAGCTACATTAATATCAGTATAATAAAACTCGGACTACTGATGTTTAAAACTAGTACAAAAATGGCTTAGTTTTTTTAATAAAGAAATGGTTTTGCTTCTTTCTTCTTAAGTCAGGCAAAAAGGCTGCACTTCGACCCAGCCCATTGATTGTCAGGACACAACAGCCCTAAATTAAAGCATGAAACTATGAAAAAAGGAAGCAACATGAGACTTACCAGCAAGTTTTAATTTCATTGTCCAAGCAGAATGAAATGCAAACAAAAAAAAACATAACTGGTAAAAAGTCAGCCAATACTTTCCCCATTATGACTAACAACATGAACAAAAACTACAATTTGCAAAATGTCTGCATATCTTTAAGGAAATTACACAGAAAGAAAGAATAAGAGCACAATTATTTACACAGTATTCAGAGTATGTTGGGATTCTACAGTTACAATAAAACTAGACACAACCACTCCTCTAAAATTTCATGCTGAAAACAGGGTAATGCTGTTGAAGAGGAATCAATATTGCAACCTCAAGCTTTTGTTGTTGCTTAGCAAGTTGTGCCATTTTTCTGCCGTGTCATCAAATGCACCACATTTTAAAATCACCTTAGGATTCAAGTCCCAGCTTTGTCCAAGATGTCTCACGTGAAATTGTTGACACCTATCTAATTGTTGGGATAGTATTACCTTGCACTGTTTTGTTTTAATTATTTAGACTGTAAGCTTTCAAGATCAGCACTGTTTCCTCATAAGTAACTATCAGAAAAGGGCCCCAGACTTTGGTTGAAGCTGGTGGGCCCTACTGTGATTCAAGTAACACTATTCTTTGAGGAGAAAAATAAAAATATAAGGAGGACAAATATGATTAAAGAGAAACCGATGGACAGACAAAGATATTAGAAAAACAGGATCATGTTGCAGAATAGAGAGATGGTAAAAAAAACTGAGGGAAAGCAGACTGCCCAGTAAAACACTTCGTTCCGCTGACAGCAAAAAACACATTTTATTACAACTCCTGTAGTTTAAAAGCCTTGTTGTAGCTCAAAAGCAAACCAGAATCCACGTTACAAGCACACATCTTTTTTCCTCTTAAGTCAATTCACCAGATGTCAGAAACTAAACAGATCACCAGAGCTACAAGGAAAACTACACCCCCCCTCATATTTTTGTGAAAATGTTTTGCAAAGCAGCTTAAATGGGACAGGTTTTGACCACCAGTATTTTTCTCACAGTATCATGTAATCCTCAGAAAAGATCAAAAAAGATCAAAAAAGCATTCTGGTTACTGCACTGGAGTCTGTCAGTCAGATTTTGACCATCGATTTTAACTGTTCTATGACAATTCTCGAGCCACATACAGGATGCCAAAGCCCCCTGTAGCAGACAAGATCTGGTGCTGGTCTGGTCAAAAGCAGCCACCACAGAAGTCTGTTGGTCATGCTCTGGTGGAAGCTTGAAACTGTGTTATAGATATAGGTTTATCAGTAATAGCTTGTAGGATACAAATTTACACTACAACTGTGCGCGTGCATAAATACAAAATGCATACAATTATCTGATTTGACTGACAGTTCGCAAACCATCCAGCCAACATTCTTCAGAGTTTACCCCAAACACTAGCAGTACATAGGCCAGATTCTGAATATTCTCCAATACAGTTCTCTTTCTAGTTAAAAGTTAATTAGTGGTTTAAAGGCTTTTCCAAGCCTAAAGCAAATGCAGTGAGTTTTCCAGGAGCTAGAACCATGGCAGGATGTGGGGAAAAAAGAAGACAATACTCCATAGTTAAAAACAAGGAAGAAAACAAATAAACAACAACTAAAGAAATCACAGCAATGTGATTTCTTCTTTGGAAGAAAAAAAGGATCAGAAATTCCAAATTTAAGAACTTTTTTTTTTCCCCCCTGTATTAAGAGAAAAGAACATGAGCGAGTGAGAATACAAACGTCTTTAGTCCACAGCTGACCCCTGCATGACTGTACTTTCTACAGTTTTTCTTTTCAATTATTGAGATGCTAGTCTAAGGATAATAAATCTTGTTTAAAATGCAAAATCAAATTAAAATGAGAAAGCCCAGCAATTAACATTTCTCTGTGTCAAATGTGGGGGAAAAACATGGCCTATTTAGTAAGGTTTCTTTCCAGACTTCTGGGTCAAGAGGTTCTAAAGAAAGATTGCCTCGAAAATGAGACGATTAAAAGGTCCCCAAAACAAAGAAAAGAAGAGAGATAGATACAACAACAGAAAGTCCAGATTTCATCAGGGTGCATAAGCGAGGCCTTCTGGAAAGAGACGCAAGTTAAACAACTGCTAAACTCCACACCCTGAGATAAAAGTATCCATGCATCCAATAGCGCTGGTAACCTGTTTTGGGTTGAAACAGCTTCTGCTTAACATTACTACAACAAATACTCAAAAAACACAAAACAAAACTATCATGATTTTGGCTGCCCAGCAGGCTGCAGTGACTGAAAGAGAACAGAACATACTGTGTGGCCTGTGCCAGGCCTCAGACTCCAAAGCTAGGCAAAAAAGCAGCCACTCTACCTTGGAAGTGGCCATGGCACTGGCTGTCGGCAGTGCTCCAGAGCCGCGCAGTGCCATCCTCGCTACCCGTCAGCAGGCGCTGCCCGTCCGGGCTCAGGCTCAGCCAGTTGATGCCTCCTTGGTGATCCGTGCAGACCTTCACAGCTGAACCACTGTTCCCCATCCTGCCGCTCCCGGCGCAGGGCAGGGGCTGCGGGTCAGATCACGGGCGCCACACAACTTCCAGACCGTGCTCTGGGCCTCCAGACGTCTCCCACCGATCGGCTTCAGCCATTACCTCAACGCCGAGAAACCAAGCAGGGCAGTCCGGACTCCTGCACAGGGACACACAAGAAGAGCAGGGCACGTTACACCGCTCCATCTCCCCCGCGGACACATCGCCTCCTCGGTCCGGCTGCGCCGAAGCCCCGGAGCGCCTCTTCCCCCGCAGGAGCCCCGCCCGGCGGTGGGAGATGGCTCTCAGCTCACCGGCGCCTCCTCCGCGGGCACAGGGGCACCTCCCGCCCCTCGGAGCGGGCCCCGGGCCGCACCTGGTGCCCCGCTGCCCGGCTGCCGGCGCGCTGCCGCTGCTTCTGCGGCTCCAGGGCGGACTCGGGGCAGCCTGCGGAGCGAGGGAAGCCCAGGCTCAGGCGTCACCCCAACGCCCCAAGGGGCCCCGGCCCCCCCCCCCCGCCGGACACCCCCAGACGGCCC
>Ga0181612_115782_pt1 | contig 17787 bp, 11 predicted proteins | sample HoacroProtozoa21_FD_119630 | JGI IMG/M metagenome (GOLD analysis project Ga0181612, IMG submission 119630) | Hoatzin crop microbial communities from Cojedes, Venezuel. Combined Assembly of Gp0051906, Gp0051904, Gp0051908 | reverse complement strand
TTGTCCACAAGAAAAGGTTATATTTAAATGTCCAGTTAAAGATTTAAGGTGAAACTGCAAAGACAGATTTCAAAACTTTCACAAACACTATGAGCCAGTGTACTGCTACCTACTACATGATTACTTCTGTGTACTTGATTAGTCCATTTACTCCTAGTTACTTAATGAGTCGCATGGAAAGTTTTTGAATGTGTTTACAATAAGATGCAAAATCTTAACCAAAGCAGCTGTCTAAATCAATCTAACCTGCAGGCAGTCTTCAGGTCAATCAGACAAAAAAACCCCCCATAGCTCTTCTGTATTTGTTTTTTGCTTTGCAGAAAAAAACTGACTAAGTATCCAGAAGGGCAACATATGCTGAGGAAAGGTATTACACAGCCAAATGTAACTTAGAATGGGTGCCTTGTTCTATGGCATAGAGCTTAAGGCACCTTAACTCAAAAATTTCTAGGCAGTTTGAACTCTTGAAGCAAAACACAAACGACAGGTAATTTCAGAGATATACAGGATCCAGTCCAAAAAGAGCTTTGTACATCAAAAACGGCACTTTGAAATGAACCCGTAAACAAAATGCAAGCCTGAAGCAGGTCAAGATACCATTAAGAAAGTGGGAAGCCACTAACCCATTCCAGGGGGGTCAGGGATACATCCAAATGAACTGCAGTAAAAGGTTCAGAACGTGGCAGGTGTAGGTTGCAATTTTCACACCCAATAACTGCATTATAAGAATGAAAGAAATTACATCTTCCTACCCCTTCCTTAATGATGGGTGACTTGGAGGTACCAAGACAGAAACGTGACCGTAAAGACACATGATGCCAAGCTAATATTTTGTACAGGCATAGTTACATAGTTGAATTGTCAACAATAATCCTCATTATGCAGCCTGACTGCATCTTAATCTGTGCCTGGCCAGGTACCTGTTTCAACCCCTTCCTGACCCAATTTCCTAGAGCAGGACAAGTCAGGATCTTCCTGAAAGACCACCCTTTCCATCCCCTTGTCCCAAAGCAGAAGCAACTATTGCAGACAGATGTACATCTAAAAATCTTGTTAATAGCATTCAGCGATGGAGATCCCACAGCCTGTCTATCCCATTGCTCAACTATCTTTGCCATTAGGCAGCTTTTTTAAGTCTTGCTGCACTTTAATCACTGCTTCTCACCTGCTGTAGACCTGAAAAAACCCCAAATAATTTAGACTCAATCCTCTGCAGCAGGCCTTCAAAGATCTGAAGATTGCTACCATGCCCTGCCCTTCCACCTTCATTTCTCATTTTCTTTGTCACACTAAACCACCCAGCTCTTTCAGTCTTCTGATTTAGGCCTTTTTTTTTTTTTTTTAAATCCTTTTGCCAGTCTTACTGTTCTCCTTTGGATTGTCTCCAGGTGGTCTCAGAGGCAGAGAAAGACGCAGAGGAAGGCCAAGAGGAGGGAAGAAGCGGGCATAGCCTGGGATTGTGCCTCTCTGCATGCTGATGGAAGGACCTGGCAGGGCATGACGGGAAAAGAGGGATTCATAGGAGATGAGAAGGTTTCTACCCCCAGAGCAAAGGAGAAGCTAAGGAGGAAATGGAAGTCTTGGGTATAATCTGACTTCTTATCTGCTCACATGCACTGGCCATCACATGGGCATGACTAAGAGTGGTCTGTCAGATTGCAAATCTATCCTATGTAGCCAAAGAACAGAGAAACATGTTTAATAGCTGTTTAAAGAGGCTGATAACCAGTTATCTACCTTAACACTGAAGCATGGCATTTTTAGATGTGTGGGGAGTCAGGGGGACATGGTGAGATGGGCTTTGTTTTGTTTGCATGACTGTGGTTTGGAAGACACGTGAGTTCTGGGCAGCTGGAAGTGTAGGGCATTTTTATGGACGAGTAACAAATCAAACAAAACCCCCTTTGAAGTCCAAGTTCAGTCTAGAAGATATCACAACCTTTGCATAAAAGATAATGGTCCATATTCTATCTAATCTACAGATGAATCAGTGGCTCAGCAGGTTGCTGCCATTTACTTATTTTACCTGTATGTGGGTTTATAAACAGGTTAGATTGTCACAGCTGCTGGTCCGATGGCTCTTGACTGATTAATCTCAATAGGAGACTTCTCTGCACCTACAGTCTCCTCCCCAACACACAAACACACTTTTCTCTTTTAAACAATGTTCCTAGTGACATTTGAACAGCTACTTTTCCAAAGTTTGTCTGAATCTTTTTCCACTGAAAGAAAAATCTTCTTGACCATAGGAAAGTTTCTGATCTTCTATAAAAAGTTATTTTCTCTTGTGACTTTATTTTTTCCACTAAGACGTAAACAAAGTTCTGCTGTTAAAAACACTTCTACCATTTACAGAACTTGAAAAAAAAGTAATTGCCATTTCTTGATACAATCACATGTTTAAATGCATGTATTTTCTCCCTGTTTTCTGCCATAATCTAAAGCATTTCTGCTCTCTCAGAATCTTTTTTTTTGAGCAGTTTTTCAACTTCTATTTTTTTTGTGTTAATGCGGTTTTCAATCAAGCATACAAATACCGAGCAGAACAAAACAGAATAATTATTCACAAATGGGTAGCAAAATATTCCAGGATCTGATTCCCAATTTGTGTGGAATTAAATGCCGTTGCTGAACTGGCTGTTGTGCTCGAAGCTCTTCAGCCACCACTTTTAGGTCTGACAGAGATCGTGAATCAGAGTCCTCAGCTGCAGCAGTTCACAGCTAGGGATATTCGTGTAAACTGAAATCAATAATGATTTAAACTGAGGTACCAGGCCCCCAGCTCTGGGCATGCCACCCAGTCGGCTGCCATGACAGAGAAGGGATGAATCACGGGGACAGGAACATCTGACCCCACCTCTCCATGAATCATCAGACCTCTTGAGCCTGCACCCTTGGACATCTGCCTCTTCCCGAGCTGCTCCAGTGTAAACATTGTAAAATTAAACCTGAAAGGACCTGCAGCATACCTAAATCATAGTTCTGTGTCTTTTTTTCTTTTTTTTTTTAATTCAACATATGAAATAGTACTTTTATTCTAAAGAGACTGCTATTGTGTACATGAAATTTCCAATAGTTTGTGACTGTCCATAGAAAATTAGGGTTAGGAAGTGTGACTCAACATTCTGAAAACCTTACCCTGGAAGTACAATATATTAAAAATTCATGTGTTCAACAGATTTTGATGTTTGAGAAATGGCTTTAAACAGTTTTATATAGGCTAACTTCTAATAAAAGTCTTTTGATACTTCAGTTACTACAAAGTCTAATAACAAAACAAAGATTGTTAGCAGGTTGGAAAACTTGGTGCATTCATACTTGAGATGCATTACCATTGTTTTCCATGTTGGAACAATCATTTATGCACAAATATGTGTAAAATCTACTGCAGTCTGCAGAATTTGTCATTTTTAGCAATTATATTTCTCATTTTGTAGTTGTGAAGACAGTTAAAAAAGCATGTGATTGTTTTAGGAACTTCTTTCTCCAAGTTGTAGACCCCGGTCCCAACATGAATGTCAAGAAACATAAGATTTGGTGAAAGCAACCACCTTACACAGCCCCTGACCTAAAAAAAGTCCGGAGTTTAAGATAAGGGTACATCTTCTATCTAAAGCTTTGGAAGATAAAATTCAGAATCTTAGATAAAAGGTCAAATTAATCTTTTATTCATATGCCTGTCAAAACCATAATTCAGTATCAACAAAGTCAGAGTCAAGTTTTCTGTTTTTTTCTTATTATACGTAAGTTATGTTATGTTCAACACAAACATTTTTTCACAATCCAAAGAACATTGTAACTATTGCAGACCTGATTCTGAGGTTGCACAGCGGCAATTCATCATTTATTCCACTGGACTTGTTAGAATTACAGCGAAACAAATGGGTTTATCAGAATTACATCCCCTGAGCTGTAATAAATAAAAGATATATTCAAATCTGTGAGCACTTCCCTATTACTTAATCTTTCATTTTCATTTCCCCCCAAACTTTACACAAATAGAAATTAAAACACTGTGGCTGAAATGGAGAGGTTCATGAGTCCATAAAAGGCATAAGACTAATGCTCTCCACATGATGGCAAATTACACTTCTTTGTGCGCATTACAATACTTTTACAAGAGTTGCTATGTAAAAAGAAAATACTGATGATCATTTAACACAGTAAGAATTCACTTAAATGAACTGCCAGAAGAACAGAACTCTTAAAATAATTGATTTTTCCCCACATCAGATGAAAAATGCGTAACACTGTACAATGAAGTCCGTTTGAGCAAAAGTCATTTTCTGTCCATTAAAAGAAACATAAAATACATCTGGGTACTTAATTAAAAGTCTTAGAAGAACTGATTTGCACACCATAAATTTACAAAAACCACACAAATTTAAGTAAAATACCTTAATTAATGCTTTTGCCAAATCTATGGGGCCTCCCGAATATTTCATAAGTGTAGAAAATTTACATTTACTACTCTTAGAAGAATATCACCATCTCTAAAAAATAAATTCATAACAATTGCTGCCTCAGTGTTTCTGCCAGCATGCTGATGCATTACATTTGCTGAATGTATGGAATGATTCGAAAATGACAGCTATCTCATGACAGGCAATACCAGCAGACAGCCTTTAAAAAAAAATCTATACTGACCTCACCTCCATCCAACACCTATTGACAGTTGTCACTCAAACTGTGATATCACATAAACACTTTCCGATCTGCGGCTTAAGTTTCCATAGTAGGGAAAAATCCTGTTAACTTCTGACCCACCTCTCAGACATCTTTTCTGTTGTATTCATGTTTGCAAACCGCTGACAGGTTTTCCGAGACAGAGCATGTACAACCTGTGCAACACCCACAATTCCTGCCCTTTAAGTTGCACTTCTGAAACCCCGGTCAGAAAGTTGTTGCCAATCAAAGGTAAAGAAATTTGCATCTGAAAAAGACACAGAGCAATCTAGAGAAAAACCTAGAATATTGTTTGAATGTATCCTGTGAAAGACCCACAGCATTGATTCTATGTTGTTTCTTCCGCCTTCTGTTACAGGTGGACAGGTTTTCCCTGTCACCTGTGTCCTTTTATTTCAATACTGCGGATAGCTCCAAAGTGCTGTGATGAAACAATGATGAACCACAAAACCACATTATCACCCAGATTATAAAGAGAGATGAGTAAGCATAAAATCATCTATGATTAGGAAACTCAGGACCTCCACATGAAGGCAGCAGGGAATGAAGCATTCTCGATGTTATGAAAAGAATGATTTATAGCTGCAGGAAAGCAAGAATGTCCAGATATCACAGCTGTTGATATAATACTGTAATGAGAGGTTTTAGAAACATGGAGCATTGATGCGTGTTTATAACCACATCTATCTGCTGCTATGTAAAACTTTTGACCATTTATAACAAAATAAGGAAAAGCATACTTCAATCTCTGTCAAACATTTAAAAGAAATAGTATCAGTTCTTGCTCCAGCACTTCAGCAACAACTGCTTAAGGCTCAATATTTCAACAAATCTACTGATAACACGGACAGGGTTATGCTCAATGACTACAATGCTTTAATCTAGCCTTTCTTACACACCTTCTCCACCCCAAAACAGTACATCTTACTTGAACTACAAGAGATGGATCTCTTGGGCTACATACAAAGTATACCTCTGGAGGAGTAATTTCTTTGCCATTCGCTCCCCAACCCAAGTTGTGGATATATTTCCTAATGACATTTTGCATTCTGAGTCTAAATACAAAATACAGAGGAAGAACAAGAAACTTCAGCCAGGTTTCTGAAGTAAACAGAAACTTAGTTTTGTAACTGAACTTTTGTAATGCTTGTAATTCACAGGAACTGAGAAATAAGATCTGGTCTTTATGAAACTACAGTAGATATGGATCTAGAATGAAAGGCTGTCCTATAAAATTAGACAGAGTTTGGAGATACGGATTTATTCTTAAGGATATATTCCTTCCTGGATGTCAGGTGCCATTTGTCACACCCTGGATTTTGCTGTCCATCAGGATATAGGTGAAAAAAAAGCCTTAAACTGCTTCATAGCTCAGGGAATTTAGTCAAGAGACATTTTTATACGATAGAGAAAGAAGTCACTGTCCATTAACAAACAATAAAAGAGCCAGGAAAATCTATATTAGTGTGCATATGTACAGTGGCAGGATGCACAACACCACATTTCTTGAAGAAGCACTGTTGCAGGGTATGCTGCATCATTGCTAAAAATATCACACACTTTTGGCCTGCTAATTTGATGCAAGGATGCAGAAATGCTTTTCAATTGCAACAGGGCTACAGAAAGACATAATAGCAACTTCTGAATTTTTATGTATATTTAGCTCATTAATTCATTTACTTTGCTTTACTTTCAGGTTGAAATCACATGAAAGATGTAAAACAACTGCTTTCTAAGTGCGAGTCCTGAAATTGATACCACATGGCCAGACTGCTGTGTCCACACCAAGCCCCATGAACGTCACCGTGGCTCCAGGCAGAGCATCATCAGTTTGCTTACATGCTGCTGACCACAAGGTCAGAGCTGAAGTTCACTGACATTATGGAGAGGTGCCGTTAAATAAAATGCACACAAAGTTTTTTTCCCCTTTTCTCCTAGAATAGCTTAGAAAGAGGGAGAACAGCTGCACGATGAGGCTGTCATAACATCCACTGATCCATTACTGAGGATCACACCTGACCTTGGGCCACCACCCGCTGCTGGCCCCAGAAAGACACATTTCTTTCTTCTCCTTCCACCCGGTGGGCCTCCCACAGCTTGAAGTGAGAAACTGGTGCCAGTGTGCTGCTGTTTTATTGCGTGTATTCACGTGCTCTGGGGGACCAAGATCATCCCGACTCATTTCATCTGTGAACTTTCACATCCATCACATCAGGCTGGTTTGCACTCCCCTAAATTCAGCCAGTCTGAGATGCAGTACTTGTGTGACTGGAAACACCAACCCCTGGAAGCGTAATGGCCCCTAAAGTTTCACAAAAAAAATAAGCTTAGCATTTATCTATTTTCAGGATACTCTGGAACTCTGTGCTGGTTGATGAGTACAACCTTCCTGAAACGTTGGTGCTGAGTCATTAAAAAATAATATGTGTGGCTGTAATGACAAACTTGCTCCCTATGCCGTCTGTTAGCCCAATAGCAGCACCTCTGGATTCTCTGGGGAGATGGTTACTACTACACAGCACCTCCCAGCTCAGGTCATCTAGTGTCGCTCGGTGTAAAGGAGGGTCGCCCTTACCGGTATGTGCATATTGTCTCTCTGCACAGAATTATATTTTTCTCACTCATTTATTAAGAGTCATGAACTACAGGTAGTAACGTACTGATGCTGAAAAGATCATTTCTAATTTCCTTTATACATATACACACTTTTATTTTATATATATCTAAATAAGAAAAATACACGCAAACATACATACATATATGTAAAAACTACATAAAATACGGGACTTTTTGCAGGAGACTCACCACATTCTGAGTGATTAATTAAAAGAAAGTAGAAGCCAACTGAAGAGAGACATAGAACATATCCTATTCCTATTTTCCTTTCCCACCCAGTCTGGTGGTGTTAATTTAACTTTCTTAATTTAGTGACAATTACAGATGCAAATATGACAGTGCACAAAAATCAAAATTAGGAAGCAAATAGTAATGGTTGGGTTGGTACCAACATCAAATGATGCCTTTAGCATCACATCTGATTTGCAGTCGAGGACTACCTCTGCTGGGAGAGGCATTCATGTTCATCTTTGACAGTACGATGAATATTTTCACTATCAGAGCTCTTATCTGCTAGAAGTAAATTAAGAGTTGAAGTAGCTCCTTCTTTAGTATTGCAGGAGCCAGACATGAAATTAGGAGGATGTGATGATGTTAGACCAGGTGCTACGTGACCACGCAAACCTCTCACTCAGTTTTATACAACAGGGGCATGTTTCATGGGAGTTAAAGGTCTTGGTATGTCTTGTAGAAAGAGAGCGAGGGTGTAAACATGTGATATTTTCTAACACATCATTGTTAGTAGATACCAGGGAGACAAATAGTTACGTAAGCTGGAGGACTGCGTTCACATACTAAGTGGGTGTTGGGCTGAAAATGAATTTAGTCTGGAAACTGGAATTAAGTTTCTGAGACTCAGAGATCTAGGAGTCCTGAGCTGTCTTCCAGTAACAGGGCAAGCAATGCAATTTTTTTTCCACCTCAGAGTGGGGTTTTATTATATTTTAAACAGAACAATATTAAATAAGTGCCTGCAATAGCACAGGCATTGCTTCAAAAGCCAAGAGCTTTCTTCTTGTCCTATATCCCTATAAAGGGAGAAGAAGGAAGAGTATGAAATAGTTCACGGGTATGACTTACCACAAGGAAACATGATTCTTGTTAAATGGCTTGACAAGAATATCGTGGTTTGGGAGACAGAGGGCAACAAGGGGAAGGGTTGTTGAGGGTCACATTGCTTTGCAGCCCAGGGCATGTGGTGGCCTCAGGCTTTATGAACATTTACTACCATAGGGTCTATTATCTGCCAGGCACCACTGAAGCCTGAATTATTGTATTTCAATAAAAATTGCAGCTTTGGTACTTCACCCAATAACTAGATTGTTGTGTTCCCTTCCCACATTGAATTGGCATCAGCAAAGAAATGGAAAGCAAGATAGCTACCCCTATCCTCCTCCCTCGGCAGAGACACATATATGGCAGCTTTATACTCAAGACAGGCCAGGGACGGACTAAGCTTAACTGGTGATGAGCGCTGCCTAAGAATGCATGGCCACAAACCACAGAAATCTCCATGCTAGACACAAAGTATAAAATACAGCCTGATTGTAGTTCTAGTGGAGATATAATATCGGGGGAAGGGAGAGAGGAGTTAATGAACCCCCAGAGACAAAAAAAGTCTCTATAAACTAAAAATATGTTGTAAAAACCTAGAGAAAAGGGAAAAAATACCAAAACCCAAACCATGGTGCTTACAAACGCCTCTATGAATGTAAAGTCATTACTCATTTATATATGAAGTGAAAAATATTAAGATAAATGATGCTATTTACTGGCATGATGCACCTAACATCAAAACAGATGTGTATTTTTAATGTTGGGTGCATTAAACACATTATCCAACTTTCAAAATATAATAAGTGATTTATGTTAGAGGTTGAATACACCCAAGCAGCAACTAAAAAAAATAATAGGAAAAAAAAAAAAATCAGAGCAGACCAGCACAACAAAGAGAAAGTCAGCAAGAAGCACAGAATTTACCAGAAAACTGGAAGCCAAAGCTCAAATAAATCCTTGTTTTGGACATCTCGCACAAAACCAATTTTTGTTTGTAATTATTAGCAACAGTTCCCAGGATTTAATCTGTGGTCCTGCTACTCAGAGACACAAATATCTTTGCCAATCAAGAAAAAAATGTTCACAGTGTTTGTACTTTATCAGAGGGTCCAGCACAAGAGCATATTTTCTGAATGAAGCATCAGCCAAGATTTCTGGAACTGAGCAGAGAGTTTTCCAACCTTAGCTTTTGCATATTAAAACCAAAGCAAAATAACCATCCCCTCACAACATGTCCCACAGGGGATGCGTGTTCCTCCCATGACCAGGGGAAGCAAAGAAGGCAACAAGCCTTTTTAAAAAGTCTTCCTCAAATTTGACTACAAGATAAAGATAAAAATATCTCCAGCTATTCTGCTTACCTCAATAACCTCATCAAGATAAAGACTTGCCACGACTCAGCAAAGACAGCCTAAGCACAAGGGGTTGTCTTTGGTGAGATGGCTCACTCTGAAGAGACGGGAAGAGTGCTTTGATTAGAAACTTCCCTGCTTGCAGCAGGGCAGCTCCACCCTGGATGTGTCAATTTGATCAGAAGCGCTTTCCTTGCTCGTTAAACAGCACAAACTTACATTTAATGGGCAGCACCTGATCAGGATAACAAAAGACAAACTGAAGTTTTCATAGGTTTGTCTCCCAATTAGTGCTGAAGAATCTCAAGGGATTTAATTGGCACAACACCAATTTAGAGCCACCTGACAGCCAGACTAGTTAGCTGGTACACACTCCATATGCTAAAAATATAGACGACCAGGGCCTGCATTTAATGTATAGCAGAGAGTGACCTCATGGGTGAGCTCTGTTCCCCTGCGAGAAGCGGGCTGGGAACAGAGCTGGTTGTACTGGTTGTTAGGGGTGTAATGGCTGCAGGGTGGGAGGTCTCCACACCTGCCTTCTGAAAACCGGGTAGGGAAAGGAATTAACTTGGAAAGTGCTTAGCCACTGTTTGTATACTCTGTTAAGGGCACTGAGATAAAAAGGAAGGGATTTTAAAACAAACTAGGGGACTCTGGTATACTGTGGGGATTTAGTGAAAGCTCATTGTGGCATATAGTAATAGGACCATCATCTTCGATGCATAAGGGTTGTCCTGAGCTTACAAACTCCGTGCTCAGCGATATTAAAAATCTGGGTTTGTTTTTAAGACGTGAAGCAATAAGGCTGCCAATACTCAGGAAGTAATTCCAAGAACAATTTGCTTCATTAGCCATGGATCTGAGGCCCCCTCTGAGAGCATATCATCACCTCAGGGGTATGGAGAGGCAGAGCGGGTGGAAGCGCAGGAACGCTCGCCAGCTGGACCACCAGAACACGCGGCAGGTGGTCGGGAAGCATGTTCCTGAAGGTGCAGCTGCTTGGCTCTGCCGAAGGCGAGGAGCTGGTCCCAGGAAGGCACGCTGGAGAAAGCTCCTGTGGGAGGGAGCGCTCGGAAGTGCCCGGCAAGCCTAGACCATTAGGTCAGGTCATTAGGCTCTTCCTCGTAGCCCCAGAGGGCACTGCCTACCAGACATGCACTTGCCGAGAAACGCCTCCTCTTCGTGCTTCACGTGGGGAGTAAATCAACTATTTCAGCCATATATAATGCAATATACTTCCTAGTAAGTATTCAGTCACCTGCACCTCGTAGGAGGTAGGGTGCAAGCTAGCTCCCCTCGTGCTCTTGTTTTGCCTGGTGTGCTGGAGAGTGCCTGCGAGCAGAGCTGGGGCTTGTGCAGCTCGAGGGGCTTTTCCCTTGCCACAGCTGAAAAAGCCGCAGTCCCTTCGTGGTGCATTGCACTGCTGCACTCTCTGGCCCCAGAGGCTGGAGGACACGTGAGAATTTGGAAAGCCCGAAGACGCCAGTGACCTCTCTCTGGCCTGGCTCAGGTGGTGGATGCTCAGAGGTATTTGTTTCCTACCGCTCCTTCGCAGCAGAAATTCCTCTTCTCCTCATGGTATGCCTAACGCTGAAGGCATGGCAGGGAGCACGAGCGAGCACAGAAACCTTTGCTGTTCCTTAGAATAGGAAATGGATTCAGTTTTACTTGTTCTTCTGGAAATTATGGATATGGCTGTGAACCAGAAAGAATTGCTGCTCCTGAGGCTGCTCTTAGCTGAAAGAAAGCAGTGTCTCAGTCGCTGCTTTCATAAACGCACTGACCAGCATAGGATCTGGAATTAGAGCTGGACTGCTGAAAGACTGGTCAATAAGTTTAAGCACAGCTTTTGTACAATTCAGAAAAAAAGAGGTCTGACCGCTTCCTCATAAGTGTGTTTATGTATGCTCTCAGCTGTCTCTTTCAGCTTAATTCTCACACAAAAGCATGAGAGGAAAAAAACAAACCAAAATTATTCTAGCTACTCTGCCTTCAGATTTTGACTGGTAATTTTACGAGTGTCCTTTCTAACTGTAAACACCTGGAGGGGAACCAGCTGTGGGAGTGCTGGAGACCACATGAAATCTTTGGTAGTTACATAGAATCAAGGAAGAAATTTTTCCTATAGGTGTAGAAGAACATATTCCATCTTTATGGCCAGCTTTTAATAGCTGCCATTCACTCTGCTGGGGTCAGCAGAGACGATGTGTTGTTAAAAAGTGTTAACATCCAGCTTAATCTTTTCTATCCAAATATGTATTAAAAACATTTTTCTCATAACATTTTAAACTCATTCTTTTCTCTTAAAGATCAGGCTGGGAGTTCTATTGCTATAGGCAGACCTTGGGTAGGCAGAGGCATTCTTAGCAAGGTATTCTGAAATTCTGTTGATGGGCAAAGCCCCCCCCCCCCCCGAATAAAGCCCTAAAATAGATTGGCAGCATTCGGACATCACTGTAAGATGCACCTCTTTAAGCGGGCCTTTGAAAACCTGTCTATTTTTCCTTAATATTTGGGCCAGGCCTTGCAGAGCAGGTGAAGCCCTCTTTCCACACAGGAAGATATGTCAGACTTCTACGTCAAATCCTCTACATTGCCAAGCATAGTGAGCCAGGTCATACAGAAATCCATAACGGATGAGCTAGATGTAACATATCTTTTACAGAATTTTGCGTCCAACCAGCTTTTGATTCGTTCTGTGTTAAGAAGTTTCACTCTCCTGCAGTTTTACAACTGACATGACTAAAATCTTTAAACTGATTCATTCTCCCATCCTTCCCCATAACATTCATGAACAAGTTTTTCTCGTCATGGATTTCACCACCTATTTCACCTTCAGCCCTACAAACAAGTCTGTAGGCACCACACTCTCAGGACGCATGATATATGGCGATGAAGAGAATGAGACTACATAGGTATCTGCATAAATGTTGTAAGGATCATAAACATTCACTAAAAACATAAAATGCAAAGGACAAATCAGTCCTAACCTCGAATTCTTTGAATGTCTTACTATAATTGAAATGTTGACTGTTGTAAATTTTTGTTACTCTTATTCACAGAATATTTATTTCTATTAAAGTCTTTCTGTGTGTGTTATGGAATAAAACTCTCCCCTACCCTTACCGACATGTAAACAGCCTTAGCTGGGTGTGTAGGTTCACACCTCCGTGAAGAACAGGGTGAAACACGGAAAATTTCCATCATTGCAGCTGCTACTAGCTGACATGGCAGGTTGCTATGAGGACAGTGGTGCATCTGCTTCTCTGTTTATGGCAATGAACCAGGCTGTCTCCATAGTTCCAGCTTCCTTGTGCTGCTCACGTAGTGCAAAAGGATGCCAATAATTCCACAAATACCTCATAACAAATTAACATTTTGGAGGGAAAAAAACCAGCAACACTCACCCAAGCACACCAGACTTGAGTCCCTGTCATGTGGCTCCTTCTCTTATTCCTGTTACGTAATAAGGGTAGATTTTGGCAATACTGGTGCACTGCTACAACCATCCACTAATGGCCTATTCCATAATTACAGTTTCGCACAACTTGGTAATTACTGTTACCCACAGGAGGGAGTGAAATGCCTTTAAAATGGCTCCTAAGAATATACTGATGGGAACCCTTGTGCAGGAAAGAGTTTAACCCCAAAGCTTTGAAAAGGAAGAAGACAAAACCTTTGATCTTGATCATTTGCTACTGCCTGAACTCACAGCTCAGGGCAGAAATATTGGCCTCTGATATCTTCAGAGCCTGGGATGGCTGCATGCCAAGCAAGACCTCTGCAGTCCAACCATAAGGATGACGCTAAATAACACCGCCTACCAACAGCCCAGAGGGCAGGAGGGCAAGAGCTAAGAATGAAGTAGGGCAAGTGGTACCATTGCCATGAGTCCTATTCTGGCAGCAAAGACAGGCGATGATTTTGAGAATGCCATCTCTAAGTTGTCTCTCAAAACAATATAATCCTCTTGCTTCCTGCTGCACCAGTTTTAAGGTCACTTTGGTCTTCTGGGGCAGTACAAAGCTGCTGTAGCTTCACGGGGGAAAACCTTGGCTATTCCTCTTAGAGCAAAGCTTGACTGTCTGAGATGTTGTAGAAAGGAACATGAATCTCAGTAACCCTCTGAAAGCGCAGTATACACAAATGTCTGTGCCTGCAATTCTCTCCTGGCCTGGACGCTAAGGCAGTTTTTAATGAGGATTTGGCTCTGAGTGCGTGTTTCCATGAAACGCTTACAATCTTCTTTTCCAGCCCTCACAATAATACCTACGCGCACACAAATAATAAAGTCCCGTGTACAAATATGTAGAGCCACATGCCAGTTCCTCAGCTTTCCAGCCCTTCGAAGAGCTCCAGCAGCACGGCATTAGAGAGGGGGCAGGAGGGGAGCTGAGACGCTGACACGCCGAGCAGGGTGCACAGAAGAGCATATTGCACCACTTTGTCAGGTCGGCTCTTTACTCTGGCACTCAAGAGAGAGCTGTAGACTGACAGAAAGTGTTTATTACCCAGACAGCAAGAAAACAACAGTGAAAGGATCAAGGCTTGTTGAAGCAGGATACAGCTGTCCCTAGAGAACTTGATCCCGGCCAACGGGCTTTGGCAAGGAACAGTTCACATGCAATAGCTCTGTTTCACTGTGGATGACTGCCTAAATCCCAGCTTGAAGTAGTTAAGTGCTCCACTCCCTCTCGCACAATGATATCTCAGTCGGATAAGTCTAGGACAGAGAGACGCAAAAATAAATAAAATTAGGTCTTATCTATTTCTCTGAAAGGTTTTTCCTTGTGAAAAGACATATATGGGTGAATGGATGGACACCACCTTTTTGCTTCCTTAAGGTCTGAACAAGATGCTAGGAGATGGTGGGAGGAGAAAAAGGCATGCTGAAATGAGGAAGAGAGGAAAACTACAAAATGTACATCTTTCATCCTAAAATGAAGAAGTCTAGTGATAATAAAAGGAGTACCAAGAGATCATGCAACATTTCAATAAATAAATGCCATTCACTGACTTCTCTAAAATTGGCATTATATCCTTAAGAAGAAATGAGTGATAACAAATAATTAAGGTAATGCTAGAAGGTTTTTCTCTACTTGTAAGACAAATAAAATGATAGAATGTTTCTATGCAGGCAAATACAAACTTGAAAAGTCAGTGTTTGTCTCTTGGGTAGGTGCAAAATGTAAATAAAGAGGATGAGGAAGCGGAAGCGTCCACACCAGCGGAATGGGCCATCACAGGGATAAAGCTACCTGGAAGGGTCCAAAAGGCAACTGACTCTGTGCCGCTCAGTCACTTATTGGTGCAAAGTCTTTGTGACCAGAAAGCCCTTAGACATTAAGAATTCTACTGGGCAGTGACAGTGACATCAAGTGGATACATTAGTGAATTAAACAACTGAGTTACTCTGATACAGGAGATACCGTGTTTTAATAATGATTCATCTGAAAAGTGCTTATATCATAAGACAGAATGAAAAGTGACCTGCCCTTTGAGAGACTTTTTGTGTTCATGTCTACAGCATTCCCTCCCTGCCTCTTCATACGGAGAATAACTCCCCTTTTATTTATTTGAACAGGGGAATGGAGAAATTTTCTAAAGAGGCTGAGAAAAGTGTAAAAAAATGAGAATCTTCATCCTTCCAGATACAAATAGCAACAGTTCATGAATGCAGAATTAGTTTGGGAAAACTCAGATGCATAAAATAGGGCTGCCCCAGGCTGTTTTAACTTCTTCACAACAATGTTGCAGTAGCTATTTAGTTATCCAGTAATGCCAAGCAACTGCTGACGACTGCTTTATTATCCACAAAGTATGCATGCATGCACCCCAAATGAGTCCACTGCAAATGTACTCGCATCATTAAATTTAAAGTAAGGCACCAAAGCATTTTTGAAATACATTGGAACACTTTAGTGAAAAGATTTTTTTTTCTTCTCTATGTGGGTGAAAATATTCAAATGCAATACTTTTGGCGTAGCTCTATTCTAAGAAAAAACCCACACCATTTTCACCACGAAAGTGGTGGAAGGGTCTCTTTTATCCCCATCTGCCAACGCCCCTGCTTCGACTGTGTACTCCCACATGACAAATACTCTCAATTCAGTGTAAGTGCCTGCCACTCACTGGGACTTTTCTTTATTAGGACATTTTATTAGAGGGTTTGCACTGCTTACTCAGCACTACTGGAGTAGCGCCTTGCAAGTGAAATCAACAACGAAGGTGAAGTGTGCAGTGGGCTTTGTGGAATACCCCCACTCTCTTTTGGGAATTAAACACAGGCTTGCATTTTGTCTTGATCTTTCATCACTGTAAGCCCTCTCACAACGAAGGAAAACTAGGTGGTTTAAACCCAGATCAGCTGGTGACACAAATTCCGATGACATGGCCCAATAATAGCTAGTCCAGATGTCAGTAAAACTTCCTTTGGACCATCTACAGGTTGCCCTGTGCAACTAGGGTGGTCCCCAACTTTGCTCCTTTTTTGGATGAAAGCACATGAAAAAGGAGATGAGAGGATCAAAGAAGGCAGGCTTTTATCTCTATTGTTCAGGGGCAGGATGGCTCTTTCCCTCAGCTTTCATCCTTAGAAATCCCATTCCCTCGGACTGCGCATTTACTGTAACAGAACAAATGTCTGTCTTTGCCCATCCCTATACGAGCACCGCAGCGTACATCCCCTGTCTCCTCAGAGGCCTGGGCTGCTCATCGCAGAGGTGCTCCGTCTGTGTTGAAGCAAAGTGACTACGCTGAAAACCACTAGTAGAGCTAAACATAGTAATACCTTCTCTCTGCTTCAGCTTCTAGGACAAACCATCTTCTTCTTTCCAATAAGTGCCGAGAGAAAACTAGAAGTATATTTTTAAAAATCACCATTATAACTTACCGCCAATCTACCTTTGCTGTAGTGAAAGTGGAAGTGAATTTCCTTCATCACTTCAGAATAGAATTTAGAGAAGCTTACAGTAGCTCTTGTCTTACTGTTGACTAGTACTGTGTAAAGGAATTGTTTTTGAAAGGGCATGGAGAAAAATAGAATGCAAATACTGCTGTAGGTAAATCTGAGATTACTTGCCTGCTGAAGACTTTATGTTTCTGGAAAAAAAAAAGAGAAAAGAGAAGATAGTCTCTATTTTCTATTGTAGAACTGTAAACCTTTTGCCTAAATGCTTTAAAGATCACTGCTAACTTTTCCCCAATCTAGATGAACAAGATTTCTTCCCTCCAAAACCATTGTAATGTACTCAGGCAAGGGAAACATTGAAGAGCCAAGACATTTGTATAGCTTCAGTATAACTGAAAAATAATTAGTATGTAGGTAAATACTAATTCCAAAGAGCGTGCTAATGCAATGTAAACTTGCATGATATCTGCATATTGTAGTAGAAATTTCATGTCAATGTCAAAGAAGGAATAATGCCTAACAATTAGAGTTTGTGATGCTGTCACTAGGAGGAACGGCTTTCATTGCATGTCTGCAGGGATTGTCTTATGAGGCCATTTGGATGCAAGATTGTGATGGCAAAACTATTCCACTGTATGTCTAGACCCTATGACTATTGCATTACAATGCTGTTAGGGTGCTGAGGCATAAAGAATTTACTAGAGTCATTCTGAATCTAATATGTCCAAGCAGGATGATCTTAAGACTAGCTTGTTTTCCCAATAAATTTAAAGGAAAAAAAAGGTAAAAAGAATTTAAAATTCAAAAAGAATATTGAAGATTGCTAAGGTTTGAGAAGAGCACTCCACCTTAGTAAGATGCATAAGCTCCAACTCTTCTGTATTATTACAGGACCAACTGGTTTGTGAGACTGTAGGAGCTGATGCATCCAGTTGGAGTGGAGTAACCCAATTTATGAGATATTCTAAATGTTCCATTTTTGAGATGTTTTGGCATTTGAACTTAGGTAGCTCTACTATTCCTAGAGTTCCTAGAAGGAATACCATACATATTCTCAAAATCCTTCCCAGATGTCAAATGTTTAATCATTTCTATTAGCTGCTTTAATGCTCTATTCATATAGGGTTAAAGTTGACCGATGGCATCGCCTGCCCTTTCAGAATA
>Ga0181612_166120_pt1 | contig 17788 bp, 8 predicted proteins | sample HoacroProtozoa21_FD_119630 | JGI IMG/M metagenome (GOLD analysis project Ga0181612, IMG submission 119630) | Hoatzin crop microbial communities from Cojedes, Venezuel. Combined Assembly of Gp0051906, Gp0051904, Gp0051908 | reverse complement strand
ATTCATGAGGTCTTGGTTTCAAAGATCTGCTCTGTGAAGCTCTGCAGTTCAAAACGAGTGCCTTAACATAAAAAGGATGCTAAGCCTTATATTTAGCACCTAATGAAATCATTAAGAGAGAGATCAGGCATGATTGCAAATGTTAATTTATCAGATCTCACACATGCCACAAGTGTGGTGAACAAAGAAAGGGAGCTTTAAAAACCTATAAGGTCTAATTAATTGAGATAGAAATCATAACGGAGAAGGGATTTCAAAGGCTGGCCACGCTCCTTCAAGACAAAGGGACCAATAGTACATACACCTTGCTCAAGGAAAGTCCTTCGAAAATCACCGGGAGTTCTTCTTGAGAAAAAACTGCAGGATCTAGCAAAAAAAATGAGGTGCGCCTGGAGCATTTCTTCTGGATGAGGAGCCCTGGTGTGTGTTAATGACACAACCTAAAGCAAGGCCACTCCCAGAGAGGGCTCCATGGCTGCGATATCGCTTACCTACAGGAACTCCAGGAAGAATACATATGAGGATAAGCAATCGTCGCTTTTTATTCCTGTCAGTAGGTTTTGCCTTTGACTCTGCTGATCAATATCAGCCGTGCATTGGTTACTATGGGAATGAGGCTTTCCTGCACTCAATAAACCCTAAGTTCCTTTTTTTACAAAGGTGAGCAAAATACTTTTAAAAGAAGGTTTTATCTGCTTTATGCCTTGAGGGACTCTGCAGCCATCACTTGAAAGGTACTCGGACACTTTGAAATGCAGAACATTATGATCTAGCTTTGGGCAAGTAAAGACTTAAAACCATTTGTTTACCCCAGAAATCAATGTCAAATTCATGTAGAAATCTATACGCTCCGTGTGCCCACTCTGTGTGTGCATCACTGGACTGAAGCGTGCATGCACAAGTGTGACTGCACATGTGTGTGCACACGAGTGTGTTTGTGTCTATCTGTGCTCTATACTAGCAGATACACGGAGATATAAACCCTAATGTGGATTACCTTAAAGGCTTGAATACGAGATACTGAGATAAAAACTATCTAACAATACCTTGGACTCAGTGCCTCGGCTGAGCTAATTAATCCACCCTTACAATGATCCAAGCGTTTCTGATTATAACACTGGGATAAGAAATAACCTAATTTCCACTTCTATTTATGATAGTACATTGTTTGGTTATAAAATATTTAGCAATGCATTAATACATATTTCTGGTACCGTACAGCAGCACACATATGTGAAACATGTAAAGCATTTCCTGAATGGAATTATTTTAAACAGAAACGATAATGGACGTGATCTTGGACTGCTGCAACATCAGTTTGGTGACATAACCTCTCCAGAGACTTTCCAGGTGAAGCAGAAGACTGGTAGCAAACTGCCACATAAAATGCTGCCAATTACAGCCAGTCTGTCATATGTCTATTCTTGGGACCTATTGCGAATTATTTTGAAAGATGTTAAGAAACATTAAGTGAATTAATGCTTTTTTTTTACTCTTTTTGTTCATTTACATTTTTTCTTTATGTGTTAGAAGTAAACTAACTGAAAGGTAATTATGATGATTTTCTCAACTTGGAAGGAACTATAAAGGACAGGAAGTTACTGCAGAAAACTATCTGCGTACATTCTAGACCACTTTATGGCCCAAAGAGATTTACAGAGTACATAAATAGCAAATTAATGAGGAGTGTCTAGTCAAAGCAGGATCTGGGAAAGAGTTCCCTCATGGGCAAAGGAAACATTTTCAAGATCTCTCATCTCTGTAATGGCACCCCTACCCCACTCACTCCCCCCAACCTGAAGCATCTGCTTTTAGACTATGAACAGACACTGCATTCACTGGATTTCTTCAGTGCTCCTCAGTGATGATCCCAGTTGTAGCCAGCTCTTTTATCAGCACCAAATAACCATCAGAAGCTCGAGGTTTGTCACAATATATCTCCAGCCCTACACACAGCTGAAGAACACTCTAAAGGAACAAGAGCCCACTGCCTTTCTTAAGTCATTGTTGGGAGATAAAAATAAGTTTAAATATGCATTTGTGGATCTTATACTAAAAAATCTGCATTGAGTCTGTCAAGTTACCCATGGCTTCTCATGAGAGCTACACACCAATGGCCAGGACACAAACTCATACCAACAGCACACAAGAGAAGGAGCCTTTTTCTGACAACAGGCAGACAATTTCAGAAGTATATATAACTATAATATTTGGCAAAGCCAGAAGATCACATCAAACTTAATCCTTTGATTTAAAATCTGGCAATTAAATCACAGGCACACTAACTCATGAGAGAGAAGTATGTATCTTCACTTTCTTCTGCAGTTTTGAGACACGAACCAAGATTGTTAAGTGTCATTTCTTGATACAATAAAAGCTTCTGTTAGTTTTAGATTACGAATTCTTTAAATGACTTAAAATTACATCTTTCTTGAGGAGAAAAAAAATAAAATTAAAAACCTCAAACTAGAGGTGTTCTAAAGAAGTTCAGAACTGAAGTTGTAAAAGAGTTTATGCAAAACCAACTTGGAGAGGACGCTCACTTTTGTTTCACAGTTTGCCAAACTAATGAGACCAAAGTGACTGCTTAATCAAAGTCAATATTGGCCTGCTGACTCTCAAGAAACAATCTAAAAGTGCTTTGGGGGCTCTTTCTATGTTCATTATCTTTTCCTGTGTCACTTCATGTCTCTAATGGTAGACGAAGAAGCAGTTAAAATGTCTCTACTCAATTCTCTTCACTACTGAAATCTCAAATTAAATACTTATCAAGGAAAAAAATCATATTTAGAATGAGATCGTGACACAAGGATCCTCTGAAAAACAGCCTAGGATAATTCAGCAGCCCCACTGGATCTCGCAATTAGAGCAGTCTGAAGTATTCAAGTGACTCAGCAGCTTAGCGGTGGGTAATTTACAGCTCACTCCTCATTGTGAGACGAACTGCTAGCTTACAAAGTAAACTGCTTTTGCACCAACCATTGCTGAACGCAAGTGCAGCATGCCCAGCTCAAGGAGCTGATGTTAAAACTAGATATCTAAAACTAAGAGCAAACAAGGAAATACTTGTTCTCTTTTGGCTGATTAAAGGTAGCTCCTTGTAACTGGTTGGAATTACCAAAGATTAAGGTATTACCCAAAGCAGGCAGGGTCAACCAGCAACTTAATTTACAGAGTAGAAGATGAACAACGTATAGTGAAAAGCATAATGATTTTCTAGCTTTTTAAGAGTGAAAATATCAGACTAAAACAAAACTCACCTCTATACAGAACAGAAATATATATCTTTGAGAAAAAAAAATCTAATATACGTTGAAGCTGAAAAATGTTCCCAGAATAAAGTTGCAAAAAATAATATTAGCAAGTAGTCATTTAATTATATGAGTATCCACCATGGAAGACAAACAAGCACAAAGTCTGATTGTCTTGTGCCAAAAAAAACACAGTGCTTACTGCTCTGCTACTCCTATTGGACCTGATTTTGAGGGGCCTGCTCAGGAAATCAAATACTACTTCTAGCATGACAGTGGGTAAGAGAATCTTGTCCCACATCTAAAATGCAAAAAAAAATAAAATAATTACTTTGGAAATAGGTATTATTTTGCATTTACCAGTCTTATACTAATGAAGCTTTTGTTTTTAAAAAGAGGTGAATGAAATTCTACGTGCATTGAATGCCCAAGCAAAAGATTTATTTCTGCAAGGAGAGATAAAGCTCAGATTTTATCCTAAGAATTTAAAGCTAGTTGATATCACACACAGAACAACAGGAGGCTTACATGGCTAAGAACTTATGGATTTGAACCTAAAGTATCATCCCATGTTAATGCAATATAGTTTGGTTTTGAAGCAAAATGTAAGTAATTACTTTTAATTTGATTATAAATTTTGCTTCTTGAAGTAAAACACTAAACCTTAGTTGCACTAGAAAGACATGCAGCATAAAAAACTGGCCACATACATACTTAATATAGTGGGCATAAAAATACTAATTAAGATAAAACATTATACCAGAGTACCTACAATAAACACAAATTAATAAACCAATCAGAAATGTGAGCACCTTCAGAAAAATTGTAGCATGCATCATAAAATCTCATGGAGATAAGTAAGGAATGTCTAATGTGATTTTTTTTTAATGGACCAGATAATTTGGGGCATAACTGGGAAAATTCTCCATAAAGACCGTGGCCTGTAAAAATGCATATATAATTTGTAAGAAATGTTATTCTCCCATACAAAGAGGGCATGGACTCTGCAACTTTTGGGCTTCAAGCCATTCCAGAAAGGGATGCAGAAGAATATATTTTTGTTGGCAACAGCTGGCAATACTCTAAATGATAGTATAAAAGAGGAATTCATATCCACCTATAGAGAGGGAGTAGGAAGCAATCTTTATGAAAATTAGCTAAAACAGCTTTTCTCCATCTAAAAATATTATAAGACTTGAAATATACTATCTCATTGACAACTCCATGCTTAGTAAGTGCTGTCCAAACAGAGTAAGCTGCCTCACAAAAATACCTTTTGATGGGCATAAAGAGCACTTTCACAGGGAACTTAGGTGTGTTTCACATCACAGTGACCAACCAAAGTTTTGCCTGTTACCACCTGTAAGGAACTGCTGGAGTAAAGTTAGATATTCTAGCTTTAATCATTAGGAGAGTCTGAAGCGGCTGATGCTGTAAAGCACATGTCCAAAACTGATTTATGCTTTTTTTACTGTTTTTATGTGTTCTAAATAAATAGTGACTTCACCTATAAATGCCGAAATTCAGATGTTTCCAGTTTTAATACTTATTAGGGTATGCTTAAAGGGACTTCAAAGTAAATTACTCGCATGTAGAGAAGCCTCATCCTCATAACATGAGGGGTTTTTCTGCTCCTAGGTTGATGGTGTAGGTTATGCTTTCTCTCTACAATGTCTTTAAAAAGTGTTATTTAACTGAATGTCCTCCAATGGTGGGAAGACCACCATGCCACAGTCCAGACCCAAACTCAGAGAAGCTGAAAAATAGCGTAGTTAAAAATCTAGATTATTATGACAATTATACGTCCAAACTGTTCATGAGACTTGTCATGAGAGTGAATGTACGGGACATAAGTGTCTTTGTTAGTTCAGCTCCCTGTCTTCACAAGTTTCTCTGACAGGTACAGTGTAATGAGAGAATAAGAATTCTCTCATTTTCATGCTGTTTCCACTTGCTTTCTCACAGTATAAGGTACTAAGAAAGCAAAATAATTTTTTTAAATTGTGAGTAGTTAGCTGTGGAGTCATTAAGATGTAGTAGAAGACAAAAGTTTTATAGTTTCAAAAACAACTTGGAAAACTCAGTGAATAACAGTCCATCAAACACTATTAAACATAACCATAGAATCATAGAATGGTAAGGGTTAGAAGTGACCTTAAAGATCACCTGGTTCCAAACCCCCTGCCACGAACAGGGACATCTTCCACTAGACCAGGTTGCTCAGATCTCCATTCAACCTGGCCTTGAACACTTCCATGTTCCACATTCCATAATGATACAAATAGACCCTTTAGATCAAGGGTGTTGGTGGGACTCCTCTGGGAACTGTCCGCAGATGCCTTGCCCAAAAGTCAGATCTTACCTGCAAGCATCTCTCACTTGCCACAGACAGACACAGGAGACAGAGATAAATGGCCTGATCCAGCACGGCCTTACTTCTGTGAGGAAGAAGTTGTGATTAATTTCCATCCAGTTTTGACTGTATGGATTGCTACTGACAAGTCTTCATGCTGCTTCTTTCTTCTCTTGCTTTAATTGTTTAGTCTGTTTTCTTAAGCAGAGGGAAACTAGTCACTGTTTCTTTCTTTTCCTTTTAACAGTTTCACTCTTCGGTTAATTTTAACCAAATCAGAATAGAAAGACATCTATACTACTATGTTTCATAAAACTAGGCCAATAGCAGAGGAGACATTATGTCTCATCTGAGGGAAAAGCTGCAGGGAGAGTGCAACCCCAATAAGCATCATGGAAAACAACTGGGAGCACAAACCCAGATCACAAACCCATAGAAAAATCATTGGTTTCACATCACAGAGAATGACTTGTTCTTCACTCCTGGTATGGTCCAAATTTCCTTTTAATCAACTACTGCACCTCCCATTGCATTCAATGAGAGATATCCCAGCACACAAAGGACAGCACGCATCTGATTTTCTGGATGTTTTCAGCACTTACAGAATGTCTATATGAACTGTTTGCCATGGTTTTTTTTGAAAATATCACCTCATAATTTTCCTTTTTTAAACTTTAATTTTCAGCATTTCAAAAAAATATTTGTTCACTCACTCAACTCTAAACCAAAGAACGTGCTCTCCAGAGGCGGAGAATTAGACTCTAAATTAGAAAAATGGCAAATATACCATCCAAAAAGCGTGTGTAATTTCAGCGAGTAAATTCAAAAGAATGTAGCTCTATGGAAAAAACAGCACTAATAATATATAGGATATTTAACTTTCTGCTTCAGAATTTCTGGTGTTTAGACACAGTCAGAGGTCACCTAGAACAACAGGGTGAGCAAGGACAGTAATTTCATCTAAGTGTTGGGATCTGAGACCTCTTATTTTTGACCTATGCTTGGATATTGGGACAACTTTTTGTCCCTTGCTATCTACCAACTGAGAAAATGATAGAAAACCTGCAAGCAAGTTTGTAGGGTTGAGTGTCTAAAAAATAAACAATCTGGTTGTTCTACTCTGAAGCCATGCAGTGATTGTTTCTTCTGAGTGTCTGATGCCTGCGGCTCCACAGATCCCTATACACATGTTGTGCTGGCCAATATTGCATATCGCTGGGAATAACTGAGATAATAAATATCAAAGCATATTGAGCCACTTTAAAAATAAGTTTCTAGTCTGGAGTCACACCATGGCTGGAGAATCTGTATCCAGAAGTATAGTCATATGAGTGATAGAAGATACAATATTCTGGATGCTTATCTGAATCCACAGCTCTTTGAACTGAAAATCTTGCCAGGTGGCTTTCAGGATGTCAGTCTCAAGCTGAATGGCTGTCTCTTAGAAACTAAGACAGTTAAACGAATATACAAAGAAAGAATAAAAGCAGTTGACTTGAAGGAAGACGTAAGAAGCATGTGAAGAGGTTTTTTTGCTTTTTTTTCCTAGAATAACAAAAATGAGAAATTAAATAGCCTTGTTTAAAGAAAATGCAAACAGTTACCAAAGAAATTCTTACAAACAGTTCTCAGCTCTGTTCTTCAGGACAATCCGTGAAAGCTAAGAAGCACACTTGTTCAGAACACATATTGGTCAATAAACTGGGAAGAGCAGAGAGAAATCCAGAAAAATAAGTGGTAAATGCAGGCAGATATTAAAAATATCTCTCAGAAGCTATTTTGAGATTGTTTTCTTTATGCTTCTCAAAGGAATTAACTTACACACAGTCCAGTTTCAGCTGCATAACTGCCCAGTGGCTGGAAGTTCACTTGGTCGATTAGAAAACATGATATTATGAGGAAAAATAATCACTGTTGGCAGCACTGGAGTTGGGGACAAGCATATTTTGCTTCGTAACACCCCACTGCGTGTTAACCAGATGCCGTGTCTATGGTAATGCGACCTTGGCCACGGTGAGCCCTACGGCGTGTTCCTGTTGAGAGTCCTGTGTGGATGGCGAGCAATTCTCATTCAACTCAGGCTGGCAAAGAGGACCCTCTGAACCATTCTGTGCCCACTCAGTTTAAACATGATTCATGTTTACTTTGTTTCCAACGTTTCCATGGCAAATTTGTGGCTACGTAACCGTTTTCGTTTTTTAATAATGACTTGTATCTTCCATCTAAGAACTCTTCTCAATCTGCGCATTTCCATTAAAATATATTTTTTGGTTATTTTTTTGAAAAAGAAAAAAAAAAGAAGCAAAGATTGACATGAAAGTGAGTGCTGGTCAGCTGTTCTTGGTGGAGTTATTTTTACAGTGACTCAGTAGAGCACTGGACAAAATGTCTCATCTGTGTTCCAGCAGCTCTCTGATGGGCATGGGTGTATTAGATATTTGTAGGTGCTAACGTTTGTCTGCGAAAGGAATTTAAATAAAACTAAAATAGTTTTCCCCAGTATCCCATCCAAAGAACACTAATGCGTGTCACTGAGATCTTCAGGTGTTCCTTCCCTGTGTAATTGCTCAGAAAGATAAAACCTCTCCAGAATTAGAAAGGATCCAAAAGACAGATTCACTGGGAAGGCGTCTGTAACACTGTTTGTTTAGGATATGTAAGGACATGTTACAAGAGCTCATTTTGGTTGGCTTGGTTATCACACTCACGAAGCCCTGCGCTGATGAGTTTGCTTTGCATCTGTGGTTCTGCAGAGCTCTGTGCTACTGCATCCAGCAAGTTTCCAGGATCTGAGCTGGTTTGGTTTGTTCCACAACACGCCAAGCTATTAAACACGGACCAGAATTTAATCATGCTAAGACTGAACTCCTGATGGTTTCTAGAGCAGGTGTTATACAAGTAGCACTCGGAGGAATTAATCTCATTCCCCACCGCTAGAAATGGAAAGCTTCCCATTAAACCGAAGGGGCTTAGGGCAGACCCTAGAAAATTTGAAGTAATTGTGTTTAATAAACTCCATGTCGTTGTCTGTTCCACAGCACAGTGAAGCTTCAGCTGTCGAAGGAAGCTGCTGCCACCCACCCGTGGGGTGCCCCACGGGTTACCTCCCAGCATACACATCTGAAGCACAAGCCACGAGCTGAAGGCAGCTCCGTTTTCATGATGTTGAAACAAACTGGGACGTGGGGATTGCACGCACACCAATGTTTTGTCGCTTTCCCGGGCTCAAGCAGCTAGAGTAGTTGAACACACCATTCTTTCCCTTGTCTGAGAAACATTTACTGCTCGCTACAAAAGGTTTCGGGATGGCATACTGTGTAATAGCTTAGATGACTGAAAACAAATTTAAATATAAGAAATGTGCTGGCTTATTTTTTGCACGTTGTAAATACTCTCAGAAACGGCATGGGGCCTTATTAAGCTTGAACCTCAGGTCTTTCAACTTCCTCGAAAAAAGAGAACAAATGGTAAAAGCATGAGGAAATAAGTAACCTCTGTGATTTCCCACTTCAGTTCAAGCCCAGATATTTTTGTCAGTTGTTAATTACAGTCATATTCCTTTAACACCTTTAAAAAAGAAACAGCAAGCAAAAGATTTCAAAGAGAGAGGTTGCACCAGCTCAGAAAAGTTCTGATTTCTCCAAACATGCGGTAACCCACTGGGCAAGGAAGATCTGTGCTTCCTGCAGACCCTATTGCCAGTTCTTCACAACCGAGAACTTTTGATTATTTTCCAAACTCGTATTGAAATCAACTGGGTAAGTCACTTTAAAAAGAGACCCCTTTGTGCTCCTCTGTAACCTTTCAGTCTTTTGTTGGGTTTTGTTTTTTACACACTCTTATTGCTAGATACTGGATTGTACAAATATCTACCCAGATGCTAGCAGAAAAGCTGTAATAGAACAATAAAGAGGTAACTATCATTATTTATTTTTTTACTACTGTTCCAACACAATGACGTTGTCACTGCAGCAGTTATTTCCCGTATTTGAAAGAGGAAATAGATAAAACCCCTAAGAATCTAAGATGCTTTTGTGCTTGGGAGCAATGTTCAGAGGGGTTTTTGGGTGGGATTTTTTTAGGCAAGGGTTGGAATGCGATTATTTTTATGTAGGGCCATAAGTACCGCTCTGAAAAAGGCGCATGACCTGCCTTTCTATTTTTCATCATAGACTAATCTAGCCCTTTGCTTCAAAAATAGGAACCTCAAAAGTACTTAGGCTTCTGCCAGCGAAATCCACTTCAAGGTGGAGTCTGCGTGGTAGGTAGCTCAGCCCTGCAAAGCCCGTGGCATGTCCTGCTGGCTGCTTCAGATGGCTCTCCGTTTAGCTCAGTGCCTAATTGCAGATCCTGTCATCTCCTCCCCGAGTCGAGACCCCCTCGCTGGGGCTACGCCTGAGCCACTCCCCAGGGATCGCATGGCAGAGCAGTTGCCAAGCGCAAGAAGCCCGTGTCTGCCCGAGATGTCTGAGCCTCTTGTGTGCAAACAGCGGAACAACCTGGTGACCTTGCAAGGGCGATGGATGAGCAAAGTTCAGTGTTTAGTGAGAGCCGTCAGACACCTGGTCTGCTCCAGAGTTACTGCACTGTGCTGTGATATGATGCGGGGCTGAGCCCAGCATCTATCGCCCAGCTGAAACGTTTTCCTTTTAGATAATCTATTCTTTCACTTTTTGTCAAATTATGCTCCTTCTACTTAATATTTTTCTTCAGATAAGCACATTTAAAAGAAAAAACTATGACTGCTGCCACCAAGAACTATTTTCAGGGTACCCACACAGTATTTTGCAATGAGTAACGATCCACCCTGTTTACTAGGCAATTCACTAGCCACAAAACTGTGAGTAGAGACAGCAGTGGTGAGCCCCAATTAACAGACATACTACCTCACAAAGTGCCTCATTAACATCTGCCTGCAAAAGGCTGCCTGGCTCCACTGACAACTCTTCATAGCCTACAGTTTTCAACACAACCGCAGCTGAACAAAACTACAAAAGGATAGCCTGTGATGATCTTGTACCCAGAAAAATCTTAGTCCCACTGCTGAATTTCTAAGACACCAAATTATTTGCCATTCATTCTGCCAAATGTATGTAAATCCTCTGGTGGTTCAGTGTACTTTGAGGACTTTGGGTGGATAGATTTGGTGCTGCACATCCTGAGGATCTCCTGAAGGTGAGGTTTTACAGGTCTTTCCAATAATGATGGGGAGTGTTGCTATCATTTAAATATTGAGCAGAGAAATACGTTCTTCTCAGTTTAGTTGCATAATTCATGTGTCTTTAGTTGCACCTTTTTCACATAAAGTGAAAGTTTTATTTTGTTCCTGAGGAAGAGCAGAAAGCAAAGGAACATTAGAGATGGTCAAATACTGAGAAATAGGTCTGGGAACATATTCAGTCACGAATAAACAACCGATAAGATGATTCACTGCTACACACAGGTGCCTAACATTTGCTGTGTGGGAACACAGGGTGATGACTAGGTTGTTCATCATGCCACTCTGTCTTAATACAGAAAACTTTCCTGGCTTTCTGTCGAGACTGTGTTATCCCCTAATTTTTCATGATGTACCATCTCATATTGGAAACTATCAGTTACCCAATAAATGAGTAAGCAAAACCAACCGCCTATGAGCAATAATGTGTCTTTAAGGATGATGAGCAAATCCAAAAATCTCTCGTCAGAACACTAATGATTGTGTTTCTGAGGAACACTTATAAGTCACATGCACAGGCAGTTTTGGTCTGATTTGCAAGGAGAAGAAAGCCAGCGCACAGGGAGCCTGGGTATTCCTAAGTAAAGCGTGGGCTGGTGGGGGAGGCATATTAGCAAACCACCACAGAAAATATTACAGTGGATAAGGGTTAAGGCATGGCCACAAGTGCTTGAAACTGAGCAGGGAAAGGGCTTCTGAGAAGCTAGGGATGTTGTCTCCCACCATTACATTAGAGGATGCCTGCCCCCGCTGCCTTCTGCTTCACCTGTAGTTTAAAGTGTTGTAAACACCCGATGCAGTCCCTAAAACTGACTTAATTCCTCTGCAGAAGGGTCCCATTTCCCCTTGTCTAAGCAGGGCTGAAGGTGTCCTGCCCCTCGCTTGGCACAGCCTGCTGCCTCCCGCCTCCAAGCACACAGCCGGCTCTGCCGCGCAGAGCTGCCACGCTGCCGCTCGCACCAGCTTTGTGCCTCCAGCTCTGCCTCTCCACTCATGTGTCCACTCTCCCAGACTGGAAGTCTGGGAGGCAGAGCTTGCTTTTAGTTCAAAATCAGGTAGACAATTCACTCCTTTTAAAAAAAATATAAACCTCAGATGCCACTCAGGGTTATCTATGAAATCTAAAGACGGGATAAGTATTTATAGTTTAGTGGTCTGGGGGCCAAATCCTGCTCTCAGTTACACTGCTTGGGCTTGAGAATAAATCTGCTGAAGTCAGTGTGACTCAGAGCAGAATTTGGCTCTAAATATTTTAACTGTAGCATGAGTTTGTTGTCTACATGACTGAATCGCCGTAAGAAAATCAGTGCCTCCTCTTTGCCTTTGCCAGTGGGGCCACGATGATCCTTGTGCTTATTTAAGGCAAGCAGTGTTCATGCCTCACCTCCTGCATCTGCACGTCATGCTACTCACCTTTCCTTTCGTACTGGGTGCTTTGCATGTAGGAGCATTTAACTCTTTTTAAGTTGGTGCCAGGATTCAAATTTCACGTTTTATTTCTCTGGATTTCCCAGTCTCTAGAGGACTAATTATAAATGTTCTCCAAGAGCACCACGTCAGTTGCTGGGGAGTGTACATGTACATGCGAGATGCAAGGCAGGGCAACTTCATCAAACGCTCTAACTGCGACTAGAGACAGCTTAATAGCGACAAATATATTTGGTTGTCCTTCACAAAGACCTTTCCCCCAGCTGCTTATATATACGTGTTTATCTCTGGTTTTGCACTGTCAGGAAACAGGTGCTTTTCTATTAATAGATATGATGCAGCAAGGCAAGAAGAAGGTGCAGTAGTATATGAAAACAGGTGGTCTACAGTTGAACAGTTTATAAACAATAACTAATCACTCAAGACCTGTAGCGGTTTCTAATGAGGACTATAATTACAAGCCAGGTGGCTGTAGTTAGAGGAATACATTGTTTTTAAACAGGTTACTTGACTCAACAGCAGTTTTACGGGAGGCAGGATTGTCTACAACATATGTTCCCTCTGCCTCTCATTTTCTTTTTTTCTCTCTCTCCCTGCATGTGTATGTAGGGATGCCTAACGCCTTCCAGTATAAAACACTGTTTCCTGTCACTTATGATTCCGCAGACTTGTAATTGTTCTGGCTGAATCCGAAGTGCTTATGTCAGGGCTAATTTTTGGAAGAATTCAGCATAAAAAATTTAGCTATTTTTCAGATTGATGGTAGGGAAACGAAATAACTTTTTTTGCACATTAAAACAGTGATAGGGCTGTTACTCTTTCAGGTGTACAACAGAGTTTGACAGAAGCTGAAAAGTGATGAAGGACTACATGCCCAAAGCCTGTGTCTTTATTTTATTATTCGTTTTAATTGGTCTAATGATTTTCCTAAAACCTTTGCTTACGTTAAAGAATGGTTATAATTAATTCTTGAAAAGCCCTTGTGCCCCCCTACTTTTACTTGAGATGTTGCGTCCTGCAGGGACAACATTCACAATTCCAAAGATTTGCGCTGTTTTACTGTTCCCCTGAAAATTCACCCAAACTTGGCCAAGTCATAGGCCTTTGCACACGCTCAGAATTTGCAACGAGATTCACAAAAGGTTTCACAAGTAGGGAGCACGGTTCTTTCACCTCTGGGCTGTACATGCTGCAACAGTCAGTGCCATTGCCAGGGCCCTCTGGAACAACCTCGTGCTCTGGCTGCAAAGGCTGAGCTGTGCTTATGGGACACACTGCCCTGCTCGGGGAGCGATGAGGAGATGGGAAATAAAGAGGAGACAGCAGTGATATAGTGAAGGACTTGAGGAACTGGAAGCAAAATGAGAAAGTCAGGGTAGCCACAGGCAGGCAGGAGCAAAGACAAGGCAGGCAGGAGCAAAGGGTGACGGGCTTTCTAGTCAGCAGGGAATATTTCCCTCCCAACGTCAGCCCAAAAGAGACCATCACAAGGTTACATCTGCAAAACCACTACAGTCTTATTCCGAGGTCAAACTTGTCCCAGGTCAGCCTAGGCAGAAAATACTGCTCATTTCTTATTTGCTATCTGTAGGCCATCTGCCAGCGCTCCACCAGCAAGCGGGTGTTGGAAGTAGGGAGCAGGTACCACATGCTGCATAAATGGCATGCCAGAGACCACCTTCTGCAGCAATGCTCACAAACATAGCGTCTGTGCATCTTCTATTGCAAACATCTCAAAATACCGTTGGTGAAACGTGTGTGTCAGCCCCACCAACTCAGCTCTGCCTTGGCTCCAAATTTTCTAGTTCTGCCCAAGACCTGTGGCCAGTTCAGTGCGGTGCCACATGACGCAACTTCTGAAATTGTTCTTACGCCCTACTTATTTTGTAAAAAACAAAGGAAAACGTGCAAAGACGACTATGTTAAAGCTCCAGGCTAATTCACTTATGTCACTTCTGAGTCAAAGTTTATCTTGAAGCTTGATTTGAAATGATGGGCTAAGATTAAAACAATTTTTTAAATGATTTGCTGGACCGGGGCACATATTTTATGATACAGCAAATCATTACAAGATCACAAGGCTTTCAGACCTATGTAATTAACACAGCTTCTATGCGTAGTGCCCCTGACTCATTTGTTGCAAAGTTTGGAAGGTATGCAGTCAACATTTCTAGAATCATAGATTCTATGATTCCGTGATTCTGTGAATGTGTTGGGGATCCACGAGAAGAATAAAGACTCACCACCACTTAGGGGACTGAATGACACCCTGGAAAACTGGGTTCTACCAGTGCAGAGTTTGTAAGGAAAGACCAGCAAGTCATTTAGTCCAGTTTCCTTGAGAAAGCAGTGTGTATCCTTGTCCCCAAGCAACTTCCTGCACCGAGATGCTGAGTGTCCCTCACTTTGATCATTTTGAAATCTGTAAAATTCCCAGCTACACTGAAAATGTCTTGATTTGGGCACTTAGATCTATGGGAGAGTTTTGATCTTAATCTTTCTATACTTCAGCATTTCTGGTCAATAAAACAAGAAAAGTGATGTTTCATCACAAAGATCTGCACAGCGGAATCATAACTTAGTGTAAACAACTTCATAATTGTGTGATAAATGTGACACTTAATAATTTTATATTCAATATTGGTTTTGGACAGTGCCATACATTGAAGGATTATTGTAAAGGGATACACATGGGAGGACTGCATTATTCTCAGTATATCCAACTCACAGTCTATTCAAGCATATTTTCATCTAATATTAATATCTAGTTCCTGCAATAATTAGTGGTTTCTAAACACATACAGAGCAACAGGTAATGAATATATGATAGCAACACCATTGAAAATGGTCTTCAGAGACTGGAAATATGGTTATAATGATGGAGAATTGTTTGGGTATTTTTTAAATACTATAGACTACTGCTAAACCTTACCCTCTCCCTCATGCTTTCCTAGAGACATAACTCGTCTGCTTTGTTCTTTGGGAAATGAACAGTTTTGGTTTGGACTAGTTATAACAAGCAAGATATAAACACGGCACATAATTTTTGGTTGATGCTGGAAGACATAGCAACACTTCACAGGGCTGCATTCAGGACTACAATGAACTGCTTAGAGCAGCATGAGTTCTGGTTTTCCAAGAACTTTTCCTTCTGAGCGCACATAAAGGTCAAAGCCCAGGTTAAATACCACATCTTGCTTCCAACTTTATTTTAGCCCATTTTGACACTTCTTTGGTCCTCAGAGCTACTACTTTACATTTTCTTGGGATTATGGCATCATTTATCGGAAACTACCAGAGTCTCAAAAAGGATTTATTGGTTTATTTCATAAAATTCCAGGAGTCTTACATGTGGGGGTTTCCAGACTCAGACAAGTAAAGCTCTCTTGCTTGAAGCATGAGACTGAACTAGGCAATCTCCAAAGGTCTATCCAACTATCTTCTCTGTGATGTGCGTGAAGTCTGGGCAACCAGGAGTTCTCATAATGATGCAAGGAAAGGACACTGCCTGCCTGTATCTGAGACTCGGTCCCAGTCATGAGTTTGTTCTTTTTCCCTTCATGCTGATGTACAGCAAGGGAAGAGTGTCTCCCAAATTTTCATCTGCACTCCCTTTCCTGCAAAGCAAATCTCCTTGTTTGCACCCAGTCGTGGAGTGCTGGATAATGCTCTGTCTCTAGGCATTGCACATGCATGAAGGGTGAATTTGCTGCCTCTGGATTTTTGGATGGGGGTTTGAGATGGATTAATTGTATGTCAAGAGGTACTTAAGCAATAACAAGTGACTTTATGACTGTCTTTACCACTTGGTAGAAAGGTTACATTTAAAAATTGGCTTTACTGTACTGGATTTTAGGTTAAGTTCAAAATGCAGCTTCCGCTGTTAGAACTGAAGGGTCATATAAAATTCATTGCAATAGAATATTTATAAGTATCTGGGATATTTGTAGGAAACACAATAATGGGAGAATCAGAGCTCACAGATAGAAGGGGGAATTGTTAAATGGCAAATAAAAACTCCATTTTTCCAGCACTTAACCCTACATATAATAACAATTATTACAAATCTGAGCAATGATTAGATTTCGTTCTGAACCCTAGTTAAACGTATGTGTATGGAAAATGATTTTTGTGTTAATGACTTGTGTGCCGTTAGCATTCAGAGAAAGGCTGATGTGCGCACACATCAGAGATCTCAGACCACCTCTTGCATGCCAGCGAGGTGCAGGTATTCTTGGAGGAGGTTTGGGGATTGGCACGCCTGACTTCACATGCCTGGGGAGGAGCAAAGTCCTGTTTGTTTACAGCCTCTTCCTTCTAATCGCATAATTACATCTTTGCAGGCAGACATCTGACAAAGGCACAAGAAGTGAACAAGGTAAACGTGGAGCGGCTGTTGTTCCAGCTATTGTCTCCTCACCCCTCTTCCCCTGCGCGATACAGGCGGTGGCATGCAGGGTGTGTGTCTGTGCAAGGCTATCATTTTATCTCGGTGGCGTGTGCCACCACAATTATCTCCCTGAAATACGCCAGTAAACTAGCTGTTTCGGAAACAGAGGGCATTCAAAGGGAGGGTAACAGAGCAGACCTAATTAGCTTTAAGTACCTGTAATCCTAGGAGATTTTATCTAATGATAAAAGCCAGGGAAAGTCCCTCAGGTACGAGTAATAAAAGCCCAGCCAGGTTGGCCGTGTATCAGGTGTGGTATGTCAGCTCCGCTGAATGCAGCCTATTGATCCAGAAGTTGCCTGCATTTTCTGCCGCAAATTGAATTTAAATTGCTTACATGAAGAAGACATCTGGCAGGTTAAGGTTTACCTGTTTCTTATTTCAAAATTATTTTCTCCCCCAGCATTTAGGTAGGAAAGAGCTCTTTTGAAAATAAACCAGGGAAAGCGTTTTCAACGATACAGTCACGCTTGTTCGCAATGCCAGAGCTTGAAGTAAAGAGTTGATATCTGAGGACTATATTTCAAATTATTGAAATAATAAAGCAACAAAGTTGGCACAGATTAAGCACCTGCACTATGCCTTCACTCCTGCTGAATTAAATACCTGTCTTGCTGAATGAAACTATAACAACACTAGCAAAAGTATAGTCCTCATTTACATGGAAGACTTCGTTGTTTTGGTGGGTGGGTGATTGTTAGTGTTTTGGGTTTTATTTTCCCTGGTTTTTTTTTTTCTTATTCAAGGCTATTATGGCCAGTTAAGTTACTAGTTTATTAGTACATAGTTACAATTTTTAGTTTGTTTTATATAGGCCAGCTTTCCCAACTTGAAACCTAACAAATGCAGATCACTTACTGGAGGCTGCTGAGTAGAACAAATTTTTTTCCTAAGTATTTTCTCAGGGGTTTGCCCACCCAGGAGCTTTGTATGACCTCTCTCTCCAGCCATCAAGGCTCTGAATCACCTTAATCAGCCTTCCAACCAATGAGGCTGTCGTTTTGAAAAAGATTGTTCTGATCCCATAGGGTTACATCTACAGTTTCCCCTATGCTTGAAGTCTTGAGCGCTTATGGTAGTTTGAGTAT
>Ga0181612_179791_pt1 | contig 17790 bp, 10 predicted proteins | sample HoacroProtozoa21_FD_119630 | JGI IMG/M metagenome (GOLD analysis project Ga0181612, IMG submission 119630) | Hoatzin crop microbial communities from Cojedes, Venezuel. Combined Assembly of Gp0051906, Gp0051904, Gp0051908 | reverse complement strand
AAATTACTTCTTAGAACTAATTATAATATGGAAATTATTTCTTGGAACTGATTTTGATATGAAATGAGGATAGATGCATATGTACAGGCATATTGGGAAATCTAATGTATATGTAATATTTGATTGTATAAATTGAAGAGACAAGTTGCTGCTTGGCACACACGACTTTGGTGGGACTGCTCCCTGTGCCACCTGGCACCAAATAAAAATACCTACTTTACAACCTTACAGGTTGTGGAGTCTGTTTTCCACATATCATTTGCCTGTCCTGCTGTACACTGCAGAGAGCATGCTGAATCTTTCACTTTTTTTTTTTTTTGAGGAAAATTAGGTTTTGTAGGGCAGAAAATACAGCTGTTATGCTGTGAGTGTAGCAGATACATGTGTTTCTGTGTTGCTGATTTATACAAAATATGTGAGGCCTGACCTAGAACAATACTGCAGCTTAATTCTGTATTTGTAGAGATTATGGGTTTTATGTCAAGACGCTGAGGCATTTACACGATGTGGATATTTTCCAAAAGCTAAGAAATAATGAAAAATTATTTTTCCCAATCTAGTGCACCTGTTACAAGCAATGTAACAGCTGGTGATCTACAGTTCAGAGAGAGATGAACAAACTGGTCTATTCACCTGCAGAGCATAGGTGAGAATTCATAAGAAAATGGGAAATAAAAGGAGAGAAGGTGAAAGACAGGCAGAAACACATGCAGGTGTAATTAAACTAGAAATTCTAATCAGTCATTAAAATAAGAGGTAAAGATGGAAGAGCTTGCTTAGACCAAAGATACAGTAAAACTTGAGCAACCACTTGAGATACTAAAAGAGGAACTGAATACCTACACTTCTCAGGCATTGCAGTTTGCAGACTCACACCAGAGTATAGCCATTTGCAGATAAAACCTATTCTAAAGTAACAGTATGGACACATAGACTGTGTTTTTGCTGTTAGAACACAACTAGTATACTTTTAGGCAGACAGGGGTGGAATAAAGCACTTGAAGCCATATACAAAAGCAGATATTCATCTGAAAATTTCCAGAGCAACCAGCTTCCACACATACCCAGAGCTGGCCAGAGCACTTGAGCATATAAACTCCTACTTCAAAGCAGAAACCAGGGCATTGATAAAATGCACACCAAGAAAGTAAGTGTGATTTCAAAAGGCATTTGTGTTTACTTTCTCTTTGATGTGAATCCTGAAGAATAGTTGTGTTACTTTTCACATGGGAGTTTTATATCTTCGACTCAAGTTGAATTCCCTTACTCTGAAACTGTATGTGTAGAGTCCAGCTGGATAATCAGGCAGGTTGGTTGGGGCACTTTCCATCATTCCTGTTGAAGCCATGCTGTCTATCATATAGCAAAGACTGCCAGGGCAAATCTTGGCTGTCATTGTGCTAAAAGAGGGCACTTTGGCTAAAATTAACACATTATTTCTTTAAAAATGCTTTTCAAATTACTTGAAGAGTATGGCTTCCCAGACCATTTTGACTTCACTTTTCATAACTAAAAAAAAAAAAGGAACAAAAGGGAAATATTAACTATTCCCTAGTTAATATGTAAAACAATTAAAATCGCATGTGCAAGATGATTCTACTTTACTTGTGAGAAGTTATGTGGTGAACTGAAGAAGAAGCCCAGAGTTTGCTTCTTTTCCAAAGATGAGATGATCAGATTTATGTTTTCCTCTATCCAAGCCTCATTTGCGTTGTACTGAAATAAACGTCTTCTAAAATGCTGTGGAGGTCATATTTGTCATTCACAAAGTTTTCTGGGCCTGAGCCCATCCCTGCAGTGATGCAAGTATGCCCTTCCCTAGCTGTACTTGTTACATGTTCACTGCAATAACCTGTGATGAAATCACACTGTGCACATGTGACATAGAATTTTTCAAGGGTTCTGTCTCTGCATAAGCCAAAAAAAGTTCCTAAGACTGTTCAAAGGCAATTAGCTCTCAGTGAGGAGTCCTTTCATGCCAAATTTGTGCTCTCCAGCCCAGCTGTTTCACTTGCAAATGTCTTTGGAAGAAGTTCACAACAATAACTTTACAGCATGAAAGAACAGATCTCCTCTTCTTTCTCCTTTTCACTCTTAGCATGAAAATTGCAGGGCACATTTCTTAGTCTCTCAACAAATACTTCTCTTCCCTCAGAAACCAACCCTGATTTCATAATTTCAAATGTTGTTTAAAACTTAGAGAATCTAGAAAAGGGCTGTGCAAAGTCTTAAACTATAGCAGTTGTTTCTACACACACATTGATACTGAAACATAATGGTTAGCCTTAGCTTTTCTAGGTTTCTCATGAGGTGAGTCAATTACAGCTCCCTGTCTGGATTACATATAAATAAAATAAGCGATTTATTTATCAATTGGTAAAAGTACAAGACTTCTATTTCAGATATAAATAGTTTTTATTTATTGGTATGTGATTATTTGTATTAAAAGATGAAATACCATTCTTAAAATGACCAATGTTTTCTTTGACTTGACAATGTTTTCACCAAGCTGAAAAACTTTCCCATTAAATTCACTTTGAAGAGAACTGTACAAAGACTAGATTTATTACTCAACAGATGCTCATCACATTGCTTAATGCTTTATTTCGTGGCCCATATTCATCATTCTTTTTTGATTCTTAAATCTATACCCCAATTCTTTTGGAACATCTGGTGTTCTTTCTCTTCAATATTTTAAACAGAACAATCTTTTGGGACAAAACGTTTCTCCTTATAATGCTCTTAATCCTCATGGGTGTTTGGAACACAAGCAGAGAGAATAGAACTTCTGTGATTAAATGTAAAGATGTTTGCAGTATTGTTTAATTTTTCTGATAAATATCAATTTGTTCCTCAATGACATCATCTTTTGGCAGCCCTTGACATAAATCTGCTGGGCAGAATGTCCTTGTAAACAAGTTGTTCTGTGAACAATTGAGCTGTGTGCAGACTTCTAGGTAAATAAAAAAAATAAACAAACTTAAGTTTCCTCTTAGAATGAGCATCAAACTTGGAAATATCATTTATTGAAAATTTACAACTTGTTCAACAGATTTTCACATTAGCGATTTGCCATATGCTATATCATTGATTTGCTTTTTGGTAAGCTCATATATCTAATGGGACTGTTGCCGTAACATCATCTGAAAGGCTAATATAGCAGTACTGAAAATGAACGTTGCATTCTTAGTAGAAGACTTTAAAACCTTTTTTTTGTAATGAATATGAAAATTTCAGTAATTCACCATGGTGCCGTACACTGTATCTGAAATCTCATTCTGATCCTGTCAGTCACTGCATGCTCCACTCATTTTGATGGAGTTGCTGACGCACACTAGCCAAAAAAAGTTGGAAGGAAATACGTAACATGTACCGTGTTTTTTATTACCAAATTCCAGTAACATTTTCAGCTACAAATTTACATGGTATCAATACTAAAAGACCTTGTTAAGTCTTCCAGGGCATTTTTCCTTTACTTCAAGAAAGGAAAAAAGCAAACAGGAAAAAAAAAAGGACATAAAAAAATACAAACCAAGGAAATTCAGTGCCATAATGCTAGTGCTTTTAAGCAAAGATATGGTCATTCAACATAGGAAAGAGAATTAAAGCAGACTTTGTAACTCAGCTGTTCTTTCTTTGACAGATTGGTATTCTTTCATTGCTTTGGTGACTCTAGGGAGGGAAAGCTGCCTATCCCTGTCCTCCATGGAACTGCTGACTTTGCTTGGAGGAAACATCACATCTGCTGAATTGTACAGATCTTTCATTCTTCAGCCCAGATTGCTGGTGAAGACTTTATATATTCTCCCTCGCCTTTAATACTTCTAGATGTTCTTCTTTCCCATGAAAGGAAATCCCTGCTTAGAGACACAGCAATCCTCAAGGTACTCTCAGATTTACTTCTGGTGTTCAAACACAGTAGTGTGGGGCAGAAAGGTCTCTTGTCACAGTATCAGCTCTGCTGACCTGCTGCGGTGCCGTTCCTTTCCCCTCAGGATAGGTGTATCTAACGGTGCTGACAGCGAACTCTAAGTAGGCTTCTCCTGCTGCAAAAGTAAATAATGACAAAACACTCAACTATTTCCTACTCTGCTTAAGTTATAGAAAAGATCAGCAGTGCTACCATAAGTTATTGCAACAATCCATTTATTCTGCTAGGAAGCCTTCTTGGAAATATCATCTGGAAACAACTCTCAGGCTACTTCTACATCTTTCTCTCTCAACTTAGCAGATCCACATGGCAATTATTCTGTTTAGGACATTCTGAGAAGGATGCAAGACTGGGAAACCTAGCAGACTTTTTTGTCATCTTGGTGCTTGGCTAGTCACTGGTTCACAATCCTTGAAGCATGAGATTTGACTTCTTTGTTAGCATGCTGTATTTCTTCAAGGTACGAAGTTTAACAGAGGCTGTCAGATGCTGACTTGAGCACAATGGGTGCTAAGATCCATGGCAAAACTTAGAGGCTGGGGCTATATGCCTACCCATTACTGGAACACCTCACAAACCTTAGAAAAAATGTTGCATATGAAGTAAATTTATCGGTCACAATTTTTTGAATCAACCAGAAGCTGAAATTTCTTGAAGGCTTACCTAGTCAGTCTCATATCTGAAGTTATCTTGGAAAGATAAACGAGCTACTTGGGACATGTGGTGCATGCTGTAGGAAGGATGCCTCATTGAGTAAGTGGTTTTAGCGGCACATAACAAGGCCTGAACATGAGGGTCAATCTACTGAATCTGTCTCGGGTTCCAGGGCTCCTGCGACCTGATGACAAGGTCACCCCAAGAGCAGTCAAAACTCTCCCATGAACTTACATGGCTGCAGGAAATGTTCAGGTTCAGAAAATACCAGTACAAGACAAAATGGAGTTTTCAGGCCAGTTGTTGATTGTGAAATGCGTTGCATAAGAAATTTGAACACAGAGTGAGAAACAGTTTTAACACATCAGAAAAACGGTTACAGCCTGTTACTTCGTTTCATCATTTCCTCTTGAAGAGCAGTACCCCTTCAGTTCTCCTGACAGCATGAAAAGTCACTCCCTTTCATAAATTTCTGTGCCTTTATGGGGCGTGAAAAGTCACTCCCTTTCATAAATTTCTGTGCCTTTATGGGGAACAGGGAGAACACAGCAACTGCAGCCTTTTTTGACCCACAGTAGGTCTGTCAGCAGAACGACTTGGGCATAGGGGATGTACCAGGTGATCTGTAGCTTTGCCCCTCATATTTATTCACTTCACTAGCAGTTGTCTGCAAGCTTCATTTTGTGTAATACCATGAAGCATTAAGAGGATCTTCTCTTAAAAATAGGCAAAGCATTTAGTCTTCAACTGCACAAAGAATTTCTAGTAGTACTGTTGAAATACCTAAGAGTTAAGTAAGTCAGGAACATGATGCAGATAGTAAAAATTCTGGAGTTTCTGTGCTTCGTTCTGTAATGTACTCACTCCTACTATGTGGATTGTCTGCTTACAGGAATCACTTACTCATGGAAATAATTCACCTGTACTACATCTATAGCAGTGTCTGCACATCAGCTATGCTGCTGCAGCTTTTTGCCAACCCTGGACTCCGTTTTCCATAGATAGAAAAGCAAAACAAAAGAAAGCAAGATCTTCGAAAACTTGCAGGTCCTAGGGCCTGGTGTAGTAGTGTGGAACTGTTTTGTGACAGCATGTCCTGCAATATTCAGAGAGGGTCTTTTACACCTAGTTTGAGTGGTTTTAAGCCTAGCCCATATCAGCTTGCATCCCTCAAACAAGGGGGAAGTAAGGCAAGGTGTGCAGACTGGGTCTCTCTGTTCCTCTCTAACAGTAGAGCAGCGAAGATGATATATACTGCTATGTTTAACATGCAGAACATGGAGCATGTAGCACTGGAAGTCAAACGTTAACAGAGAACATGATGAAGCCCTATCTACTCAAAAGGAGAGCTGAAAAGGTGGCAGTCTTAACCATCCTCATGCAGAGCCCTGATTTTTGTCAAACACCAACTACAACTTTTAGTATTATGAAAGTAATCATATGAAAAACCTGTAGGTTGACACCTTTAATAAGAAAATGGAGCCAGGGAACAGAATGACTAAATGAAAACAGCCACTAATTTGATTCTAGTTTTGATTTTAAAAAAAAGTCTAGGAAGGAATTGGTATTTGAAAAACTGACATGATTATAGAACTAATCCTTGTCTGGCATCAGATATTAGAGATTATGTATGATCAGCCAGTACAAGTTCATAGTTCCACTGCTAAAAGTTGACATAAATAATTGGAAACTGGGAAGCAAGTAAAATAACTAAATGGCAAATGCACTGGTTTATGAAACAGTTTCTGCGTACGGTGTTTTTTTCTTCTGCAGAGAATGGTTAATCTTTTTTTACCTATAAAATAGTACTAGACTTTATAGTCATAATTTTTTTCTGAGTTTAAATTTTTATTTGCTTCTAAATTAAGTTGGTTAACTTTAATAATTGCTTATTGATTGTTCATATGCAGTGGCTCATATGCAATGCTCTTATACTTTGGTTGTTCATATGCTCATGTTTTCTGCTTTGTTAGATCCCTATAGATTTATTCAAAATCTTTTCAGTCGCCGAGCCACCTGAAAAAATTTGGGTTGTCTGTAAATTTTGTCAGTTCACTGCACTATTTCCATAAAACAGCTGAAAGAAATAGTAGGAACAGCATATAATGAGGTGGTTTGACATTCGAATTTTCAGTTGTTTAACTTTATCAGTATTAAATGGATTTAAAGTATCCGTGTATAGGCTGCATCTGTTTGACATAGGCCTTCTTTTCTAAGCAATCATGCTTTAAATTGAGAAAACTGTCATCTGTGATGAATCATCTGCTTAAACAGAGAAATGGGAAAATGAATTGGCAATTTGTAAATATTCCCACATTTTTTTGAGCAGGCATGTGAAATGGTCAGAATATCTACTTTTATCAGGCCTGTTTTGTATCTTACTGGATAGTTCATTAGCGGTGTATGATCTGATCAAGCGACATACGTCTCAATCACATGGGACGTGCAAGTGCTAGGTGCAGAGCACACAGTAGCCCATACTAGTTATTATCTGGCAGGCCATTCTTCCATCCCATTGCGTCTCAGTTGATCTATGCCCGAAACAGGGAGAATGATGCAACCTTCCCTCACAATTGCATTTAAAGAAGGTGGCTGTGACAGACGTCCTGATTTTTCTTGATATATTTATTGCAAACTCTAGTCCTTGTGAATTCAGTGAAAGACTTGGAAATGCCAGAACTGGTTCTGAGGGACAGAAATAAGTTTGCATTCCCTGAGTGTAATTTCTGGAGGTCCAACTGCTAATTCTGGGTGTTTGGGCTTGCCTATAGTTGGAAGCATCATTTAGGGGTTTGATTTCCTTCCCGGTAGGTCTCTTAATCCTGCTGTGTTTAGAAGTAAAGGAAACCTGTTTTCTGTGATTGGATTCTAAAAGTTTGCATGTTGTAATGACAAAACAGGGAATAATGCTGACGCATGAGTAACATGTGAAACAACTGATGCCTAAACAATGACCTCAATGACCTGCTGAAGACTGTCATCAGCTACATTTCTTGTACTCAGTGCTTCACATGGAGTCTTTGTAGACTATCACACAAGTTTCTAGCAAAATTTTGAACACAGTCAGGGTTTTGAAACCACAGCTAGTGAATGACTATAGCTCATTGCATTTATTTTTTAAATTATCTAAGCTAAGTGAGTGTATAACAGAGATTCTAAATGAAAAATGGAACCATATCTTGGCACATTTCCAAAAGAACACTGAGGGACAGAGTGCATATCACTGAGTGACTGTATTTAATTACAGTTTTTAATTCTATCGAAGATTACTTTGCCTTTTTAAACTCTGATGTCCTTGCTCTGATCTGATCCTTTCATTCTTAAATTATCGCAGAGCAGTAAGTTTTAGTAATAATAACACAAAGAACTGTTAACATGTTTTTTTGTCATTGCGATTTGTTCAGCCATTCTGTATCCAGTTCTTGTAACTTTTTCAAGACATTTTGGAGGAATACAGTGGGCCTGATTTTAATCACTTCTGCATGGATCTAATACCCACCTATTTATTGTTTCTGAAGGAGCAAAAAAAGAGCAAGTCTGTAAAGTGAAAGGTATTGAGTGGCTTTTTGCAACAAGGATTAATTTCAATTTACCTGTGAAATCAGGAGTTGAGTAAGATATTGGTTACAAAACAAAGTGGTATGCTGATAGCATTGTTTTATGGGATTTTTCACATGAAGTTTTCTTTTTTTATCCTCTAATAAAAGCATATCTGCTATTTCTGCTCCAAGGACTTATTTCCTTGTCTTGTTATACCTGTGTAACTAAACCAGCTTCAAGACATGGTCTAGTTACGACCAAGTATCTCCCTGATCCAACTTGTGCAGCTGACTTTTTCTAAATCTGCCTGCTCTCTTGAGGTTACTGTTCTTTGTGCAAAAGACGAGTGAAAGAAGAAGTCTAGGGATTTCTGACACTACCAGAGCAGGTTTAACTTTAAATTGAAATGGTGAGCCTTTTCGCTGGTATGACCTCTACTCTATCCCTATGGGTATAAATGATCTTGGTTTTTCCACTGGATGCAAATAATTAAGACTTGTATGAGTGAGAGAATATTCGTTTTGCTCAGAATATCAAACCCTGCTTTTTCTTGCTTTTCTCCACTCTCTTCAGTGAAAAATTGTAGCAAAACTGAGATATGGCATTCAATATGCAATATGGAGGAATGTCACATAATATAAACCAAACCATTTTGCTGAGCCAAAGATAGCTACATTAACCAAAATATGTGAGGAATCTTCTAGGATGCTTTGTGTCAGATCCAACTTGGCACTACTCTAAAACAGTAACCGTAAAGGTGAAAAGCAAGACCTATAAAGTAACAGGAAATGAAATCTAACAGATTGAGGCTAAAATTTTTTAATGTTTATAAAAACATTGAAATTTATAAACTGTTCTTGTAGATGGCACAGTGCAAATGTCAGTTAGGAGCAGAATATATTTTCTATTCAAAGAGTTTCAAATATTGAGTATATATTCAAATATTAACACATTTCTCCCTGCATGTAACACCATATTCCAAAATGTCTGCCTGGTGAGACAGTTGTGAAATTTACTTTTTTTATATCTGTTTATTAAGTGATGCATGATAGTGGAGTCTCATGGGACAGTTGTAATTTAATTCCTAATACTATTTGCCTGAAATATTCATTTGCTCTGTTATGGCAATGATTTTGGGGCAAAGGTGATAATGCTTAGCTATATTTCTAGTAATTCGTAAAAATAATTGGATTAGAAATCATGCACTGAGAACCTGCTTATTATTCTTAATGGTTCAGGACTTATTTAAATGTTTTAATCAAGCAGTAAATGATGTATATCTCAGACTACTTTCATTCCTCATTTTTGAGTCACAATTTGTAAGCACTAGAGCTCAAGACTTTTCATTAGGCAAAACAAATTTTTGTAGCATTTTGTCTTTCTCATTCCACTCAGTAGGATATAAAAAAAAGACATTAGTGTTAGAGGCAAGCCATAGTATGCTGTCTAAATAAATACACAGAATTAACACATCAGCAAACTAATGTGATCATAATTAATCCAATACACCTGCAGAACTTCTTATCCAAATCACTCTTAATTGATTACCATTGATATTTGTCTGAATTGCTAATAGAAATACAGCTTTTAGTGAGGAAAACAGTCTGGTGTATATTTTCATTAGACTTCCTGTGGTTGTATTGTACTGCACCTGCCTGCTCCCAAAATGCTTGTTATAGCTGTCATATACTTTTATGAGGATGGGAGCAATGTTCCGGCAAGCTAACTTGACTCAAATTGTGTTCGGATATAAAACATGAAGACCCACTTGTGATTGCAAAGGTAGTAAGTCTAATTCGATTAGTGCTCCAGTGACATGGCATATTATGAACGTCATTTGTCATTTCTCGTAAGTACTCATGAAAGGATTATTTTCGGGGAAGGAGTAATTGAACACGTTCATTACCTTTTGCACTCAGGGGAAGAGGTGGGGAGAGTCAGGGAAACAGCAGTAGATTGTGATCAATATTGGCATTAAAACAAAAAGAAACAGGAAAGGCAACAACCAGGAAATCCTGCCTTCTAAAATGAGTGAAAAATCTCCTTTGGGAGTATGATTTTCTCCTTAAGATTCATGTTACTGAGTCTGAGCTATTTAAAAATCCCCACAATTTAAAACCTTAAAATTCTGTTGTTATACAACTAGGCCTTATTTTCTAAAAAATATCTTAAAAAGCTTCCAATGAGTTGCTAAGCAACTGGGGTTAAAGAAAAAGGCCAGATCCTCAGTTTAAGTGAAGTGGAAGATTTCTACGTATACGTGTGAATATAACCCCTCCCCCACACATATATTTTTCAAAGATATGCATCAGGCTAATGTATCTGTCAGGCACATTTGGTTATGTACACAGAAGTCAGCTGATTAAATGATTTTACTGAGATGGCAAAAATTAAAAGTTCTGACAGCGTCAGTACAGTAACAAAAATATCTTCTTGTGGTAAATTACAAAGGTTTTAATTTTTTCTTTTTCAAGCATCCCACTGGAATATGTGTTTGAAAAGACTTGTTTTCCGCTTTATAGTTTTTAATAATATTGTATATAAACATTGCTGAAAGGCTTCATTAGAAAGCTGTGAATACTGCAGGAAGAAGCAGGGTGGAAAAAGGCCTCTTTCTCTTTTTTTTTACAGAATATTCTCTCTCTGTTGCCAAAAAACATGACTCACATTAGTGTTACAATAATGCTAGTGTGACCTTAAAGTGAATGAGTAATTGATATTTGAGTCATTTGTTATTTATGCAATTAATGTCATAATCATGGTATATTCATGGTATTTTGTACTGTTGTGTCTAGGAAGATGGAAGACTAATATAAATGTGAACCAGAAATGAATTTCATCCTAAAATGTGGGACTAACATAGTGAATAGTGCTGGACTTCGCAAGGCAGTGTAAGGGAATTGTCTTTGGACACAAAGCTATCTTTGGGTTCACTACTGAAATAATTGGAATTTCTGCCACTGGACTTTTATGAAAATATGAGCTTCTCAGGGAAATTTGGTTTCTGATTCAATTGCCGAATGGGATTTTCATAGTAATTTAGGCAGTTACAAAAATACATCATTTATGACTATATATTTCTTCATCCTTTATGGTAAAAATTACTTTGAGAAATAACTTGTAGGCTACACAAATGGAAAGATAAAAATGTGGTGGTTAGGGCTGGGGAAAAACCGTGGTAGCTGAAATATCTCCAGAAGCTTGGTGTTTCCTCTCAAAGAGGTCTCCTCTGTCTGTACTGCTGGCAGTCATTTTGTCCTGCTTCCTCCGGGAATCTTGCAAGGAGCGTGCCTAAAAGTTAAAGGAATGAGCACAGTTAGGTGAAGAAAAAGCAGAAGACAGTATTATCGATGTAATGCTGATGTTCGGTTCATCTTCAAGTGGATACTGGTAGTGAAACAACTTTTATTCTTCAAAAACCAGGTGAGTTTGTTCTTTTTTTTTTTTAATAAATAAATTATACTAGATATTATCAGCAGACTATTACACGTTTTGAAGCCATGTGTCTTGCATTTTAATTATCACCTACCATCTAGTGCTTTGAATGTGTTTAAGCTTGTTGTATCCATTAAAGCAGCAACTGTGTTAATAAATCCTAGTCACTGACTGATATTAAATGACATATGTAACAAACAGTTCATCTGTCTTTGCTGTGTCGTTCCCTGCCTTCTTTCATGTTTCCATTACAAATTCTTTAATAAATAGTCTGATCATTTTGAGTGACATTTGGAATCTTTATTGGACAAGACATTTCAAGTACATCTGCCTTTTTACTGTTTTATAGCTTACAGTTCTAACAGCAGCTATTACCTTCCAAAAGGCAGCATTTGAAGTATTCTCTATATTCCATCTCCCACAGTGTTTGTTTGTTTGTTTGTTTCAGGTTGCATATTGCTGACATTTCTAGCTTTTTGTTTTGTTTTAAATCCAGACACTTCTCCTCTGTGATGATGATTTTGTCACTGCTGTGCTGAATCAGGTTGTATCTGTTTCTCATTCCAAATCTTAATCCTGGTGTCTTTTGTCTAATCCTGTTGCTATCCTCTATTAGCCTTATCGCTTTTGTCACTTCGCATCTTGGTGGGTATAGCTTCCTCATTGATCAAGCTTTCCAGCCTCTACAATATGCAATGTTCTGAGACTGTCAAAAGCCTTATTCTGCTGCTAATGTTCTGCTCATACATTTTCCTCAGAGCCTCACTTTGCTTGATTTTCATATCTAATGGTTTGGTATATTTGTACTATGAGATTTTTTTGGTGTTCTCTTTTGGGCTTCCTTAGAAGCCCAGACCAGAAGAATTAAAAGTACCAACTCAGTAAAAGAGTGCTTGATGTGTCGAATCCATGTGCTATTACTGCGAGCCACAAGATGCTCTATTTGTTAACTGTTACCTCAAGTTGCTGTGAAGTTTCCATGCACTTGTCGTCAAATCTGATGGCTAAACTACCAAGTCATTTGGAAGCTGTTTCTTCATTTCCATTCAGATCATAATACATAAGAATTTTTTTTTATGACAGAAACTCTGCTTCCCTCACTTACTCTGCTCACCATCCCACTCTTTGAATTAGCTCTTTTTCACTATGGTTAGTATGCTGTGTTTCAGGTGGCCACAGCAGTTGCCTTTGTCTTATCCTCTCGTTTCCTGTTGCTGGGAGGTGGAAACTTGCAAGAAATCACACTGCCGAGGTAAGTCTGAAACATAAAATTCTTTAAATTGACAATACTTCTCTCATATGAAAACCAAACCTTAACACTGTTTCTGAGGATCCGCTGGATTAATTTCCTCTATCTACATTAGCAGAGGCATTGGTCTGTACACAGAAAAGTGAGAGAAACTTCTCCAGCTCTGGTTCTCCTAACCACTACTCTGTGCTGTGTCAGTCCTTCAGTAGCTTTTGCTATACATAAAACTGTGTTGTTCTGTGATAAGAGATAACGCATACAAGTGAGGAGGTATCTCTTGAAATACTGTGAATGCTACATAAAATACAACAGCACCTGAAGATCTTTCTAAAGAAACAAGGACTAATTTCTTTATTATTTTATTTTAAAAGTTTCTGTGAGCATAACAGTTTGAGTTTGCTTTATATGACAAGTAAATTTCACATTCAAGGTGCACAGTAACAGTTAAAAATCAGCCTTTATCACAGACAAATAAAAGTATAATAAAAATTAATTTTATTTTGGATATGGTGAAGTAAAAATGAAGTCCTTACCTGTTTCCCATTTGTATGTCAGCATATTTAGTCCGACAGTGCAGAATAGTAATTGTTAGTGACTAAACTGTAGTATGATACATTATGTTCTGACGCTGTAGCTCTCTACCTTAAATATTAATATTTAATTTTTGCAACACTTTATTTGTAAGTCTTCTGGAGAATGCAGCATCATACATTTTTAATTTATCAGACACACACTTCCCGTATACACACGTTTTAATAACCTATGCATTTCCTTCTGTTTCAGAGAAACGCTGGGCTGATGGACTGGATAGCTCAGGAGGCCAAGCAGCAGCTCAGAAGATTTTCACCTGAGTGCCTGACCCAAGCTCCGCTGGACACTGTCACTGCTGGCAGGCTTGGTAGGAGCCCTGACTTGGGGTCAGTCCCTGACACCTGGGGAAGTCCGCACAACATCAAACCTCCTTGTGTGCGGTCAAAATCAGGGAGAAGTGAGCTGCTGTTAGTGTCCTACTCTGAAAGCCTTTGGAAGCATTTAAATGTTTACAGATGAGATTTTGGGTTGAGCCAGTCTCTTAAAAGCAAATGCTGTCTTTTCTGGTTTTTCTCTGCTCATACATGGTCGTATTGCATAGTATTACCTTATGCAGTGAAGTGGATATAAGGATATAAAACAATTTGCAATGGCGCTATAGGAATTCTTCTTTCTTCTTTTTTTTTTTTTTTTGTTTTTTTCTAAGATAGTAACAGTCTTTAATCAAAATAATACATTTGCTTAAAAATTCAGCTATGGGCCATTGAGATTTTTCAGAGTGGCTCACTACATTATGGGAATAAGCACCTCAGCAGGATAATTGCCAGACTCCTACCGTGTTGTACAAGAGCCTTTGAATATCTAAGTGTCTACAGGCACCTCTATGTAACTGTGAAAGCATTAAAAAAGACTCAGGCTAAAATGCCTAGGACCCATCTCAAAATGGATGACAGAAAATACTGAAAATTTTCACTTTTAATCATCATGTTTCCATTTTTCCCTCTGCGTCAAAAAAACAGGTAAAGGCTTGTGCTTAGAAGTCAAAATGTATACTGAAGTAAATAATACATAAAATAGGGCTGAGTCATGTCACATTTTAAATCCAAGGAGCTCTAGTTGAAGGTCACATAATTTACTCAATTTTAGCCATAAATCTCCAGATCGATAGCAGAGGTGGAACCTGATGAGAAATACTTAACCTTTGGCACACCCTGCTATCTGTTTTGTATAGACCTTGTCACCACAAAATCCCAGCTCTGTGTGTATTCAGGCACACATGCCTACAGCTGTTACACTTAAAAGAAACAGAAATGGTATTTATGTTAAACAAAACTTTAAAGATGGAATGAACACTATGCAATAAAGTTCTGTTATTCAAAATTCTTGGTTTATTTGTGTGTTCTCAGTACATCCAGCATTTTTTTTATAAATAAATACAGGTGTGTTTTTCAACACAAAAGTGTATATATTTAAATTTTAAAGCATATGCAAAAAGAAAATGATCAGGATGATTGAGCTTGGAGAATTAAGTGTAACATTAAATAATTAATGATTAAGGGTAACATTTCTTTTCCTGCCATCCAGTGCTGCTCAGAAGTGATTTATTTCTTTGGCTACTAAATTCAAAACTTAAAGCATTTTAATTAAGCATGACTCAGAGACAGTGGCTTTTGTTATTATTTTGCATTTCACTAAAGGAAAATACAAGTCTTTACACTTTTTTTCAGGTTTCTGTTGTTCTCTGTTTCACTAAAGAAAAACACAAACCTTCACTAAAATTATTTTTTCATCTAGAATGTTATTATTTTTGGTCTAACTGAAGTGTTATATTTTCAGAGGTGAAAAAAGGTTAAAGAAACGAAGTGACAAGCTTCCCAAACTTTTGTGGGAACCGATTGTGATTGCTGTCCTTCTTACAGTAAGAACTTCAGATTACTGATCTGTCTTCGGTGCATACTTAAGTTCTGAAAAAAGAAGTAAAAGAGCTCCAAAATGATGCCTTAGATTGCATACTGATGTGATAAGAGACACACTTCAGTAGCAGGTGGAAGGCGGTAGGTAAAACTTTTCACAGGCTGAGATCTACAGTTCAGATTTCTGGTGTGTTTGTCATGAAGAGCTCTGATCAGAGAGCAAGACGAAAAGAAGCAGCCACATCATTCCAATTTTACCCTTTCCATTTGAAAATTGTTCCAAACCTAAAGTATTCATGAATTAGCAAATAGCATTATAAAAATAGATAAAATGTTTTCTGGAAAAAATTGGTTTTTGTGATAATTTTTAAAAATTGTCGTCTTCTGAATATATTCCCTTCAAGTGGCATTTATCTGTTTTGCATGTAGAATGCAACCAAAATATTCTATCTGGTCTGAAGTGGATTGAAAGTACAAACTTAGCTAGAGAGGACACTGAAAAACTTAAAAATGTGAGGAAAAAAAGAGAAACAAAAGGTAAAAAACCAGGGCGAGACAGCAGAACAGACAGCTTGTTTGTCTTCTGACTTGTCAGGGAAAATCACTTATTGGATGGGAGATGTAAATAAGAAACACAATAAAGTTTTAGAGTAAGCAGTTTAACTTAAATCAAGAAAAAACTTGAATGAATAAATCAGAGATAACAGAGGTGGAGGTGGGAGGAGAGAACATGATCCCCATTAAGGATTTACTTTTAGTTTCTATTCTGTGTATGGCCCTGGAAAGAGCGTTTCGCAGGACGAGCACTTTCAGGCACAGTAGCCTGATATTTCGGCCCACTAAAGGGAAATTCAGAGAAGGGAAGATTAAGACTGGAAAATCCAAAGTAAAGTTTACAAAGTAACCATGATTATTCCCTCTTAAAAATTCCAGGCAAAGAGAAAAGAAAGAACGATTACACCATAGCCATAAACTCTTTTGGTTCTGGATGCAAGTATGGCCAAGAAAGTTCACCTAGCTATGTCCCCTTGTAGACTAACCCAAAAAGTGTGTTGCCTCTTTATGTGTGATTCCCACCTTTGATATCTATGAGAATCTGGATGTTAAGAGTTTATTTTGTCATCCCTAGTGAGAGTATTTTCAGGCCAACAAAGCCTTACTGAGTTCAGCTTGAGAAAAACAATCCTTACTATGAGGTATGAGCGAGAGAAATAGCTACTTAGAATATCACTGTTAACCAAAGAGGAAAAAAATAAAAACTTCGCCTCTCATCTATCGTATCCAAGCAAGCAGGACTCAATTTGAACACAAACGCATATTTAACAGCTTTGGAAGTGATATTATCACAGGTGAGAAGCAGGCAGGAATTCCTTGCAAAGGCTGGGTGCCACAAGACACAATATGCTGTTGCCTGTATCTACCACCAACTGTATTGTGTTTATGCAGGCAACAGCAGGATCCAAAATAACCTTGTACATTTCGCATTGATTTTTAAAGTGCAAGTGCAATTAACTTATTCACTAGGAAAGCTAAAGATCATTTTCCGCAAGCAACTTCTTGCTAATATGTTGTCTTTGGAAGTGGCAAGGAAATATGGTGGCATCTACATCACTTGGTAACGAGACTGACTGAAGGAAAACATCTGTCTGCTCTGTTTGTTAGTCCTAATTGCTCTTCACCTGTGACCATGTCTACCTCTAGACTTTAATTATCTTATGTTAACAGTTCATGTGATTCAAGGGCAAGAGGAAGGGAAGAGTGACAAAACTGCAAGAACACAAACCTTGCTGTCACCTAGGAAAGGAATTGTGTTTTTTCCAGATTGAACTAAAATTCTTGCTGCTGTGGAGCAGCTGCTGCTCATAGGTGTTCCTACATATAGGTTCAAAAGGCAGTTGGTCAACCTTTCATGATAGGATTACCTGTATATATTGGAAGTATCTAATGCTTCACATCAATTCATGAACTTTTCCTGGTAACTAGGAGCAGCAAAGGTCATAAATGGATTCCTTAATTTATCTTAACTACATCTCTCATCAGTATAGGACCTTCAGATTCTCTCAAGCTTCAAAGAAGCATCATTCTGTGAAGCCCTGAGAGAGATCTGACGAACTGAAAAAGAAACAGAGAACTCTTCGGACAGGTTGGATATCAGAAAGAACTCATTTTAGGTAATTTTTTGAAAAAAAAATGTTTCTAAATCAGTAACAAATTAAGCCAAATTTTCTGTGACTATCATCACACAAATATCTAAAGGGAAAAAGCCAGAACATATCAAATGCAATTTACAGCAAATCCTGGGCACAGCTTGTTCTGCCATCCACTGCAATCAATAAAACCCTTTCTCTGATGTTAATGGTTTGGAAATGAGGCCTGCAAAGTGAACAGTTTTATCCTGATGATGGAGTTGTGCACTATTTCACCAACTTTGGCAGATATTTCGAACCAAAATAGATAAAGCTACCAAACAACTGATTTTCAAAAGGGTAGAACAGTAGAAATCTGTTTGAAAAGCTATTTGTTTTTTGGTTTTTTTT
>Ga0181612_171041_pt1 | contig 17791 bp, 9 predicted proteins | sample HoacroProtozoa21_FD_119630 | JGI IMG/M metagenome (GOLD analysis project Ga0181612, IMG submission 119630) | Hoatzin crop microbial communities from Cojedes, Venezuel. Combined Assembly of Gp0051906, Gp0051904, Gp0051908 | reverse complement strand
GATGATCTTAGAGGTCTTTTCCAACCTATGATACTATGATTTTATGATTCTATGATAATCCTGATGAGGAGCTCTCCTATTCTGTGCTGTAGTACTCTTTAGCCACCTTTGGTGAGGGAACTTTCTAAAAGCCTTTTGGAAGTCCCAGTGAACAGTGCAAGCTACCTCCAGTTTTTCCACATTCTCAATGACTGCCTTAAAGAAATATGAGATTTGTAAGGCTGGGTTTTTTTCAGGAAAGAAGTCATCAGCTCTATCAACTTATATTATTACAGATATTGTATATGTCTAACAATCTCTCTCTCTTCTGCAACTCTAACAGTTTTTCTAGCATGAACATCAGATCCATACATAGAGTCAGTATAAGAAAACCAACACTGATCTAGTTCCTCAGATGAAGCTGGCAGTGAATCTGAGGGCTTCATCCTCAGCTTTAGAAGGAGGCAAGGTAAGGTATCCACATGCACAGCCACCTCTGTTTATGTGGGTCATCAGCTGTTGGCTTACTGATGCTGCCCTCTCTCCGCGTCTTTTTACACTTGTGCTTTAGGCTAGCCACTTCTACACAGGATCAGCATGACACGCAGCCTTAATGGTGATATAGGCAGTAATATTTAGTTGTCCCATTCACAGGCTGTTAGGCTGACACCCAACACGTCTGAACACACTGCTGATAGAGAGTGGAGGCAGGAAGCCCTCAGTGAAATCTAGGGCTGATGGTCAGGCTCTACAGTCATAAGAGATCCAGGCATTACAGACCTTTATAATCAGTAGTCTCTATCCTGTCTCACCACCTCTTGCTTTCATAAGAAGGAACTCTAATTAATTAACTTCAAATGAAATAGTTTTCTTTGGTTCTAGGTTATTTCTCAAGCATTGCATTCTAATGCTGTCAATTGTTAAAGGAAGACTGGAAACAGCATAGATTGGCAGCAATGAAGCTTTTGGTACGAGCTTATCTTCAAAAACTTTTTTCTATGTGAATGGTAATCAAGAAAAAAAAAAGTTTATACATGAAATCCTGCTACTGTCTTACCTTTGAGACCTGCATTTTCAAAAAGCTGACGGCAGGGGACTGTACATTTTCTTTTGCTGCTACTCTTGCCTGATCCCTCTGCACTAGTGACCTCTACACTTATTTTGCCTTTCAATGTCTTAAAATTTAGTTTTCTGTGCAGTCATTCACACTGCACCGTGAAAAGAAGATACATATATATTTATAACAATAAAAGACAAAGAATTTCTTGACTGTTATGGGCTTGTGATATTTTATTAGCCAAGTCTACATTCACCCTCACCCTGACGGGTCTCCCTGTGGTAGTTCTGAGTTCTGCTGGTCTCGTGGACAAATGATGGAAGCATCTGACTTAGAGCCTTTTAGAATCAAAGAAGTTTAAGAGGGAAAAGACCTACTAGGTCGTTTTGTCCATCCCCTGCCAATACAGGATCATGACCTTCTGTACAATAATTTCACTAATGTTTTGCCAAGTCTCAATTTAAACGAATCAAATGGTGGGGATTATACCACTTTGGGACAATATATCCCTATTGCTTTGTATTCTCTATGAAGAATTTTTATGATATTCTACTTCATAGTCTTAATATCACCATAATTAAAAAGATAACTTATTTTCTTCTTGTAATAGTTGTTTGCTCTTGGTATTCATATTTTTCACATACATCATGCTAAAGGTCCTGTATTCGTCACGTAATTCTTTCCAGCTTTCTTCATAAGTCGGCTCCTAAGGCCCTTATCGATATTTGCTGTTTACCTTCATTTAATTTCCTTCCACATTATTAAGCTTTCTGGTATAGGCTACTCAAAACTACATGTATTGCTCATTAGATTATTCTAGTCATGATTCTCAAGTGTTAATGTTCTACAGCAAGGCTTTTGCCTGAGTCATAATGTGATGTGTCTGGATATGTAATTCTAAATCTCCTGGGTGTCCCCTTTATAGCTTAATGCAGCTCTCTGACCAGTTCTCATTCTTGTCTTTTATTGTACCAATATGCCTTTTAAACACTGCTGAAATTCTGTTTTAGTGAATCATCTTCCAATTCTCACTTGTTCATTATCTTCATCATTTAATATTCCAACTCATCCTACTTATTTCCCCATGCCCTTTTGTAAAATGCAAAACTTTTATTTGCAGAATTTCTGTGTCTTATGTTTTACTCCAGCTAGAAATAATAATAAAAAAATTATGCCAGACTTTGAGTTACATAAACTGTATTGAATTTTTAAAAATCAGTTTAATCTTTTCTGGAACCACAAAGACTAAACTTGCTATCAATGTCAATATACATTTATTGCTTGAGTTTACTACAGATCAGAGTTAAGGTTCTCTGGATAAACTCACTGGATATTTCCAAACCAGTAAATATTTACCTTTCATTTAAAGATAACCCTCAAGCAAAATTCTTATGAGATTTTTTTGATTCTTAAATAACGAATAGATACTTTTAGTTTTCACTCAGCTTTCAATTTTTTTTGTTTCCAATGGAATTCTTCGACTTGTTGGTCTGACTAAAAAATTTTTAAAGCCTCAAACTACAAACAGAAATAAAAATATGAAAAATATATTACATGATTTTTTTTTTTTTGGTGCTACTTCTTGATCAATTCTGAAGAAAGAAGCATGGGAAAAGGAAAATTCCATTTTGATGAACTGCAGAAATTAAGTAGACTTAACTTTGTTTAGCTGTTTGTGAGCTCTTTTGCAAATCGTACAGGTTAAGTTTGATTTTGGTTTCAGAATATTAATTTAACCTTTTACTTTTTTAATTGCACAATTACTGAGATAAATGAAACTTTTATAAATGGAAATATACTTAAATTTTCTGTATGTCTTTCATACAAAACATTTGTTTATGTGACTGTCCCCCTCCTCTCCCACTAATATAACTGAGGGATCAGAAGTATGCATTCCTTAATAAATACAAATTCCTTCACTGTCAAAAGTTGCTCCAGGCAAAAATTTGGCAAGCAAAGAGTTAACAAAAAGGTCAATGAAATGTGAAGAAATCTGGTCTTCAATGCGTACAAAAATAATATTTGTGATTTTAGATGTCTTTTATGTTTCTATTGCTCAAAAATAGATTTTTTTTTTTGATTGAACATTTTCAGCCTTCCATTGACTGAAACAGAAGACTGCCTCAGGGCATTTTTGAGGGGGAAAACTAAAAGAAAACATGACTAAATTGTTTTGTTCAGAAATGCTACTCTGCATATCCAGTAAATTTTTTAATACAAAGACATAAGAGTCAATGGGGAGTTTTGCCTGCAAAAGGACTGCAAGACTGGGTTCTTAGTATGCAAGTGTGACCACCAAATAGGCATGATAAGTGCAGTGAACAGGAAGGGGCAATTACAGCCATCTTCTCAGTTTTCATATTTCAGAACTTTGCAGTTATTCACACTGGAGTACTTTGGCCAAAACAGTAGAGAGGGCCAGTGCGGGAGGAAAGAGAAGCTGTTGGCACTGCAGAACAGCTAGGAAGCAACATTCACCAGTCCCATGGTTGAGGCAGCCTGGTGCTCATACACAATAACAAGGTGACCTTCTGGGAACATGGGAAGATTTTTGTTTTTGCTGAGTTTTAGTATGGAGCTGACTATGCATGTACCTGCAAAGCAGGTCATTAATCCAGGCACCATGGATCAAAGGCTATGTACAAAAGGACTCACCATTTCGTTTTTATGGCTAAGGAGCAGTGTTATCAGTTAGGAGATACAGCATGTTTCTGTTCTTACTTTATTTTTGAATCAGCACAGATGAGTTAGCTAAACTGTTCCTCAGCTTTCCTTCTTGCTTGTATATATTAGAAGCAGCTGCTGTGAGAAGCAGTGCTGTAGTTTTTGTGATGTATTTACATCAGAGCCTCAGCTGAAGATGCTCTGAAAGAACAAAGCCAGATCCTTGTCCTGACATTTATTCTAGACACTCAAGCAGTGCTCTGTGCAGAATTGCAGGGGTCAACATTACTGGAATAAGTTTTAAAAGTTACGTTTATTTTGTGAGGAAAAAGAAGAGGGCATGTTGGAGTGTTAAAACTTACATTTTTATTCTATTATTACATTTATCCTCTGTTTAGTGCATATTAGCCAATAAGAAATGTATTGAAAAAGCCTTGTTGAAAAGGAAAAAAAGGTTTTCTTCTTCTCCACTGATGCTGCTGGCACTACCAAAAATGCTCTATGTAATGTTTTAAAATTTTTGTTATGTTCTTGGATATGTATTGACATCTTAGCTCATAACAGCTACGTAATGTCTATTACAGTTTAACAGGTTCATAGAATGCATTTTTAAAAAGACCCTAAGCATGAACTTGCTTAACAAGGGAAGGAATTCTAACCTTTAGAAACATAATACACATTTTAAAAGGTCCCGTTGATATACACTGGAACATTGGCTAAATCAATAAACTCCACTTTAATGGAGTAGAATAGAATAGAACAGTTCAGTTGGAAGGGATGTACAATGATCACCTAGTCCAACTGCCTGACCAGTTCAAGGCTGAAGTCGTCTGGGTTTTTTTTGGCATTGAATCTGGAGAGGGACATGAATGGTATCATGAAGGGTTTCTATGGGTAGATAAACATTAAAATGAAGACTAAGGAAAAAGCAACACCGTACCTGACTAAACTGATAGGCTTCTACGATGAGCTCAGTAGGCAAGGGTAGTACAGTGGATGTTGTTTAGCTTGACTTTAATAAGGTCTTTGAAGCTCCCATAGCATCTTCGTAGAAGTCCCTGCTCACTGCAAGGGGGTTGGACTAGATGACCTCTAGCGGTCCCTTCCAATCCAAAGCATTCTATGATTCTGTGATTCTATGATTCTTTGATTCTGAATTATTGACTGGACAGTAGGTGGTGAAGTATATTGAAAATTGGCTGAACTTCTGAGCTCAAAGTTTTGTGATCAACACCACAAAAATTGTCTGGAGACCAGTAACTAGTGCTGTCCCTCAGGGGTCAATACTGAGTCCAACATTGCTTAAAATTTTCATTAATAATCTAGATGATTGGACAGAGTCCAAGTTTGCAGACAACAGAGAATCAGGAGGACTGGTTGCTATACCAGATGATTATGCTGCCCTTCAGAGGCACAATCTGGAGAAATGAGGTGACAGGAATCTCAAGAAATTCAACAAATGGAAATGCCTAGACCTTCACCTGGGGAAGAATAACTGCATGCGGTAGTGCAGGCTGGGGCTGACCATCTGGGAAGCAGCTTTGCAGAGAAGGCCCTGGGGGTCCTGGTGGACCATGAGCCAGCAACACACACTTGCAACAAGAAAGGCCAACAGCCTCTCCTTGGGTGCATCAGGAACAGCATTGCATTGCCTACAGGTCAAGGGTATGATCCTTTCCCTCTCCTCAGCACTGAGGAGGCTACAGCTGGAGTGCTGGGTCTAGTCCTGGGCTGCCTGGTGTGAGAGGGACTGGGTGTACTGGAGGGAGTACAGCAAAGGGCCACAAAGATGGTGAAGGACTTGGAGCATGTGAGTTATGTGGAGAAGAGAAGGCTCAGGAGCTCTTCTTCATGTATACAAATACCTGATGGGAGGAGTAAAAAAGGTGGAGCCAGGCACTTCTCAGTTGTGCCCAACGACAGGCCAAGAGGCAATAGGCACGAATGGAAATGGAAGAAATTTCAATTTGTGAGGGTGGTCAAACACTGGAATAGGTTGCATGGGAAGGTTGTGGAGCCTCTGTCCTTGGAGATTTTTAACATCCAGCACGGCCCTGAGCAATGCGCAGTGTCTGACCTTGCTCTGAGCAGGGCAGTTGGACTAGATGATCCTCAGAGGTCCTTTCTAGCCTCACCCATGATGGAATTCTGGGATTCAGATAGTTCATCGTAATATACTCTGCTGTGGTCATAAGAGATTTTGGAAAACTTCTTTACTCCTCTTTTTTTTTTCCCCCCAGAAAATCATGTCATCAATAAACAAAAGGCAGCTCACACCATGGTGTACCACTTCCCTTGTTTTGCTTTCTGTTTATCTGATAATGCTTTCTGCCAGGGCCTGGGCAAAAGAACAGGAAATCTCATCTGTCACTCTGTTCATATTGCAAAAAATGCCCGCACTGCAGTGAATTAGCGATGGTGTTCAAGCCTCATTGTGTTTCCTGGGGTCAAAGGCAGTATACACCAGTATAAATGTGCTTTTATTTTGAAGGATTGGAAGCTGATCCTACAAACCCTTTCTAGCCTGAGTAATTCTGATACAAAGTTTTCTTCCCCAGAGCTGTTCACTTTTGAAAGGGTTACTCTTCACAGGAACCAATCCTTGCGTGGTATGTCGCAGTTTAGAAACTGGACTGTGAAAGTATTTCTTCTTCTAAACATAGAATGATAATGTGGATGGTTGTTAGCAATGCAATTCCTCCAGCAAATGGGAATGGTTACTGCATACAGAATCAGTTTTACCTTCATTACTTTTCAAGAGGTTGCTTAAATATATATTGTACCTGCTATAGAGCAAATAGGAAACAGAATGTGGAAAAATGAAGGCTTCTCATATCAGTTGTGGTCCTTTTTCTTAACCTGGCAGTTGTTCCTATTTTCAAGTGTTTGTTTCTAGTTTAATGAGGATACTAACTTTCATCCAGTGAGATGTGTGGGCCACTTTGTTAGCACACTTGCACACACCAAGGCAACACACCAGCTGGAAACTTTGACTTTTAGCTGAATTATTTTTTCCCAGCAAATAGCTTTCCTTTTGATATATTTTAATGTACTTGCACACTGAGAGGAAGAGTGGGTGAACAGAAAACAGACTGTTTTATTAACCCAGCAGTCACCTTTGAGATTCATACATGTCCACTTTTTTCTCACCTTTGTACCTAATCCCAAGAGACTGGTACCTGGCTTCCCTTGGAATAACAAAGTCAGTCACAAATCTCCAAACATGATTGTTAATTGAATGCCAACTGTTTCTTCTCATCTTTTTTTTTTTTTTCTCAGTAGTATGTTAGGGATTGTGTCCTTACGGGTGCCCTATATATAACCATAACATTTATGTTTAAGGATTTTTATTTTTTTCAATAGTAGAGGTATATTGTGCAAGAAATTAAATTGCTGCTTCTATTTTGTGTGTGTGTTTTATAGTGATTTTTTCAGCTCTGCTAATAGTGGAAAGGGAAGAAATAAAGCAATGCTGCAGGCACTGACTGGACTACAGTTTCAGCTCAGAGGAAAGCTACAGGATCAAGAGTGGACAGACAAGCACCCTCGAGAAGAAGCCCATGCACATTACTCACAGTGTCATATGCCAGTTTCACAGTATCCTGGGTTCAATGGATTTTTTCCGGTGGGAACACACTTTTCGTCAGACAAAGCTCCAGCAAGCTCAGAGGTACCTGTATTACCAACCAATATTTACAAAGCAGATTTCTGAGTGCTGTGTTATCTGCAGAAAGCTATTCTTAATTGTGACATAATTAGCTCATTTTGAAGTGCACCTAATAAATGAAATCCAGGAGGGAGGTGAAGGGTGAAGCTGTTGGAGTTAACATGTTCTAAAAAATACCTAGGGCTCAGACAAGCAAATGCCGGGATATTAACTAATTAGGTCTTGTCCTCATTCTGCCTCAGAATATGCTCCTTGAATCATTAATCTTAGAATCAGCTCTGTAATGATCTAGGGCTGACAACTCTTCCCTTTGGATAGTGGAATGTCTCTGGAGTTTTCTGTCCACATCGTGCCATATTTCCAGGCAGCAGACAGGCTGAGGTCCATGTGGGGGGGAGAAGGAACAGGGCCCAGGGGCTCCATGCTTGGTCCCTCGTCCCGTGGCAGAGCAGGCAGCTTCTCATGACATTGGGAGAGAGGACGCTGCCTCCTTGTAAAACTGTGTGTGGCACGTGTTTTTAGTATCAGCCATTTGGGAATATGCATTTTTTGTGCACTGTTTTTGACAGCCTGGAACGGACCTGATTGGTGGTCTCCCAGCTCCAAGGATGAGCAATGAAGGGGTTTGGTGTGGCAACCATGTTGTCAGCGGCAATGTTGCACAGGCTGCCCCCTCCTCAGCATCAGCAGGGCCTGCACAGGAGTGCAGAGGGGCTGCCCATCAGCCATGCTATCTCTTGTGAGCCGTGCATTGCAGAACGGATGCTTAAACCCCATCACTGGACAGATTAGATGACACCACCATATTTCTCTCTATTCGAATGGCAAGTAACTGTGGTATTTCAGATACCACATGGTGGCAGCTCTTGATAAAGGCTGATACTAGTTTGTTTTTCATTTTAAAAACTGAGGAATGCTTAATTGCAGTGAGTGGAGCAGCCAGGTAGCCATTTCAGAGCTGTTACATCAGGAATGTTCTGATAATTTGGTATCTGATGCCCTGACCCTCTCTTTCTCATTTAGCAGTAGGAAGGAAAATAAAAAGATAAGTAGAGATTCAGCTACTATATTTTAAACCCTCCTTTGACTGCTAATAAACTTTTCCTCCAGTTCTTGTCATCCCCTTTCTCTTCTGGGCTCCCTCCACTCTCCTGTTCCTCCAGTATTCCTTGCTGTAGCCTGGGGAAAAGAAGTTTAAGAAAAATAATAGTTTGTATTTATTTCTTACAGCTTTTCTGCCCCTGTGGGCATTTGTCTGCCTGTCTGGCTAATGTGCTGTAATGAATCTGCTCTCTGCCATACACACACTTATCATCCTATCAATCAGTGAGAGGAAATGCTGAGTATGGTGAGCACTAACAAGCACTCAGAGGGGTCAGTACACCAGTGCACTACAGTGCGTGTTACTTTCCCTACAGGCTGCTTCAACTGGGGGAACACAAATGAAGTGGTGTGTGGCTGGCACCATGTCTTCTTGCCAATCTTCCCGCTTTCCCAAACTGACCCTTTCTGCTTCAACTTTCAGGGCAGCGCTAACCCTCCTGTGGCTGCTGCTGGAGGGCAAGTCCCTCTCAATGCCTTTGGAGTCTCTGGGTTACCTGGGGCAGGTGGAGCTGCTGGAGGAGCTTGCTTACAGAGGCTAGCGGGTGATCAATGGGTGCTGAAGAGCCTGTGGGGATGGCACTTATTTGCAGATTGGAAATCACAAAGAAAAGAGAAGTGGGAAAAGGTGAAGAAAAAGTAGGGAGGTGGCTGAGGAAAAGTAAAGCAAGGGGGGATGAGAGGGAAATGGTGAAAGAAATGGGAGAGAGGGAAAATGGAAGGACTGTGGAAAAATGACAAGAAACTAAATAAGAGGAGAGAAAAAAGCCAAGAAGTAATGACAAAAAAGATGTGGAAAGTCATATATTACTAGAGAGAAATAATAGAAGTAGAATAAAAAAGTAGAGAAAGCTAAAAATATTCCTGTGCAGAAGTCAGGGCGGACAGAAAGCAACATCTCCAAGAAGTCTCAAAGAAGATCAGGTCACCAGAGGAATTTTTCAAATGCAGATTTCAGGTTTTAGACAAGAAATCATGCCAAATACATAATTAAGTAGCAGTGTTTTAAGTTATATTCCTATAGACAGGTTGACTTCTAGACATGATTTCTTTTCACCCATTTGTGGGCTGCCAGCACACCATTAAGAACTGACTGTCATTGCTCTGTAGCAAGACTTATGATTGAGTAAATTTTCTACCAGAGGCTGCACAGCAAAGCCAATCTGTCCTTTGTTGGCTATCTGGAAGGTGAAACGGGATTTCTTGGGAAGAACAGAGAGATTATAAATCTCTGAGGGGTCATAAAGTTTAAGGTGGGAACTTGGGGTTAACAGCACGTAAGGACAGACCATCCTACTTTTCTGAAAGTCCCACATTTTCCTTGCATGCACAGAAGTTCTGGTGTTGATAGCTGTAGCACATTTGCATGGCAGTCAAGTGATAAAAAAATCTCAAAACAGTTTTTCATTGCTCAGAGTGAGCACTAACAAGGAATCCATCTTCAGTGACGATTTGCCATAAAATGCCATTGAGAACACCGTCTTTGAGATCAAGGATATGAAAAAGTGGCACAAAAGGGTTAGTTTGGTATTTTAGCAAAACAATAGCAAAGGCCTAAGAGAGAGAGTCTGAAGCCTGAGGCCTCATGCTGAGGCCTCTTTTGTGACACAAAAACTGGATGCAGGTTAATATCTGTGTTGATCAAGGAGAGGCACCTATACTCTCCAGGAAGGCACATTAACTTATAGAAATACTGGAAGCAGTACAAGAGCTACCAGATTTTCTCCTGCAGTATTTGTAAGCCCTATAAACTAAGAAACTTTGGCTTTAGCAAATGTCTGGATTGGAGATTTTGAAAAAAATTCCAGAGGAAAGTGGGATGCCATTTGTGACTCAAAAAGTGTGACTTCTGCTCTTGAATGAATGCCTGATGAGGTAAAAGGCAATGTGTAGTGAGAAATGCCATCCTTCGGTCAATGGGCAGAAGCCAGGCTCCTATTCTCCTTGTTTACATTGTGCTGCCCTTCTCTCAGGAGCGTTCCAGTATCTTAGTCAAGGTTCAGCTTAGATAATGACTAGAAACACTCTTTAAAGTCAAATCTATTTTCTTTAGGAATGGCTTTTATCAAATATTACTTTTGGTGGAAATTCTAATGTCTTTTATTCTTCAAGCAATCAGTTAAAGCAAGCTAATTATTTAGCATTTCAGGTTGCCACTTATCTTATTCCCTTACTTATCCTTTAATGCATACATGTGAGTGGAGGTTAAATTATGTGATTAACATATACATTGCTTCTCCAGCCTCTCCTTTCTCTGGGGCATGCCTCTTTGTTGTCAATGATAGACTGTGTGTTCGCAAGTTCAGGACTGTGCATGTCCTATGTGCTTTTTAAAGACATTCACGACTTCTAGGTAAAAAGAGCAATATTATATTATATTATAGTAATTATCATTGGTAAAACCAGAAATGATCATTAAAATACAAACAGTGAAAACAAGATATATTCCCTGGTGAAAAGGTATTATGACTGGAAGAACTCTCTTGTTATGGCAGTCTTTTAAAAGAGTTAACAGGTTACTCATCATAAATAGCAAAAGAATGACTGATATTGGACTTGCTTAACAAAAATTTAAAGAAATATAATGTGGTGTATGGAAAATTGGCTTTGTCACACTAACTGTATCTGTTTTGATTAAATTTAAAGTTTGGGTGATAGAGGTAAGATTGCTAATAGGATATAGTCAGACTTCTTCAAGGTGTTTTATTAGTACCCATGTCAAATTAACTTTCCATGCAATAATTGGATTAATAAACTAAATAACTGACAGATGTGAAAACAGATTTGGAAATGGGGGATCATTGTTGACTTCAACATAGTAGCACAAGAATGAGTTCTTGACCCAACGCTACATAAATATATTATCAACTACTGAAAATGATTTATATGCATAAATGACTTCTTCGCTGAAGGAGTAGAAAAGAGTGCAGAAAAATGCCACTGGAACAGAATAGCGTGAGCTTTTCAAACAATCAAACTGTGTGCACAACTAAATAATGTATGTTAATGAGAAGTACAAAACCAGCACCTCCACAAAATGAAAATGCCTGTCAGGTCATAAGAAGATGGGGGACTTTATTCTGCCAACCTGTAGCTTTGTCAAAGACTTGGGACTCAGAGACCTCGATCAACCAGAAACGAGCTGCCAGAGCAGCATTGCAGCAGAATATTTAATCAGATTTGTATATCTAAAAATGTAAATAACTAACTAAATAAATAATCCTTGAATAGGACCAGGGATACTGGCTTACCTGCGTATTTGGGGCTGCTCTGACCATTACTGGATGCTGTGCCAATTCAGATCTCCCCAGATCCAATAGGAAACTGGTAAGAAGGTAAAGAGTAGACAAAGAGTCCAGCAAATTATCAAATTATTAAAGGATAAAAAGATCTAAATTATCATGAAAGATTTGGGGAGCACCATCTATTTAACTAGTGTAAAATGAAGTTTAAAGGCGACCTGCAGAAATTCTACCAACAGCTGCAGAGATACCAGACTTTGAGAACAGGCTCTCCAATACACGCAGCAAAGGTATACAGGGGACAGTGGTTGGAAGCTGAAGCTGGAGTCCCTGGATAAGAACCTATTCACCTGATTTCAGGCACCTACAAGGTAGGTATTTGATAAATACTTTCCCATAGATCCCGGTGAGGCCAGAGTGATGCTTGCCTGTGTATACTGGGAAACGCTCTGCATAAGGGTCTGTCTGCTAACCAGTTCAAAATCCCCACCCCACTACAACCTTCTGTATGAGCAGCTAGGGAGAATAATACTATTGCAGTAACCTGGGACACTGAGGAAGCTTGGAGGCAAGCTTCTCACAAACCTGTGTCTGACTACTCCCACAAAAAACATATAATTTGAAAGCATGAAGATCCTTTTCGGATCCAGGTATATGTCTCATCTGCCTCTGTAGGCTCTGTAATACCATCTCAGGGCTTTGCTCCAGGCGACAACTCCCATGTAAATGACATATTAGCAGTACACAGGAACATCATACTTAAGCTAGAATAGATCAGCCATCAATATAGCTCAATAATCTGTTTCAGAATGCCTTCCCTGGGATCTTCCCTATCTCTGAAACAAGTGTCTAAATCTGAACTAGATGCCTCAGTGACTTTTTGTAGGCAGTGAGGCAAGCTGGCCCTATTAAGATCCAAGTTATCTGGTTTATCTTAGGCGTTTATATTCAAGTAAGATGGATTGCACACTCAAAGTGCCTTTTAACTTCTTTTTGAGTGAGAAAAAGTCTAGATGATTAGCTTGGATGTAGACATCTTCATTTTCACATACACAGAAATTCAAATGAATTCCACCTCTGTCTTTTGCTTCAGAGAAAGGGAAGAAGTCTCAGCACTTCTTGATTCCACTTTAAAATTAGCTTATGAGCTGATGCTTGAGGGTTAAAATTTAATTTTATGTCAAATTACCACAGGTAAAGTAATTGAGGTTATTATGCTTTTTAAGTCTTCCTGAACTGTTTGCTGAAGCAGTTTCCAGCAGCGTAGCTGTCTGTGCGTTCACTGAATTCACACAGATTGTTTCGTGGCAGTCATTTGAAATGCGTTGCTTTCTAGTTCTACGGACTATAATGTTATAATTTTTAATGTAATACTTAAATTTATTGATATTAATAAAATACTTATATTTGGCATTGATATATTGTGGGAAAGGGTATATTGAGAAGAGGAAAGGTGGAAATAAGGTGAAGGGGGTCAGAAATAAGGGGGAAAAGGGAAAAGGGAAGGAGAGCAAAATACGTTTTGGAAGATCTGGAAAGGAGGAGGAGCAGAATGGAGACCAAAAGACACGGGTAAGTGTGAAATAAATAGAGAGATCTGTGTAGGATCCTCAGGCTCACTCATTATTTTGTAGACATTTATAACTTCACAGACTTCATCTTTTTAACCTTACAGGGTGTAAAGTCCACAGTCTCCATTCTTCGTCCCATATACCTCATCATTTTTTGTTATTTTTTTAGACCTTTTTATTTTTGCTGTGTCTATTCTTGCACACACCTCTTCACATCTGAGCACAGCTGTTGACCTACTTCTGTGCGATAATTCCTGTAGCATGGAAATCACTGATGTCACTGCTACCGAGAAAGTTCAGCAGGTCCATCACCTTCATCAGTTGAAGAAAGCATTAATAATGGATCAAAATTTGATTTTTCACTCAAAATGAGAATCACAGGTAACAGTTCTTGAAGTTGTCCTGCTGAACAGGACTTGAAGCTGTCTACTGTTAGGATGGTTCAGTCTAAAGAGTATTGTGTTTCTTTGTATGAAGGAGGCCAAGAAGTGTGGAAGACAGGTCTAAGAAGAAAAATAGTCTTGCTTTAATCACTATATTCCTTGATTTCTTCCCATGTATTCTCAGTTCAGAGCCCTGAGCAGCAGTGAGATGTTTGTCCACACTTGCACATTTAAGTATACCCAGGACATGTCCACACAGTCATCCTCTTAGCAACTCTTAAAACAGTTCTTGGCACAGTTTTGGCCTATGCCAACTATTACTCTCCCTCAGCGAGGTCTGGAAGTTACAAGGTCCTGGGAAAGATCATAATTGGCGTTTTGCAAATTGTGTTCTTGCAGTTTGTAAAGAATTTACTGACAAAAAGAAGGGCTCTTCCATGACTTCTGGGCTCAGTGCCCACAGCCATTCCCAAGCATAACAATTTTATGAATAAAGTTATAGATTGAGAGGGTCCTGTAAAACTTCTCTTTTGACAGCCATGTGCGGTTCAGTGTATATTTCAAAACAGGTGGTGCAAATCGGGGCAGAACCCATTTGCAAGGAGGGATAAGAAATTTTAATATTTTTTTTTTCCATGGAGAATATTAACAGGCCCCAACTGGAATTAACAAAGGTTTTGCAATTGTAGAGAGCTGTAGTGCAAACACTGCTGGCCCTACCTTGAGGGTGTGCAGACTTTTCCAATATTAACAAAAGGAGGCTCAGTTTCTTGTCACCTGCAATAGAGAAAATGAATCAGCTTCATAGACTTGCAAAGCAGATCAGCATTTTTTTAAATGCTGGCCCAGGATTAAAAGCATAACAGGACTTCCAGCTTCCTATTGACTTCAGTGGAAAGGAAGGAACCATGATGGGAGTTAAGGGTCTGACGTAAGTCTATACTTGACTTGACAGTCATACTATTCCTGAACTGACAAATGGCAGCCAAGCAAGAAGTAGTCAAGCTGAAGGGTCACTAGGGAAAAACAGAGCCTTGAAACAGCAGTGCTAGTATCTATGACAAGGGCTATAGTAATTGGATTTTGAAGAGACCTGACTGTTGAGATATTAAATATTATACACTGCATTAGTAATTACATAACAGATGATATTAATTATTCTTATGCAAGTGTTTGTCAAACCTGTACTACAGATTTAATGAATAACCAATGGCCTTTGTTATGAGAAGGAAACCCACACTTCATTTGTGAGATTAATCTTATTTAAAGCAAAAATTCTCCCTCTGAATAGCTGGTGGTATTCAGTGCAAGTTAGCATCTGCTGAAGCGAGCAGTTGAGCTTCATCTGACATTTATTAGGACAAATGCATAGAGGGTGTGCTATGGCAATACCGTTTAATTGTCAGGGCAATTAGTTGCCACTTTGGATATCAGAATTGTCACTGAGTTAAAAAAAAATTAAGGGAAGAAGTTATTGGTTGTTATGAAGACACAGCAGAAATGGTTTCTTTTTTAACTGGAAATAGTGTCTGAATTTTATATTGCTCATAAAAGTGATAATCTGATGGTGTAGACTGGACCCAGGCATAACAGGGAAAAAGTAATCATTTTAACAGTGGTTGGTCTACTTCTTGTGACTTCAAACCAACTCTGACTTCTATAAAAAATATGTAAATCACTGGATGCTAGGGGCAAAGTCCCTGCAGTGTTTATGGTTCCCTTACCCTCCTAGAAAAATCAGGATTATTTATTTTCTTTTCAACTATATTAACATATTAAAAATAAAAAACCCCTTGTCTCCTCATGCATTATTCTGTGAGCCTTAGTTCATTTGCTCCGCAGTTTGTGTAGATCTCCTTAAGCAAGTCAGATGGGCAAGTTGTCCAGCAGTTTGACTCTTATCTCTTACTATAGGAACTTTCTTATTTTGCAAAAAATATTCATATGGTTATATTATTCCAATATACAAATGAACTGGACGTTGCATGAGAGAGTCCTCTTCAAGTGCCTTCATTTATTGCGTTTTGTTCTCAAATGTTTTCTAAAGAACATTGCAATCAATGCTACTCATCTGCCATGTGAAGTTAACGTAGCAGAGCCAGCAAAAATCCGGCATAGAAACGGGAGTCCATTTAGCTCAAGGCTCTGATCACAAGCGCAGTGTCTGGAAGCCTGTACTCTGGCAGCTTGTACAATGGCTGGCCTTTGGATTAATATAGGAATGCAGAGCTACAAGTCCCTTAATCTTCGTAAAGAATGGCAACCATCTCTAAATGGCTGGAGTCTCTGCGTTGTGTGTTCATCCTGTCCTTCTCCCCTTCTCACCAAAGTGGGATTTATTGGTTCCATATCTGTCCGGATCAACTTCTACAGCCTGTGTTCTTCATGTGTTGGTCGCTTCTGTAGCTGGATGGATCGCAGAACGTGATTAGGTGATTCTCTGCTTTATAAAGGGGAATTTTAACTCAAACTCTAGAAAGAAGATAGTGAGATTTTTATTTTGGATATGCTGGAGACATCTGGCTTATGTTGTGATCCAGCTGTGTAAAGGGAGAATTTTGCTATCATCTCTGCTGCCATTTACTAGCCCTGCAACAGTGGTCATTCATCTGATATATGTACATTTAAACTTTTCCCACCATGCCTAAAAGTTCAGTATGTTTTTACCATGAGGCAGATGATCCTGTCTAATTAAGTGGCCTGTCTACTTTCTAAGCAGTGCCGGACAGGATTAGATTAATTTAAAGCTACATTATAATTAATTAGCTTCTGTACATTATTTTCTGAGCAAAGATCTAGTATCTGTGAAGGCCAGCACTTCAAAAGTTGGGAAAATAATATTTTTTTCAGAGGCAGGACATTAAAAATGTCTGCTACAAAAACTGGACTGAATCCTTGCAATTTGTAGATCAATTGATTTCAGGTTAACTTCTTTTGTTGGAGTGAGAGACAAGGAGATTGAAATGAATGGAAACTCCAGATAGCCTCTACAGGTAGTGGAAATCAAACTGAAATATGATTGAAATAGTGTCAGGAAGTCATGATTTACTGTGATTACATGCAGTCCAGCAAAACAACAGAGGCTGAAGCAAATCTGATTCAAGAGATCACACAGTTTTTCCTTATTTTGAAGGTTTGGAGCTGAACAGAACATTTTCTTGGTACTCTGGAGTGCTGCAGTCAGTAGCCCATAGAAGATGAGGTGTCTCTCTGCATGTCCATGGTGATGTTTCTGCTCCTTTTATTGCCAATCCTGTTTCTTCTAAACCCTTGTTCATGTCTGGCATGTTGTGATCTTGACTACACCATCTTTCCTCATACTGATAGCTGTATATATTGCATATTTCCACAGAAGTTGTTTATTAGTGAACTTAAATACATATTTGCCTCTGAGAAAAGGATACTGACAGCTCTGTCTAACTGAGGTCAACGAACTTTTGATTCCACAGGGAATTGTAGGACATTCCAATTTTATCTTGGAAGTCAAATGTACTCTCTAAAATGGAAGGCATCTTCAGTTTGGGGCGTTGTATCATACACTGTAGAGGCAGATACTCCAAATGCAATGAAAATGAAGTGATTCATTGCCCATCAAAAGCAAATGTAAAATAAACCACAAACAACTCAGCATGGGTAAACTAACACAAGAATTCTCTTCCAGAGATACAGTTCCCTGCTGTTCAAATCTGTAGTATAGAAACGTAGCTTTGGTCCCCATGACACTTTTTACCTGTGAACAGGCATATTTATCCTTTCTCAGGAGACAGCTATCTGAATGCAATAATTTGCATCTGTGGGATTGCTTAAATTTCACAAAGCTGAGAACCGTAGAAATTTGGTAATGCAGAAAAGTGTGACAGAAATGGCTGTGCTGCTCTTCAAAGGAGAATACCTATCGTGAATGGCAGCAGCTTTTTCTAGTGTCCATAAACATAAAGGAAGAAAAAATACTGTTGTTCTAAAGCCATGATAGTTTTCAAAGCAATGCAGCCTGCAGTGGTTGTCAAGAAAGCAAAAAGCCCACAGTAACCCCCACATCTCTAGCATTCCACTTTTCACTTGGTTCACCCAGGGCTGCATATTTGTTTTGAGATTAATTTTGTACTTGCAGTATACATTTGCCAACT
>Ga0181612_165529_pt1 | contig 17791 bp, 10 predicted proteins | sample HoacroProtozoa21_FD_119630 | JGI IMG/M metagenome (GOLD analysis project Ga0181612, IMG submission 119630) | Hoatzin crop microbial communities from Cojedes, Venezuel. Combined Assembly of Gp0051906, Gp0051904, Gp0051908 | reverse complement strand
GCTGTAAACCTAAGCTATATAATACTGTGCTACCCATCAATAAACGCCATTTGCCGTCCACCACATTGGTGTCTGCGAGCTGATGGCCCGAGCGGCCAGGGGGTAGGTCGCCGTGCCGTTCCTGAACCAGGTCGCCACGCCAACAAAGGCAACAAAATCTACATGAAAGAAAGAGGCATATAGATTTTCCCTCTAGTTCTCAGTTCCTTAGTTCTCTCTCTCTGTGCTCTTGGCTTGTCTTTTTCAGGGTAACACAGTTGTATTTATTTATTTTAATATATTATTTACATTTTCAGATATTACTGTGGAGAAATTGCTATTGATGCCTGGATTTAATTAGCACAAAACTTGGTAACAGCTTAATAAAAATTAAATTACAAGCCATTCATTCTTCCTTGGGAAATATGAAGATTTATTAGCAACGTCTCCAAAATTAATTAGTTTAAAACTGGTACTTTTCAGAATTAAACTGGGAAACTTTGATTTGTTTATTTTTAGGGTCTAATTATGTTGAGTAGGTTTTCTACTTGAATTCAGCTGTCTCAATTCAGAGTCAGATTTCCATTATGTACCATTACACATTTATTAATAAGCATACTCTAAAAGAAAACCTGCATTCTTTCCTGGTATCCATTGAATGCCTGTGAAAGAGGAATTATGCTTCCAGGAAGGCTGTAAACAAGAAGGTGAATGGGAGCACATAATTGATTTTTATAATCAAATTTCAGTAAAAATATGGAATTATGATAATTCATTTTGTGCTATAGAGAAATTAATTCCTGCTGTAATAATAGGAATGACAAAAATCTTGTTTTGGTTTCAATGTCTGAAAGGGTGAATTTGTTCTTATGTAAGTGTTGTAAAACTTTCAAGCTGAGAGTCCATACCTAGATTTGCTACCGTGTGAGTGCTACCTGGTTACACCTTTTCGGAGCCCTGCCTTGTTTTTGTCTGTGTCCAGAGCCACTACTGTCTCTGTAATATCAAAAGTTGGCACGAGTCTTTAAAGTATGTTTGCAAAGCTTTCCTCAAATGTTTATCTTCCTTCTCCCATCCATGCCTTCCATTTAGTTTTTAAAACTTGAGATGTTGAGTTAGTGCCATACAATTCTTTTATCTTCCTCCCTGTTGTGCCTTTTTCCTACTTTTTGCTAGTGGAAGCAAACAACTGCATGGTTTCTTTTTTGTTTATTCTTTTTTTCTTTCTCAGTGGCATTTCAAGACTTCAGCTTCCGAAAAGCTGTACTGTCAAAAAAGAGTATAGAAAAGTGACAAGAAAGCAATGAATGTAAGTCTGAATGCTATTTAATCTGTTGCATTCAACTGCAAATAGGAAGGCAAGAAAAATGTGGGAAAGGGAGAAAGGGTATGAGGTTGGAAAACCATGAAATACTGTTGAAGCACATTTTAATAGTTTTTGGTGGGAAGCTGGGCAGGAAATTTTATCTTTTGAGGATACTTGTCTCTTCCCCCTTCCCCTTATAATTTGGGGCTCCATATTATGTTTTAGCCTTTTCAAAGGCTCAACAAAAGAGAGAATGGAGCCCCAAAGGCCTTGTTTCTACGCTTGCTTAATGTATAGGAATTGATGGTCTGCTTGGAAAAACTAGGTCTTTTGTTAAAGTAGCGAATCTCAGGGGCAGGGGGGATCGTATATGATGTTTTAACCCGTGGGGAGCAATAGACTGTTATAGAGAGAACTTCTGTGTTTACTTTGCGGTTCTGTTTTTATTTAGCTTGTCACAGAGTCCAGCTCTGTTGTTGTGTGGGGTAATGGGCTCTGATAGCAATTTGCCATTAGAAGCAACCACTTACCCATATCCACTACCACAGGTAGCAAAAATAGGAATAGCAATGTCAGCAGGTTTCTGGGCACTCTGTCTTCCTGTCATTATTCATTAAATACAGCATATTTTCTCATAATTGGTCAATTACTGCTGTTAACAAATGGTTTATTAGCACATTAACTTGCATAAATAGAAAGTCTTGTCTGCTAACTGCTGGAGATAAACAATTTCTCAAGCTTTATAGATTTCAGTAATCACTTTATGTAATGACATGTACAATTTTCTGTATTGAATAAATGGGGAGGATTTTCAGAGGCCTGATTGTGAGAAGTATCTGGCCCATACCTGTGGCATTAGTCTTTAGTCTTTTATTTCTTGTTGTCTGTTGCTCGCATTGCCTTGTAGAGTATTGTGACCACCTGAAAATGTTGGAGAAGAATCTGTTGTTACTGGGCCAATGCAAAAAGGTTGATCTGAGAGCTCTAGGAGCTGATGTCTGTTTCCAGAAGATTCCAGATACTCAGGTCTTCTCGAGATATGTGAGAAGCAGTTTTTTCTCAGTCTAGATAGGATTTGGAGAGTAGGAAGCTATATTTGTTATCATACTTGATACTTAATATTTGGTATTTGAAAATGACTCAGGATTCCTGAGCAACTGCCAAGGTACAGTGCTTACTGAAGAGAATCAAGGTACTAAAACAGGGAGACAGACTAAGAACCTCTTGGCCAAATACCACCTGGTATCCCCGAACCTGTTGTTGATATGTCTAATCAAACTGCTGCTTCTTCATTGTCCATGTTGATAGCCCTGTTAATTCTGCAATGGATGCCAAAGGTGGTGTCTGTGAGGATGAGAACCTGGTGTATGCTTCATGGTGTAGAGAACAAGGAGACCAAGCAGAGAGAACAATGCTCCCCTGAATACTGAAGTGATAGACAAGGTGTGGCAAGAAGAATCCCTGGTAAAAAACTTACTCGCTTTAAGTGCTGCTTTCACTGGTGTGCACTTGCATACCTGGAGAGAGCCTCATGCCAGGCATGTGCAAAAATAGAGAAAAGTTCTTATGGAAGAGGAAGAGTGAAGAATGAAGGCTGTGTTTTCCATTGCCCTATCCCATCATCCAGCCACAAATATGCTTAGTAGGAAAAGTCAGGCTCAGGACTTCATGAGGCAATGAGAATAGGGACTGTGCGTGTGGCACAGGGTGTGAAAATTAATACTCAAATCCAGCTGAAGTCTCACAGTTGCTTTTGCAGAGGTGGTGAGCAATCTGTATGTAACCTTCTCCTCAGCTCTCCAGAAAGAAAAATCAAATCCCTTCACATTTAGTTGGTGAAGTAAGTAACAGTAATATAGTAGGAGGAGATGATCTGTAGGGTTCATTTTTCCCTTCTCTCCAAAGGATTTTTTGAGTCTGTTGAAGAGTCAAGATATTATGCACATAGTTTAGAAAGTATCATTCTCATGAATATAAAATCATTGCCTAGATGAAGATGCTGAATGGTCATTGTGAGGCCAAGGTCAGTAGTCTGTGATGTCCTCCATCAGACTGCACTGTACTATTTGGATTGCTTGAGTGCTGTGGCAAGGTTTTGGTCTGCAGGTTGCTCTGGGAGAAGGGAAGGACTCCCCATATTTTACCTCTACTTTGCACATTTATGTACTCCTGGCAGAGAATAGATTGTAGGCTGGGAATTTTAAGAGGGCCCAAATGACTTCAGATAACAAGCTCAAGGATTTGACCTCCTTAATCATTCTGCCTTGAAACCCCCCAGAGATATCCCCATGCCATAGGTTTCCATAGGTAACAGTGCTTTCATTAATATTTCCTGAGTGGAGTATTTTGTGTCTTCCTCTTCATGTTGCTCTGGATGGTACTTAGCAACTGTTCTTCCCCAGCCTAGACCATTTACCTTGTTAAACTTAATCTCAATGAAATAAAAACTCTACCTCATTAATACTAAGCCTGATCTTTCTGCTAATTACCATCCTTATCAAAGGGTTAAGTGTCATGCTATTTTACTTTTATAGTGCTATAGTTTTTCTTGTTGGACTCATTAGCACAGACTGCCTTTGAAAATGCCTTTCAATTAATATAATTTTCACATATTTCTTCACCCTCCAACTAAGTTGGAAAGGATCCTGATCAGGAAAAATTGGTATGTGATGGGAATTGTGGAATCGGGAACCACCAAATAACTCAGCACAGCTTATTTCCCAGTAAAGAATATTTGTATTAACTTTCAGTCTAATTAAAATAATTGTTCAACTAGGTAAGAATTTTACAGAGTTTAATGATGTTATGAAGTGGTGTTTCTGCTGTACGTAGTAGGTGAGAAGTATGAAAACACATATGCTCTTTCAAGTCTTAAGTCACAGCTGCAACTGATGCTGGATGAAATTGCTTTGAAGATGAGATGACAATGGAAAATAATTTAACTTTTGAAATAATTTTGAGGGACTTCAGCACTTCGATTTTGCACATTTCTGAACCTGGAATATTCTGTCACCTACACACAGTTCTAAGCACCCTCAATGCAGTGAAAGTGTGGGTGGTATTCTCTCAGAAGGAATTTCATCTAGTGTAGCTCTTGTAGCTGTTGACCCTGTGATCTTTTTGTTACACTGAATGCCATGTTCTCTGATGAACTAATTATCCAGCTAGCTGCTTTGTGATCAGCACTCAGAAATGGAGAATTCTCACGTCTTGCTTCCTCATCTCTGATCAGATGCCTCTAAGAGTCCTTAGGCATCTTGTCTGTTATTCTGTATATAACTTAAACGCTAGAGCTGTTCAGTTTGCATCCGCTACTAATACATAGGATCTGTTAAAACTGTCAGCTGTGCTACTGGTTTTGTGCATCAGATGCCATCTTGTAAAGAGTTCAGAGATGACCCAACAGGGATACGATTTATATTTGAACTAAATAGATAGCTCTTTGTTGGATGATTCCCAAATGGGGTGAGAAATAACCTCCTTTAAGTAGCTCTTGAGCCCTAAGTCATATGAACTCATCAGAGGGGTTTAATTAGAAATCATCTAATTCAATGCAGTAGAAGGAAACATAGATATTTGTGCACCATGATGGCCTGAAACCCTCTCTGAATATAGTTCTTCCAAAGAATTTCTGCATTCGTCTCCATACTTACCTTGTATGTTTATACGTCCCTGTTTTTCTCGTTGCTAACAGACAGAGAAGGCTGACTTATGTTGAAAAAACATTCCCTGCGAGATGACAATAGACAGAGGGTGAATACCCTTTTTAGCAACATCATGAAGCAGTCAGAGGCATCTCACAGCCTTTCTGTGCAGCAACTTGACTTTGATAGGATGAAGGAAATGGGGAAACAGCATTATGTCAGTGGGTGAAAGGAGATACACTGCTAAGAAAAAATAATGAGAGAGATGCCTAGACCCTGAAATTTTGGGCTGATGTGCCAACCCCAAACTATGAATCTTGATTTACTACAGGAAATTAAAATTCTTAGTACCATGAGCCCTCACAGAAATTCGTCATGTAAAGAATACACTCTATTTTTTATCCTCTAGAACGCCTTAGGGATTTGAGGCCTCTAGAAATTAAAGTTTTAAGAAAAGCATCAAATATCAATAGATGCATGATACAGTAATAAGACAGTAAAAGTGCAAGGTACAGAACAACTTTTCTTCCAACCATATTACCAGCCAGTCTTATCAGAACACAGATGGTTTTAAACATATTTTGATTCTTTGGAGGGGAATACTTCCTTTTTTGGGCTCTCTGGCCTTTTAGGATTTGTGTTTCTAGCCAGACAATGATGTTCTTGAAATAATTACAGGGAATCTCTTACATCATGGAAAAAAAAGAGAAGACAAATTGTGTATTTATATTACAGTTTAGAAAAAAATAAGTTTTTCTCTTTCTACTTTGTGGAATTTTTGACTCTAAAAAAAAATCAGGGAATCCTTTCCAGTGTCACATCCTCATCAGAAAAAATCTTGACACATAGCAGTCTTGAATATCTTCTGAATGTGAGTCAACATAACTTAATGCATGTATCCTCTAAATTTGATCTGCTGTTATAAATGAGATCAACACACTGAATGGGCAGGAAATGAGGAGTTGAAGCTGTCAATTTACCTGGCCAGGGCATTAGGGATCAAAGACTGGGGCACAGCTTCTAGAAAAATTACTTTGACGTCACCTGCCTGTGTCACTACACAACCTAGTGGAAAAGTAGCATACATATACATCAGTGTCGTGTTAGATCTACAGATGGCAGCTGCTGAGAGAAGCTAATCCCAGCTAAGGAAACTCTTGGAGGCACTTGAGATACCGCCTGGACTTTCATAATTTCTGCATTTAATCAATTTCTTTTTCTGTTGAGGTTTACAGTCTCAATTTCTTACGTGAAGATTACATAACCTCCTGAACACTTTGGGTTCCTGTAGGCCTCACCACTAAGGTGAATGTGCTTAATACCACTTATTGAAAAAAGAAAGAGCTACCACACTGTTGGCTGAGGTTACTTATCCTGTGCCCACTTGACTCAAAGGAGAAGATATAGGACAGATCTCTGCAGGTCACATTCTATCAGTACTAAGGAGCCTTCTTTCCAAGGAGATTTCTTTATAGAGCTGCTTGGAGAGCTACAGTATTATTTCCCCTGCCACAGACAATGAGTCATGCAGAGCAGCTTCAACTGAAAAGGATTTGCAGTAATCCAGACATAGTGGTTTTCTTTCCCAAGGAATAATGAGCAAGAATTCAGTGCAACTGTTTATAATGGCTGTGAGAGGGACTACTCTGACCACTATGACAGTCTGGGGTGTAAGTCAGTCCAGTTAATGTGCCAGAAAACAGATAATAAAAATTTCAAGTGCACTGTCACCAAATCATTGGAGTAAGCAGACAATCATCAGTCTCAATTGCACTGTACTCCGAACGGTGCGTAGTGTTAAGTCTATTAGCGGTAGGGACCCAGACGGCTCAGCTGCATGTGATGGACCCTCAGCTACAGAAATACCCTTACAGTTATGTCAGAGCCCGCTCTTTGAGAATGGATGCATGTCTGTTCTGCCAAATGTTCAAATTTCATGTTTCTGTGGTGTTTGATAGAGACATCCGCCCCATCTTGGGTTCTGGTGGCTCTAATGAAGAACACAGCAAAAGTAGCATTGATTCCAGTTTAGTCCTTTCCCTGCGTGCACTCTTAGTAAGAGAAACACTAAATCTTTGGCATATGTGCAACTATCTTTTTCTTTATAAACTGATTTCTAGACAATAGCTTGTTATTAACTCTTTATATTTTTATATGTGTTTCTATATATATTTTAAGCATATTAAAGTTTCCACTGACAAAAAATTGTTTGCGTGATGGGAGGATCCTGGTAACAGAACTACGATGAGCAGTCATTGCATCAGGCCCAGGCTAGATGTGAGAGAGAACCTATCTAGCTGAAGGTATGTAAACAGGCAAGCTGTCGAAAGGTTAGCATGGAGCAATGAGGGAGTAGTGTGGCACACCCAAACAAGGGCAGAGAGCAGGTGCTTGGGTCTTTGAAGTCCTGTCACAAAATGTTTGTCATGTATTAGCTCCATCGTAAACATAGGCAATTTTTCTCGTACTCCTACCGATTTCTGGGTGTTGCAGAACCACTCTGCTTTAAAGGTTAGAATGCCTGTATTTGTTGCTGGTGTGTACAGACTTTTTGTTAGGTTTCTGTTTTTTTCCCTTAAATAACTAATTTTCCTTCTCTATATTTACAGAGAGCACTCATACCCTCCATCAGCTCCCACTTTTCTTGCCATTTCTTAAAATAACTGCTCCTTTCCCTTCAGGAACACCCTTTGTTCTGATTTAAATTATTTTTTCTTGACCAAGAATGAGTAGAATCACATTATTCTGCTATTGCCTTGTACAGTACCATTCTGTTTCACTGGAAATACTTTACCTTGTACATACCCTGGAACTGAGTTTGTCGTGCTTAGAGTCACATTTCTTGATATTTACAGTGCTGAACTAAAACCCCCAGACCATTGTGCTTTTTTTTTGTTGGTTTCTAAGTGATGATTCCCCATTTAATAGCAGAATTTTAGTTCTGGTAGAGAGCCTAGAAGCACAGCTCTGTCCTATGAAATGCTGTTTTTTCAGTGGTTTTGGAACTTAGCAGCAGCAGCAAGGTCTTCCTATTTAAAAAAAAAAGAAAAAAAAAGAAAAAAAAAGAAAAAAAAAAGAAGCATTCATTTATATTGACAATGCTTCTCCATTTTTTGTTGCCAGAAAATACCATTGGTATCTCCTCCTTGTGTCCTGTTAATTAATTAAAATATTACATTTGACTCCTGTAGAACTGTAATCACCAGCAATCCTCTCCTCATACTAGCTAGCTCTTTACTCATCTTACAGTTCAGAACTACATTGTATCTTCCTTATGCTAAATAGTAATTTTTCATCCAAGACCATACTGAGTGTTTTCCTTAAGTCTGATGGATTAGATTTCACCTACTTTCCCTAGAAAATCAGTTACCCTAACAAGGAAGATCACATTTATCCTTCACTATGTTTTATGTTTTCCGGTATTCATTCCTTCACATTTCTCCTGACTGAGACCAGGCCTTGTAGTTGCCAATATCACTTTTCCCCTTCTATTACATAAAGCCACCACGTTTCTGATTCCTGACGTGTGTGTTTCTGCCTTTTATTTGACAAGAACTGATTTTGTTTATCCATGTCACTTGCTGTTGTGTTAGTGCCACCTCCATCTTTTCTGAACAGTCCATCCTATTCAGTGCAATGTCCAGTCATGCTTACTGTGCTTTTATGTTTTCCTTAATGTTTACAACCATCCAGTTTCACGTCCTACATCAGCACTTGCTGTTCTTCCTTCCAGTTGTTGCCTTTGTTCTTTGTGATAAACGCAACAGCTGTTTGTCTCTGACTTGCTCCAGTATTTTGTATTGTCATACACAGATTGTATCAGCTGCCCGGCTGCCGATCCCGTCTGGCATCCTGCTGGCCCTTGCTTAGCTCTGTGCAAAAACCCGTTGAGCTGATTAAGGACTTAGACCTTCAGCTGCTCCTCTGCAAAGCCTTTCTTCTCTGCATGGTCAGTTAAAATGAACACACTATTCACAGAATCTCTTACCCTTTATGTTTAAAAGTTTCTGAAGCAGATCAGTTTTTCTGATTCCTTCGTGACTCATTTCTGTGAGTAATTCTTGTTCTGAAGCTTATTCAAAGTTGGTTTGTATGTGTTGTGTTTATAAGCCCAGTCAGTTCATCTGAGATGCAGGTGACTGTGTTTTTATCCCTTCTATTGGAAGCAGAAACTGAATTTCAGTGCAAATACTGGTGATGGTAAATTATAATTTTAATTTGAAATAGTTCATGATATTGACTAGAAATAGCTGTTTCCATGACTACATCTGATAGAAAACTTATTCACGGCCGCATTTCCAAATGATAGACATGGGGAAAAGGAATTAATGCAAAACTCCAAATAATAGGTCTGGATTATTTTTGTTTTGGATTTTTTTCCTATTTTTAATTAATGAAAATAAGAGATCAATGCTGAGAACTAACTAAAATCTGCTCTTGGCTGATGCTCTAGACCTTCAAAAACTTCTGGCAAGTAGCACATGGTGGCGGGGGGAAGGAAAACTACTAACTTTGAAGTAATATAAGCAAATCTTTGACAAACAAGTCTACGCAAATACTGCCAATCCCCGGCTACTCCAGAAATGCAGGGCTGCTGACAAAACACACTGTCTTTGGCTCAGAAAACACAGAATGCTTCTCAGAAAGGTGAAGTTGATAATGATGGAAAGGGTTGTTGCAGAGAGCAAAGGGAGTACATGTACATAGCAAGAACGTTGCAAGTACACAGAAGAGACAAACAGTACTGGCGCTTTCATTTCTTTATGCTTGACATAACCCAGCATTTCTCTGCAGAAAGCCCTTGGGCTTTGCAAGCAATGAAGCAAATTCAACCCTTAATTGTTTCTCTCCATTCATTTCAATGAGAGAGCATCAATGGAATAAAGTCTTAAAACCACTTCACCTGAAGTGCAGCCAGGCAGCAGGCAGGACAGAACTGCTGCTCCCTGCGTGAGCCGTTCAACCCTCTGCCTACACCCAAATCTGCTCTTAAACCACCTATTCCATTAGGATGAAAGATGAAGTGATATGAACGTCTCCCAGTTCTTGGCATTGTTGGTTTTTAATCTGAGATCTGGAATTGTAAGGACCGAAATTGCAATGATTTGAACTGTGTTACCTGCTTAAAAAGTAAGGCGTCTGACAATACAATATAGTGACTAGAATTTTAAAGAAAATGCGACAGGGGAAAGGATCCTTCTCTCTCAAAGACTCAGTAACCAGACTTGTCTCCATGGGAACTGCAGATCAGCCCCACGGTCTAGGGATGATGCTGTGTGTTTCTCTGTTGCTGTGTGTTGTACCCTACTGTTATTCACAGCAGAAAGGACAAAAGCTGATGGAGAAATCTCCCTCACTCTCAGCAACCCTTATTCATTGGACAAAACTGTGCTTGAGTGCGGGTAACCCTGTAAAAACTAAGTTGTACATCCGATTCCCTTCAAACTTTCTTTTGATCCCAACCTGCTTTAGTCCCCCAAATCACCACCTGTAATCATCTGAGTTTCCCACAGTTCTTTTCAGCTGGAGCTTTTGGGTCAGATCAAGGGCAGACTTTTGAGCCGTATGTATGACTTGTGTCTCTGTGATATTACAGGGACTTGGTTAACAGGTTTCACTCATGTTGTACCTTGTTCCTCTTCAGAGAGGGGAAAAATGGGTTCAGGCACTACCACGCAGAATCACAGAATGGTAGGGTTTGGACGGGACCTCTAGATCATCTGGTCCAACCCTCCCGCCGAAGCAGGGTCACCTACAGCAGGCTGCACAGGACCACTTCCAGGTGGGTCTTGAATATCTCCAGAGAAGGAGAATCCATGAGCCCTCTGGGCAGCTTGTTCCAATGCTCTGTTACCCTCAGAGGGAAGGAGTTCTTCCTCATGTTCAGATGGAACTTCCTTTGCTTCAATTTGTGCCTGTTGCCCCTTGTCCTGTCGCTGGGCACCACCAAAAGAGTCTGGCCCCATCCTCTTGACACCTGCCCTTAAGATATTTATAAGCATTTATAAGGTCCTCTCTCAGCCTTCTCCAGGTGGCTCAGCTTGGATTTCTTACCACTATGAGAGCTCAGAGAGGCCTAGGCTGGCTGTATAACAGTCCATGCAAAAAAGTGTCCTGGGTGTCATGAATCCAGCTAGACAGGAAAGACTGGGACACCACTTCCAGTCAGAGAAATTTCTTTAGCATCATCATCCCACGACATCCTCTCTCCCTAAACACACAAGTTTTTTTCAGCCAAGCAGCCAAGTCAAACACTATCTTTTCCTCCCATTATCACCGTACCTAACTGACTTTTCTAAGCAGTATTTCTAGCCATATTAGTTGTTCACTAATAATCATTTCCAAGCATACATCAGAGTTTTCCAACTGATATGATGTCCCTTTGGCACTGCAGTAATTTTAACAAAATAGCTGACGAGCAGCCAGGTAGGACTCACCCTTTCCCTTGGAGCTGGGCAGTTGCCTATACCCAGATGGGTTGGTTGTCTTCAGCAACAGGTAAAGAACAGCCATTGCCTGAACTCCTTTCTTCTCTATGGCTTTCAGGCAGGCTGCACAGCCTCCAGGCAGGACATTGCAGCTGTTGAGGAGCTGAAAGAAAGGCAAGTAAATAGTAACTAGTCCTTCCAATAAAATGTAGCCAGTAAAAAAATACCCTGCTATACAAATCAGTGTATCATCTCACCCCATCTGTGGGAAATGTAATCTCCTGTCCCTGCTTTAAAAGTGGGAAATCAGGGAGAAAGAGTAATGGCAAAGATGGGAAGAGAATGTAAACACCATTCGGCACCTCAGAGCAGGAAACTGGGAAAAAAACATGGTGTGTAATAATTCACTATTTAAAGAGCTGGAGAAATAGAATTATAGGGTTTGAAAATGGACATGTAATCTCTGCAGTATCTTACAGCAAAATGTCATCAGCAATGGTCCTGCCTAGAAAATAGTGAGCTGAGCTGATCCTGAGGAATTTATACAAGGCCAGGTGTTTTTTCACATGGAGAACAATGAAGTAAAAAGCCGTGGCCTGAGTCTCATTTATCTAAGTGCCCTTTTACAGCATTTAGCATGTTTTAGATATGTTTTAGCATATCAGATAATTGGACTGTATGTTTTCTCTCCTCAAAATATATCAGAGAAGTATAAAAGTATCTGTATAACACTGTCCTACAAATGATGAATGTTTCTTGGGTAACTTACATTGTTCTTTTCTTCAGTATTCAGAACAGGCGGGTCAGTGGTAGCTAAACAATTTACAAGTGATTCCCAGAAGGAGTGGTTCATTTCCTCATGATCCTCCAAGTAGCTGGCATCAGCAGTAAAACTCGTCTGGAAAATGTCTGGGAAGAAAAATGAGCAAATCACTGTGGAAGCAGTAGAGGTGGGTTGCATGGTGGGGTTCTCTGTGGTGCGTGGTGAAGGCATGGTGACAGACATCAGACTCTGCAGCATGTTAGCACACAGGAAAGAGAGTAGTGCTGTATTGTACAAAGCAACTCAGTCTGCCAGAAATCAGTAGAAAAATGTCAGTAATCCATACAAATTACCTACCAGTGCCTTTGTGATGCTACTGTCTCAGTTAAAGAAGCAAGGGAAGTATTCCTAGCTGTTTAACTCGTGCTTAGTCTGTCCATGCTATCTGACAGATAGACACAAAGACACAAAGGGCTGGATACCAAGGCATTGAAATAGCTTAATAGGCATTTAATGGGCAGCGAAATCTCCTTCTTGCATCTAAATTCCCACAAGCACATGCCCAAGGTCTGATGAGAAGCCTGTGGAAGAGCTGGGAACTGACTGCTGGTCTCTCTGTTACAAGCAAGGAGATGGATGGGGTGTCTTTTCGGAGGGAACAAGTTTCATTGACTCATGACCACTCTACAAAAACCATTGCGTAATGTGAATGAGCAGAAGCTTTGACATTTGTGCGCTACCCTTACCTTGCTGTTCTTCAGTAAGTTTGGGAAGTGGGATATTCAGGTTCTCCATTGCTGTGCCTGTTGGAAAGGTGAGAAAAAGCATGTTTAGAAACGAATCAGTCCCACCTTCTCCATTGTTCTCTCTTTCACTTGATTTTCTGCAAACGTGCCGTCTGTCTCTAGGCACTTTGGTTTTGAAATCACTTCTCTGTTGCAATGGCAGTTTCACATATGATTCATTTTCCTTCCCAGGACCCATTCTTGACTCCCATGAGTGAGTCTTGCTGGGCTGGCATTTGGTTATTAAGAAAGAACAAAATTCTGATCATCATGAGTAAAACGGAAAGAAGTTCAACTTGATCATTCACATTGTTGTTCTTTTACAGCTACCAAGGTGTCTAATTAACTATTTACAGCAGATGTGAGTAACTTAATAAGCCCTGTTCCATTCACAAAACAGAATGATTATTCTGTACCTTTCACATCCCTATACTTAAAATGAACAACTGGGGAGAATAGCAGTAGCTCATAGGAGAGCCCCATGAGATGTGGAATCCTTGTCTCAGAGCAGACTTCGACACTTCAATGCCTGTTCTTCGTAAGTTGTCATGCAAAGGAAATTTCCACTAACTTTGGGTTTATTAGTTAAAAATTTTTAAGTGTTGACCCCAGATTTCTTACTGGTATTTGCCACAGAAACAAAATATTCTGACATCCCCAAAACACAATGTTTCCTTTTGTTTTGCGAAACTCACTGCAGAAATTTTGTTTTGAGGCCATTTTGTTCTGGTGATCCATTTCCTGTGGTGGATGTGGTTCTGAACAGTTGCCTCCACCTGCTGTGGTCCAGGCATCCTGCACTGACTGCATCTCTCCTGATGCAGCATTTCAGCCAAAGCACTGTTGTATTGAGAGCTGCAAATGAATATTTTTGGGGAGCCTGAAGTACAGTTTCCACTCTGCAGAGCACAATAGGAAAACAGCATATACACCCACACTTCTTCTTATCTGACTTTTGGGTCCATTCAACAAAACACTTTCAATCAAGTAGTTCGAAAACAAAGTATTTCCTTTAAATTTTCCAGATGGAAAACTGTTTCTTTTCCTACAGGCAGTTTCAGTTCTCTAAGAGACCATCGCATTGGTCAGAAAAATATTCTAATACAAAATCCAAAACAGGTCCAGCTCATATCTTCAGAAGGACAGTATAACACACAAGCAAAAACATTTTCATTATGGAAACAGAACAACTTTTTAGTGTGTCAGTTCTCAGATAGAGAATTAGACACAAACAGACTCCAAAGTAGCTGCAAATCCCGTCCCTGCTCTGGAGCCAGGGTCAAGGTCCCACATTTGCGGTATGTAGGTGATTCTGGGGGCTTTCTCCTCTCCTAGGTTGCAAGTGTTCAAGTGATGAGGTCCTTAGTTCGAAACTCTTTTTAGCCGCTGGTTTGCCGTTAGGCTATGGGAAAACTACATAACATCCTTAAACACTTGTACAGGCTAAGCCCAGAAAACTGCTTACCTACCTCCTAGGTGTATTGTGAGAAAAAATAATTTAACATTTTAAGAACACTTTGAAATTATTCTTGATGATGAGTCTAAGCAAGATACCTACAACGGCAGATAATAACTTTTATTTAACCACCTCATATACCTGGAAAAACTGACAAACAAGCTTTGAACTCTATCAGCTAGCCTAATAAAAGTTTCTACCTCTTGCACAAACCTTGCCTGACCTTTGCTGCTGCACTGTGGCAGCAGCACTGTGTGACAGTCGCTGGCAATGTGAGACTGTGAGCACCCGACAGGGAATGCCGGAAGCGCATCTGTCCCCTCTGCTTTGGTAAGCAGCGGCTGATGCTGAAATACAGGAACTCAGCATACTGCACCCTGGATAAACTCGTTCTTGGCCGCACAATAAAAAACGTAATTTCTGTGCAGTTATGTATCTTCAGCTATGGCTTTCAGCCTTTTTCAGTATGTTTCTTCCCTTCCTGTTTACTCAGCTTAAACCTTGCAATGGTGTTTGCTCTTGTAAGTTAAATCCTTTAGACCTCTTTGTAGACTGCACTGTTGAAATACTAGGCCTAAAGGAACAGAATTATTTTAAATACAAACATTTATTTTCTGACTGATGAATCACATTTCATAAAAATATTTATAAACATCCACAGATTTTACTGTTGAGTGAAATTCAGGAGGTTTGTCTTTGGGGCTCCCAATGCCTAGTGAAGGCCACTTTCATTGGCACACTCGAGGCACGTTGCTTTGCCTGTGACACGAACCTGTCGCAGCAGCTGCCTTACGTTGGCTTTGCGTCATCCCAAAGACAAGGCGAGCAGGTAGGCACTAGCAGATCTGTCCCACCACGAGCAAAGGAAGAGCAGATACAACACGGAAGGCAGAGGAGACACTGTCCACTTCATTTGCTACCATCAGACTGATTTACCTTAAAACTATTCATTTGCTGGCCCAGATGACCAGGTGCTCAGCTGTACCAGCACCAGAGACACATTTGCCTAATGCACTTCTGCATCCTGCTATGATAAGACCTGGATGCCACAAGAGGATCCAGAAACAGCCAGCGTCTGCTCTTATCTCCCTTTCTGTGCCTCCAGCACAACTAAGCCCAGTCAGCCACCAAGCTTTACGTAACTAAGGAAGTTGGGTTCCTAATTTCTCTTAGACTATGGACAATTAATTCCCCTGTGGCTCTTCTGGAAAGAAAATCAGATCTAAACAAAGGATAAACATAGGCATTTAATTATTGTATGTTTTAAAAGTGATTTAGTTGATTATACCTCATAATGAGAGAAGGATGATGATATACTTGCATTTCAGCCTGGCCATGAGCTCATTGGGGAATGACATGAAGAACAGACCTCATCTTGCTTTCCCCACAGTAAATCAGAACTTAATTGCAGTGAGGTCTTTTTAGCATGTTAGAATAAAATTAATGTGCAGAGTCAGACTTCTCCTAGTTGTTCAGAAAATGAGGGTAATAAGTGCCATACACAGCAACTCTTTGTTTAGCTGTTGAAATATATCTGAGTGAAATAGCAAAAAATATAAATAAAGTAAAATGAGGTTGTTTTGACTTGAAGTCAAAAACCAGACAATCCTAAACCTTTTCCATTTGAAACTACTTTTTGCTTTCATTTTAAGTTATATGCTGACACCAAATTTTGCTAAATTTTATTTTAAACATAAATGTTAAGTCCCTCCCTATCCTCCTCTCAAACCAAACCAAACCAAACCAAACCAAACCAAACCAAACCAAACCAAACCAAACCAACTTCATAAAGCACACCTGCAAATCTCAGGTTGGTCCTAGTGGTTGGTTCCACAGGAAGATGTCCTGGAGGGCTGTGGCTGTGGTGAAAGCTGGTAGTTTCTTCCCCTGAGACAACAAAAACAGATCCACGCCAGCTCAGTTTGAGTTCCTACTCTAGTCTCCTCAGGCAATGCCGCCAGTGAAATAATTCTGCTATTCGTCTGCTTGCCTTCCTGTTGTCAAATATAGTTGAAATGTGACAGAGAGAAGTCACAAAACTCAAAGACTTTTTACTCTTTACAGCGCCCTTGAACCCAGGTACATGGAGAGACTCAGCGAGTGCGTGTCGCCGTGGGGAGGGCAGCTCCCCAAGCTTGGTGTGGCCGTCCCCATGGGGGTGAGCAGCCCGTCTGCCCCTTGCCACAGCCTTGGTGCTTCCTTCCTCTCCCAGCTCTCGCAGCAAGCCCGGACATGGTGGCTGCGCTGCTGCCAGCCCTGCAGCTGCAAACCTGGGGTGGTTTGCTGCCTGTTTTGCATCTGTGCTGGTCATAGAATGACAGCGCTCCCGTATGCATTTACATACAGCATTTGAAATTACCTGGTTTGTATCACTGCTCACGCACCGTGTGCTCCTCTTGGCAGTCGCTGGAAAGCTCTGAAGGGTAGAAAATGAACTGATCAGAAGCCAGAAAAGCTCATGTTTGTAGTCCGAGTAAAGTTAAGGCAAATAAATCTTCCTCTACACATAAAATGTGGGGGTTGCCACGAGGAAAAAAAAATTTGTAGGAAAAAAAATATTTAAAAGATGGGGAAGTCTAGTCAGGAAGACACAGAGGCTACAGGGAAGTCCTGTGCCTCGTTACCACAGTGCCACGACCCCTCATACAGTGTCGTGGTGCCTCGGGGAGTAATCAACAGCCCAGCTGTGTACCAAGAGCCAGACACAACTCTGGAACACCCTCGGCCTCGACCAGAAGAAGCTCCCGAGCCGCTCCCCGGCGCTTACCTGCCCGGTCGTGCTGTGGGCCAGGATCCCAGGGCAGGGCGTGTGCAGCGCCGGCCCTGGCGTGTGATGGCGGGCAGGCGTCAGGGCTGGCGATGGGGCCTCACGTGGCCTGTCCTGACTCACAGCCAGAGAGGCGGAGGCGGCTCCGCGTCGTCCTCCGGCCACCGTCAGTCGCGCTCCAGGTGCGTCGAGAGAAGCTGTGTGTTTTCCGTGTTCCTGAGCTCCGGGGAAGGCGGCCAAGGGCTGCTCCCACCGGCGTCGGGGAGAGGAGCTGGGCGGCCTCCCAGCCTGTCCCAGGCACCGACGGGCCTCAGCGACCCTGGCTGGATGGGACCCCTCAGCTGCCCGCGGCTGCTCCAGCGCAGCCCCTGCTCGGGCTGGAGGCCCGGGGACCGCCTGTCTGGAACACGAGGGGGAGGCTGGGGTCGTGGGGCTCCCTCTCTGAGGGGAAACACCCCGGGCTCCCGAAAGCCGAGCAGGGACACCATGATGGCGGTCTGGAGGCGCAGGCGCACTGCCCTCCTGCCCAGAGCGTCCCCGGCTCAGGGAGCGAGGTGCAGGGGGGGATGCACGTGCAGGGAGTAAGGAGACTTTGGTCAGTGAAGTGGATAGAGAACTGGCTGAATGGCAGAACTCAGAGGGTTGTCATCAGCGGCGCTGAGT
>Ga0181612_144551_pt1 | contig 17791 bp, 9 predicted proteins | sample HoacroProtozoa21_FD_119630 | JGI IMG/M metagenome (GOLD analysis project Ga0181612, IMG submission 119630) | Hoatzin crop microbial communities from Cojedes, Venezuel. Combined Assembly of Gp0051906, Gp0051904, Gp0051908 | reverse complement strand
ACGTTGTGGAGGTGCTGTGGGAGGAAGGCGGCATCACTTCAGGCTGTTCTCTGTGCAGTACCTGACACAGTGTGTCCCCAGTCTCTGCTGTGGGGCCAGCACAAACAGCAGTCTAAACAGCAGTAATAGCAGTTAAATGGGAAACGGCAAAATAGCAGACGCATTCTGTGAAAAATTTTACAGTAGGTGATAGTTTTGTAAGGCAGAGCATCAGAACCATCCTGGGAAACTGCAGTGTAAGCGTGGGAATGGAAGATGCATGGAAACAAACTGTGGAAAGTGAGAGACTAATGACAGTGTAATGAGTTTGCTTGGTTTTCACAGGGTGTAGGACATGGTTATGGAAACCACTGTACTTCTTCAGAAGAATATTTGCAAGTATGCACGGGTGTACAGAGGTTGGAGTGCAGTCAGTCAGACCAATGTCATGGGGGCTTTGGCTTCCTTAACCATGAAAAGGTGATTTAACATTGAAAGATTTAGTAAAGAAGGCTTGAGGATGAGCTTAAAGGGAAAAATAAAAAAAATATTCTATGTCATTATGAGCAAAAGTGTGTTCATGAAGGATCTAAAATTATGGTAGACAAAGAAGTTCGTAAGTGGTCAAAGGAACACTGGCAGGAAGAGAGCAGATGAGCTGGATGATGTGTGGGTAATGCAATATAAATTCCAAAAGTATGAAAAATAAACTAGTGTTGCAAGCCTCGATAAATTACCAGAACTATTAGTTAATTGGCTTAACAGACAGAGGTGGGATAACTGACAGAACCAGAATATCAATATGAAGGGACATAACTTGCTCAGGAAAGAAGGGCAGGGAGAAAGGAGGAGGATGGATGGACTTGTTCTGATACCCAGGTGTTAAAGACAGGTAGACCTGTTGAATATTGTGTCCACCAAACCATGACAGACAGATTCAAGAGACTTTTTCTGAGAAATTTCTGAACCATCCAAAGTGCAGTATGTCATGGCTCGATGTCTGTAGAGAAAGGAATCCGGCAACATATAAACTGTTCAGCTACTTCTCATAAGACATTGTCTTTTATATATACCTATATATGTAAAGAGATACATATATATATAGCAGAGAAAGCAATTGGCAGAGAATATATGGCAGTTTGATACAGAGAATTTGAAGGTGAGAGGCAGATTGGCTGAATATATTCACAAAACGGTAACATTTGTGCTAGGACAGAGATGCCTGGCATGTCTACAACACAAAGGTCTATTCATCCACTAATCCCCTTAAAATCCTGCCATAGTCCGTGGAGAGATATAGGTAACACTTGTCTAATCTATCTAGGTGACTACTTTAGGATGAGATGCATTATGTTCTTTCCACTGGCTGTGAAGGGAGAAAAATTAAGCTTTAGATATCCACATTTAATCAAGTGAATCACATGGCAGATATCAAGAAATTATGACCTATGACCTTCAAGGAAAAAAATAAATAAATAGAAGTTGTTTACACTGAACAAGGGACAACTGAAGGACGTGGTAAGAGTTTTCAAGTAAAGGAGAATAATTTAGTCCATGGTAGATAAAGTAATATGTAATGGAGTAGACTTCAGCAAAGATTATTCAGATTAGATTTTAGTTAATGATAAGAATGAAATTCTAGACTGGATTTCCTGGGAAGATAGTGAAACTTTCGTTAACTGTGCTTCCTAAGGACAGGATGGAGAAGTATCTGCTGAAAATGACACAATATCATTGGTTGTCCATAAGGCAAAAAGACCAGTGGAGATCCCTTCCAGCCCTACAATTTCATACACACTAATTAAAGATGCAAGAGTAGCATCCAGAATTTCAGAACTCTAATAAGGGACAATTTACCTTAGTAAGACCAAGCAAAGCAGATGAACAGATGCAACATGGAATGTTTGAGGAAACCAAAATAGAGGCAAAAAAATGCCAGGCATTAGTTAAAAGCAGATCTGAAAGTTCAGAAAATGTCTGATTGAATGTCTGGATTAATCTGCATTCTGCAGGTTGAATGCAGGATGCAGAGATGTTGTAGCAGGACCTGCCAAAGGTCAAAAATGAGTGCAAGACTCATGGTAAGCACTGCAGTGTGACCATCCATACTGTTTAATTATTAATGAATCTTCTGATATAGTTTTAGCCTCTTCCAACTAGTATTCTTCTGGTACTCAGGCAGGGTTCAGGAGTTAGCAGTGCTATGCAGTCTTCCCAATAAGCAGTTTGGGTAGAGGAAAAATTTAGTTCTGTGAAAACAAGCCATTCTATTCCAGTTGGCCTCAGGGCCACAAAATAGTTCCTGGCTCCATTTAGTATAATGATGCAGATACTTTATACCTGCAAAAGCAGCAACAGTTTGATTGTTGGGAAGCAGCTGTGAGAAAACAGACTGGAAATTTAACTTCACAATTATCAAAGTAGAAGCTGAGAAATTGATAAGTTAAAGCAAAAGATGGTGCATTTCATGTTTGGGGGGGAGGGAGTAAAATGGACTAAAAAGGCATTTTACAAAGGTGAAAAGAGGAGAGGCTATAAAAGTGAGCCAGTGTGCAAATCTGTTCTTTACAGAGTGCTATTTATGGAACAAGAGAGCAGATAGTTCTATAACAACGGGGTGCTTGATGATGATATAGCTAAATGTAGACAGTAAACCCTCGTTTTCCAAACCATCAAGGACTATACTATGCCCTGGCTTGAAGAGTAAACCTTTAAGTCTGGAACATCAAGGAAGGCAAACTAATAAAGAGCTTTACTCAGACTTTTATGTAAGAACTAAACAAGTTGTAGCCACTCTTCATTTTTTAATCTGAATCTGGTAGAGTTGATGTTCAGTACTTGTGACCCTGATAGTACAGTACTAACCTAGCAGGATATTTTCTTAGAGATGATGAAAAATATTGCTCAAAAATTAATTCAAAACTGGATAAATATAAGTATTACTATACTAACAGGAATATACTATTGAGTTAGATAGGACCTAATATCTGGCAATGAGATCCAAGTCCATCCTGTCCAGTCTCTCGTTTCCAACAACAGCCAGAACAAAACGCTTCCAAGAGAGGAGCAAAAACTCTACAATAGAGAAATCTGCCAATTAGTAAAGGCTTCATTCTTAGAGGTAGAGGCTTAAAGACTTGAGGCTTCAGTAGTAGTACATAGCTCTAAATTTTTGTTGTAGTTCATTAAGAGAGTTCTAAATATTTGTTGACTTCCAGTGTCTTTGTTGTCACTGGGTGATTTCTTGGCCCTGAGAGGTTCTTAATTGTAATGGGCTGTATCCTATGTGCTGTATCATATGTGCTATAAAATGTATTTCCTTTTACAGGTTCTGATATTTCTACCTGTTAATATTTCTTCGTATTACAAATGAGTTGCAAAAGATTTTTGAAGAACTAAAGGGATCTCTTCTAGGCCTGGTTGGACTGCAGATTTGTGGGTTTTGATCATAATGAGCTCTTTTATTAAATGCCTCAAACACAAGCGAGGACAGAGACCAGCTGGAAGGTATTATTTGACTACAAAATATGTGAATTAACTAAATGACATTTAAACTGGAAAAATTAAGCTAATAGAATGCATACGGAGAAAAAAAAGTCTCTCAAGCGTAGGTTCTCTGTAGGTGGGGAACAGAGTCAAGGGAGCAAGAAGCAGTAGGTGGGTGAGGGAGGCCAGCAGGGGTGATAAAAACTTGCCATGTTGCAGGATTTCAGAATACCCTATAGAAATACTGGTAATAGTCACAGCCTGCAACACAGTCACGAGGGGATCACTGGTCTCTTACAAATTCCTTCAGTTCTAGCTAAAGAAAATATACTCATTTCTTTGTGAAAAAGATAGTACCTTAGTATATGGTGGACTTAGGCAGCATAAGAAGTCTCTCCACTCTATTCATCTGCACAGGGGGTCGATTGGGCAAAATGTGGTAAGAGTAGTGGCACCAGATTTGCATTTGGGAAGCATGATGAAGGTATGGCTATGGTCTCCTTTCCCTCTGAATTTGTCCACTCTGGAAAATCAAATAGTATGTTCTTCCAAGGTTAATGCTGTTGAAATTGTGCTGTCTGGACCTTGAAGTAAAACTTTGGCTTCATGTTTCTCCCTGTACCCATTCCAGAGCATAGCTCCTACTGACTTACAAAATAGAGCAATATTTTGATGTGTGGGACTCAATAAATTTACACCTACTGCCACAATCTTGGTGATAGAGTCAACATAATCTAAAGCCAACAGCAGCAGGGAAGTGAAGTGAGCTCGGGTAACCCTTTGTAGTCTTATGTTTATTTTAATCTGATGAACAAGCTATTAAAGAATGTGTATGTGCATCCATTAAAGTGTCCAGATTGGGGCTATCTTCACAACCACTCATTTTTGTTGGAAAAGGAACTATTCCGATTATTTCCTGAAATTCATTAGCCAATGAAGTTCAAAAGCTTTTTTTTCTTTGTTATTGTTGTTTCATTAGTACGGCATCTCTTTCTGTCTATTCTTCCTGTCACAGTAGATTCATCTCCTTAGCCCAGCAAAGAATACAATATTGTTTTTAAGTAATTAAGATACTGATTACAGAGCAAAACCACACGGAACAAGATCTAGTCATGGCACCACAACACAGAGTTGATTTTTAAATTAATCAGGAGCGTGAATATCTCAAAGTTTATCGGGGTTAAGTCAGAACTACTTAACTCTCTGTTATATTTTACGGATATGGGCACTATGTGTAAATCTGGTTTTTTTTAAGACTTCTTTCCATACAGACATAGTTCCAATTCATCTTGAATTTCCACAGACAACATAATGTGACCCCTCAGTTTCCAGTATGAGTTCACGATTAATCTAGCCCTAATCTGATCTTTTTCTGCAAATAAGCAAGCAAATGATTTTTGGATATTCAGTAATCAAGCAAGAAGTTTAGAGACTTGAGGAAAACCACCTATTTCAGTCCAAGTACACAAGATCTCTGTATTGCTTCAAGAAAAAACTGTAAAGAGAAAGTGTATCTGTACCAAGCTAGAAGCACGTTTATTCCCTGAAATGAGCACAGCTTTTGAAGTTCCAGCATGGATCTGCTGATACCCATAGAGTCAACTGACAACATACCGGTTCGGGATTTAGTTCTAAAATCCTTAGAAAGTAATAATAATGCTGCTAGACATGTGTTTCTTCAAAATCAGGAAATCTTTTATTTCGTCTGTTATTTGCTTGACTGCATGGTGGATACATCAATGTGTTTGAAGTTCGGCTCGGTAGATACAGGTATTCATCTAACACCCAGCTAATTGAATTGGTGTTTAAATAACCCTAAGCACTGAAAAGCTTGATTGATTTCAGTTATTATTGTTCATGAAAACTAATAATTTAGCTGAAGGATATTAAGTCCTTGCTGTGACACTTCGGGTTAAAGAGCTACCAGTGACATAAAGCGCTCTTTTCTTTTCTGGATCCTTGGTTTGAGCGCAATCAGCGTTCCTCTATCACAAAACCACCACAAATAAATCAAACACATTTTGGCACAGTTTGTCATCTCTGCATAGCAAATGTATGAGACTAAACTGACACTGATCCTTAATCACCTTTAATCCATGCTGAGGGAATGATCCTACCAGGGCAGGAGAAAGGTCATTGGCAGGATCATGGGGAGAAGCTAAGTTGGCAGTTAATTTCATAAGCCTGACCTGGGAATAAATGAAGGGCTTCCATTTTCAAGGTAATCTGTGTATATAAAACATCTGCGTATAAAACATTAGGATTTTTTAAGAAGGTATTTATATGTTAAAAGCACGATAAACACAGTATTTGTGTGTTAAAACTTTGATTTCACTTTTCAGCTGTAAGGCTTTATTGCTTATGATAATTATATAGTTAACAATAGATTTTTTTTGTTATTAAACTCTGGTGACCTGGTTATGAATTACAAGGGGTATCAGCAACTCGAGATGGAGTAGACTGTTTCAAAAATGCTTTGGGGTTCTACAGCTGTTGCCAGGTATGTTGGCTTTTTTTTTTTTTTTTGAGAAGTGCTTTTCCTTTCCTAGTTGCTATAAGAAAAACCCACATGAAGGAGTATTTACAGAGATCATGATACAGCAGAGATTCATGTTATATGCTTCACTCTCTGTGACCCAAGCCAACTCACAGTATATCAGTCCAGCATATGTACAAGTACAGATTTGAAGGAATGAGGTTAGACCACAAAAATTAAGAAAAAAACCTGCTGAAATTGGCTTTAGACTGTTAAGCCAGATAAATAATTGAATAAGCAAAAATATGTTGGCAGGAAAAGCTAAAGATCTTCTATATGTTCTTGTCCTAGAAATCCTAGGCTGATTCAAGACCAAATCTTTAGGAGCCTGTTTCCTAGAAGAGAGCTGAGAGCGCAGATGTATTGGGCTTTTGCCGTGCAGGCAGAGTGTGAGGGAAGAATAAACTTTGGTCCTTTCTTCCAAAGTCTTTTTGGGAGAGAACTGCACTTTGTGTATCCCTGGTGAATGCATATGGTTTCTTGAGTCAAGTCTCTGTGAGCCAGAGTTTAGGATTCAGCTCCAGCCTTGATATTGCAAACAGTCCGTGCCAAGTGAAGTGCTCTCAAGTCATTGTGTGGGTCTCTGAGTGGAGTTCTGGAGTGCTCACATTCATTTCCACGAGAACTCCCTTTCCATTTCGGGGTCTGAATATCCAGGTTACCAAAGGAACTGGTGTATTTGGTGTTCATCTCATTTACAGGTCTCATCATAGCTATGCTGTGGTGAGGTTCTTCAGACGCTGAATGTTTTCATGATTTATCACTGCTTACGTTCCTCCTTCAGAAAGGAGGTAGAACTGGCTTGTCTTCAGCAGAAAACTGTATCAGCTGCACAACTTTTTGTAAAGCTCATGCAGCCGCTGCATACACCTTCGTTTTGGGACAAGATCAGCTGATTTCACTTGAGCCAAATACCAGTTACTGATGGAAGACACATGTAGTTCAAACTACAGGACTGTTCTGACCCTTCAAATATTTCACATTATCACTTTAAGCGTTCCTGTGAAAAGCAAAGAGGCAGAAGATGATACGCCGAAGTGCGCAGTAGTGTGTCCTCCAAGCATTTTGTGCTGGCTTCACCAAGCCAGTTTAGAAAAAGATTTGCAGTTCAACAATTACAATTTTCTCACAAAGACACATCCTGACTTTGGGTCCTTACAGTCTAGCCGTTAGCTCTGGTTTTGAGGCATTCTTCCTCGGATAGCTTTGGAGATTTTTGTTGCTTGCCCACCACAAAACACAGCTTTCAAGGTGGAAGTGGGCAATTCTAAAGGGGCATGATCAATTTGGCTCTGTAAATTTCATTATTGTTAAATAATTATATTTTTCAAGAACTAATTAGTAGTCATTATGTTTACACAATGCTTTTCACTTCAAGTGTTTTTAAGACAGTCTACAAAAAACACTTCATTGTTGTAGCAGCCTGAAGCATGTTTTTCAAATGAGGAAACAGAGACACAGATTTTGTAATTTGCACAGGGTCTCAGAGGACTACAGTGATAGTTCAGAAACATTCCAGGCCTCCTGACCTTTCATCCCACATTCAGTCTTATCTTTCACATGTAATGATTTTTCAGAATATGAATTTCAATCTTACTTTGTCTTTACAAAAACCCAGATATGTCTCTCTTCAGTCAGCCGTGAGATGTAGTGGTGAGCACCAAACAGATTGGAGCTACGTGTTTAACCTAACTTCAGCATGGACACCAAGGTCACAACTCCATAAGAGCTTCCACACAGGCCGTTATGGGCTTGCCCCCGTTTGCATTTTGAGCCAGGGTCCTGCGGACTCCTGGATGCGCGTCAGTTTGTGCAGTGACTCATTCTGCGGCTTTCGCTTCGTCACTCACGAAGTTCAGCACGTGGGCTCTAGCTTGCAATTTATATTGTACTTGAAATCATGACAATCAAAACCAATAAATATTTTTCCAGGACTCTTGGTAATGTTTCTGGGAATCTTTAGAGATTTTCAGCTAAAACAAGCATTAGCACTTTTTGGAAGTCTTTCCAGATACTGTAGCACTGGGTAGCGAGCACTGACAAGGTGATCTCCCCAGACGACCTAACGAAAGGTTTCAGAGGCCGTTCATTTTGCGTGTCTCAGCTCCTGGTTGCACCTAGTTCAAAACTGGATTTTCCAAGCTGCTGAAATGCTCATAGTAACAGTCCCTGGGAGCCTTTTGAGGCGGCTTTCTAATTATGCACAAAAAGCAAGTGAATTCTTCTGAGTTACTTCCTTTGAAAAAGCAGCTCAGTATTCATGAAATAAGGAAACAGAACAACATTTTTTTTTCATAAAGGAAAGAACTAAATATTCCAAAAATGCCAAGGTTAGCAGAGTATAGCGTTAGGAAATAGCAGAGATTTCTCCCTGAACTTGTGACTTAGCTTTTGAGAAAAATAGCTTTTCTGAAGAAGCCCAGTTCGATATTCCACAGGAGCAAGAGAGAAGGTTACTGTTCCTGCTTTATAATGGTATCTCTTTCAATATGGCTTTCCATGGACGTTAAATATCTTACTATGTAATGTGGATTAGAGGGGAGCAGTACATTTAGGATATTTTGACCTTAATAAAGATTTTTACAGTGGCTCCTTTTATTCTTGTAACAAAGTTTAGGAAGTACCTGAAACAACTATTAGACAGATATATGACTGTTTGCAAAATAGCATTCAGGAGGATTTTTGAAACTGGAAAGACATAGCTAGCAGGGTTTTGTAACTGTCTTATCTTCGTTTCTTTGCAATTCAGTAGCTGGGTTAGGGATGTGACTGATGGAATACAGTGTATGTTTATTGGGTTTACAGACAGTACCACGCTGCAGATATGCTGGAGAGGGGCAGGATCAAAATGACCTTCACAAGCTAAGAGAAGTGGTCAAGGGGCAGGGAGAGGAGAATGCTGTCATTCATTACACAGCCAAGTTGTTCTTTGAATAAATTAAGTACAAGGGCGGTAAATTACTGGTTAAACAATAGTTCTGCAGGAAAAAATCCTGTGAATATGGGTTACAAGCTGATGTGGGTTGACATGTCACATTGTAGAGTGACAGATGTGATTTTGGTACATATGAAGCGGCACGTGGACTGAAAGAGCCACAGCTCTGCAGTTGAAGAGGGAGACACTCTCTAGCATAGGCTGAAATAGAGTGTCAGTAAAATTCAAGAGCCACTGGACATATCCAGAGGAAACCAAGCGAGAATGATAGCGGACTTAGAGAACAGTACCCGAAAGGGGAGAGATTATTGGGAGTATTAAGTTATCTGGCCTTCGTCGATGTTTGCCCTAAGATCAATTGCATTAACTGTATTTACGATTAGAGGTGCTCAGGGCAACATGCTTAGATGTGAATGCGGCAAATACGTGTGCTTATCAGTTTCTTGTGGCAGTAAGGTTCACCGTTAATTGCATATGACATGAAAAAAGTACTTCCTTTTATTGTTTTTCATTTTAATGTACTATGCTGTAAGAGAGGGAAAAACAGTGTATCATGAAGTATCACGAACATGATGCCAACAACACATCTTTAATTGTACTTCTTTCTCTGTGTTCCACCACCATTCTTAGTTTTGCAGTGGCCCACAGAGGCTGTGGCTGTGAGCATACAAAGCTTTTCAGGTGTGGTCGTGTTACGTGATTTACATAATGACATCACAGATTTCTGTATCATCATCCTCCTATTATTTATGAAACATAATACATGATTTTATTGGAGTTCTGAGTAATTGTGCACAGCGAACAACAGTCATTTTAGGGGTCTCTGGATTTCTGATTCCATTCCTTGTGTTAATTTGGAAGCTTGTAAGTGAAAAAATATTTTGGGGTTTTTCCACAAGTATGTTGCTTACTATTTCTTCAATTTGGATTTCCTTTGCTAGTGCGTAGATTTTTTCTCTCTCCTCTGTAGGTCTCTCTCACATTTCTCACTGCCTGGTCCTTACAAACATTGTGTCCTGTGCAAATACTGTCAATAAACTGCTTATCCATTGACCAGATCATTAAGAAAAAGGTTACTCATGATTTTAATATGAAGCTGAACTAGAATCTTAGGCCAGGGTTCATCCCACCTCAGTTTAGGCATTTAATTCAAGTTAAAATCTAAAGGCCTTATCACAGAAAAGAGAGTCATCTGGAGAGATGATTTAACCCACCCCAGAAATTATCAAATCACCAGATGTGTTCAATGATTATATAGAGATTTTAGTAAATTTGTCTCCTATTTGTGATGAACCTAGACCTTATTCTTTGCTGTAATGAGAAACAGCTAATCTAATCTAATCCTAATCTTTTTTCTTTGCTTCCAGACTATTTCTTAACATATTACAAGCTTTCGTTTTACAGCTTTTTAGTTTCAACCAAAGTTTATTGTGTGAAATGTAGCAGAGAGCTTTTAGAAGAACAGTAATTTTTGTCATCTGTTTGTGTCTATTGAAACGTTAAAGAAATCGTAGCTCAGTAAAATGCTCTTTTCCTTTGTAAAATCAGTGGTAATTAGACAGTATTTTCTACTCCCCAAGCCACAAGAGTGGGTGACTCTTACTCAGCAATTCCATATTTAAGTTTCTTTAAAACTCTTAAATGTACCTTCTAGCCCTGATATATTCTGTATTCTCCACTGTCACTACTTCTTGATACCTCACTACTCAAAGAGAAATTGTTCTTGCCAGAAGAAAAACAGAGAGCAGAAACCTCCTGAATGTGTTGAACAAGAAAGTTGGATGCTAAAAAAAGGAAAGTCATTCAGCTTCCAAACAGTGTAATTATCTTCTTTAGCTACAAATTAGCCTGTGCAAATTCTGTTGTAGGCCTCTTGTTTCTGATATACCTAAGAAATATTTTATTGTTTATTTTTAAATCTTGTGATGTTTGTTCTCAGAAACCTACTTTCACTCTTTGCAATTTCCTCTTACTTAACGCCTGCAGAAGTTTGAGTTCCTGTTTATTGGCTTCCCTAGGATCATGTATCCAAAATCTGAAGGATTTCTGTTTAGTTGAAATAGACTCTTGAACCTTGCCATTCATCCGGTTTAGCTTAATCCTGCTGTCCTGGTTCCCTGTCTTGCACAGTACACAAGCCTTCAGAGACAGTTCCTATGAAAGTCCTGTCATTATTGCCTTTGCTGTCTTACGGTTTTACTTTTAGGATCTTTGTGTCTAACCTAAGATTACTAAGTGTGCGAATTCCACTTTATTTCTTATTTTTTACTGTAAAAAAAACACACGAGCATCTTAGAAATACGAGCAGAACCCACGAAGAACAAAAGGTACGACAAAGAAACCAGTAAGATGGGAGAAGGGGAATGGGGGAGTACTTATTGTTCCCACTTTTGCTGTATGACTGAACTGGAGGTGGAGAGCTTCCTGCAGAATCCCACTAACATTGAATGAACCAGCCTGTGTCAGATTCTGCACTGATGGCTACCAGTCTTTTCATCCCTGCCAACCATACACTGCTGATGCTGCAAAGTAATGGCAAAGGTTCTGACTACAGGTAGGCTTTCCACCATGTCCTACAATCAAGAACCTTATTCTGGACTGGAAAACAGAAGGCCTGACATACTAAAATCCGCATGTAATTGGTTGGGTACAAGTGCTGTTGCCACAGATACCCTGCCAAATCCAGATGCTTGTTCTTAGTGCTTTATGAAATCTTGTAAATCCATAATAAGCCATATCCATCATCTGAAGGACCAGCACCTAGGGTAGCAAGGGCTGCTGTCCACGTTCTGCCTTTCCTTCTCAGACAGAGCAGTAGTTTTGACAGACAGCTAGCTTCATTTATAGGTAGGAGTTTTGAGCATTAAATTCATATCTGTCACATTAGAACAGGAATCAATCTGAAATTAATGAAATACCTATGGAATTCCTCATTGTCTTTCATACCTCTCATTTAAGGTTTTCCTAGAAGATTTTTGAAGGTGCATTATAAGATAAGTGTCCTTTTAAAAACAAATATGTATAATGCATCAGTGTTTGGAGCTGAACTGAGAAGAAGACGACCAGTGCTGCAGATGGACAGACTTTTGCCAGCTGCACCACAGGATGAGATGACCAGGTTGCTAGACACAAAACTGCATGGAGGACCTTTTGCCCAGTACATAGGATTAGGTCAGCAAGTTTACTGGATTGTCTGTATGATGTCACATCTGCAACCCTTTCGTCTTGTCTAGGAAAGCAGGAACTTGCACTAGCTGTGTTCAATGTTTAATTAAAAAAGATAGGGGTCTGCATGTATAGAACTGAATTGCATCTTCTTTGGCTGGCTTAGAAGTAGATACTACTTTCTAGGATTTTTTAATTTTTTTTTTCACTGGAGAGCCCTGGCTTTGTCTTTTAACATTTGATCTCTGGAGCCATCACTCATCTCTCTGGTGGCATTCTGTTTCCTTAGAGCACTGCTGGAATTTAGCCAAGTCCGTGTTTTGGTCACCACCAAAGACCAGTGTGATTGCCATTTCCTCCCCTATCACACATTGTGAGAATGTATTACTCTTGTCTCAGAGCAGTATCAGATCCAACACCATCATTAACTATCCAACACCGTCATTAACTATTTGTGCACAAAACTTCATTGGTTAAGATTTTGAAAAGAATTTCAGGAGAGGATTTAGGATTTTAGAATACTTACAGTTCATTCTAGGTCCTGGAAATTGAAATGGTTTGAGATAATTTAGCCCTTCAGGGTCTTCTGTTGATTTTGCAGACAGGTGAGAAAGGAGAGGAATATTGCCCTTCATTCTTACATGTAGGCTGTCATTGTCTCTGTGATCTAACAAGCGTATAGGCTTCAGATTGTGAGCACAGGAGAGGCTTGGCCGTCTTATTAGCACAGTAAGTTGACTGGGCAGAAAAAAGGGGTAAAAGAAGTGCTAATTCTTTGGATAGTGGTATCTTCTCATTTCTTCAGTACAGCACTGATGTCAGAAATGCATAGCCCATGTTAAAACTGGGTAACTCTGAACACCCTTTGGAGGACCTCTCACTATCTGCGGATATAATGCAACACTGATGGTCACGTAGCAACTCTTGATTCTGCAGCTGAATGCATGAGGTTTATTCTAGCAGCAAAACTCATAATCTTAATAGCTATGTGCTTATCCAGAGCCTGGTTTTGGACTGTGTGCTGAAATTTCTGGCCGAACTTCTGTAGGTTCTGTTGTAAGAGAAGCCAGGCTAGGTTGACACAGTATGATCCTTCTGTGTCAAAATATTTAAATTAATGAATATTTAGGCGTTCAGGCAAACTGACCCACTTATCAGAAGTGCTTAGTTCCCACTGCTGTCTAAAGTACATGGGACCTGCCAGAACTCAACTCCTCATAAAATTAGACTGCTTTTAATTAGGTGTCCAAACATTAGACTTAATCATTTATGTCTCTGAGACAGTATAGAATCATAGAATCATAGAATGGTTTGGGTTGGAAGGGACCTTAAAGATCATCTGGTTCCAACCCCCCTGCCACGAGCAGGGACATCTTCCACCAGACCAGGTTGCTCAGAGCCCCATCCAACCTGGTCTTGAACACTTCCAGTGAGGGGGCATCCACAGCTTCTCTGGGCAATCTGTTCCAGTATCTTGCAGACCAACTCACAATAAATTGCACAGAGCCATTTTGAATACTTTACATTCCAGAAAGGTAAGGGTTAGACATTTGGTGTCCACTCCTGTCTGGGTAAGTGCCGTCCATATTATGCAGGACTGCAGTTTTCAATGATAATTGTATTTGACGTTATTTTTATTATTTGGTATGTTGAATATTTGAATGACTTGCAGATTGAAATGTTAATAATTTAATAATTTGTTGATTAATGATGCCTTTCAATTAATGCTTTGTATTTAAAAGCCCACTCTTGCAAACACTTCATGGGTGATTTGTTGTGCATAACTTGACCTTTCTAAAAGTGTGTAGTGAAACGCAGTCATCAAAGTTCCTTCTCTAGTCAGTAGGGAGAGAATCATCACCATATGCTTATTCAGAAGTCTGTAAGTTAGATGGATAGAATTATGTTCCAAAGGTGTCTTTTTCTTTCCATTAATTATGGAATTAATTAGTGAGGGGTGACTTCATTTGTCTGTGTGCCTTTTTGATGATTCCGTTAGTGGAAATAAATTCTGCCATTTCTGTCAGTGGGACTCTGTTCAGTGGGATTGTCAAGCTGATGACTGCTCTAGTTGCCTTATCTTTTTGCAGGGTTGGGCCCGTATTGTTTCTTGTAAAAGATTTGCTATGTAATTACATTATTGCATGTTTCTTTTTCTACAGCCAACATCTTGTATATGGCAAGCCAAGAAATGATGAAGGTTGTGGAGAGAGACAGTACAACCATAAAGGAAAATTTAAAGAAGGTAACTATTTAATCCTCAGAGTTTTCATGGGAAGCACACACGCATGACAAAATGTTCCATCCAGTTGTATTTGTGCAAAAACGGAATTTCAGCAGGCTTGAATCTGTTTTTATGTTAGTGTCATTCCATTGACTTTGGAGAAGCCATTAAAGGGGTCACCCTTCATTGAAGTGTCATTGACCCACACCTGTAGAGATGTAGGATTCACCGCTATCAGATGTAGTATCCCATCTGGTATATTTTCCTTGGTGGAAGAGAAACAGTCGATGTTCTGGCTTAGCCTGAGATGTGGTTCCCAGTGGGGCCAGTAGTTACCTGGGTTCTGATCAGAGAGGCAGATGGCCAGCCAGGACACAAGTGCAGGCTGATGGACCAAATCCTCTGACTTTGCTGCTGGACAGGTCAAGCAGAACATGTACCATGTACTGTGTTGTGTGGTGTCAGGTAGTACCATGGGGTTCTGCAGGCTAGATTTTTCCGTGGCGTCAAAACATAACAGAGAGGAGTCTGCAAAGTGATTATGGCTCCAGAGTTTCAGCCAGTCGACTGTGGTGTAAGATACAGAAAGTACATTCCTCAGAAACTGGAGCTGCTGCGATACAAGTAAATTAAGTAGTTTTGGGGAACTTTCCCCTGCACTGAACTTTCTTGTCTGTATGGATTTATTGTTGAGAGAGATCCTGGTACAGTTTTGTTCTGGATCGGTAGCATTCTCGCAGTCAATTCCCAGGCACGGTTCAGGGACTGGCACAGGCCAGGAACTGTTCCTAATTGGAGTTTTGATGTGGTCACCCTGTTTTGGAGGTTGAGAGAATTGAATAGTGTGGCCATGGTCAGACAAATGGCTTATGAGCCAGAAAACTGTCATATTTAATAAACTATTATCGTTGTAGCCTCCGTGTGAGTAGATAATCAGTATAACATATTATTATCAGTATAACATATTATTCTACTGTGTCCCCTTCCTTCCCTCCGTTTTTTTGTATTATTCCTGTGTTTTTGCTGAAAGAATGATTCCAGCACTTTGCACTAGCAGAGATTTTCCTTGGAGAATGGAATTTTCTAGGACAGAGGTCCTAGATCTCTGTAAGATTTCTTTGTGCCTTGTAAATAGGTATGGTACAAAGTTCACTTCATAAATCAGTCTTTCTTTTTTTTGCCTGAAAATTGATTTATTCTATAATGATCCCATTTGCCTTCTCTGCACTTTGAAAAGTATGTTCAGATGTTTCAGTTCTAGTGTTTTTTAAAGGAGTTGAAATAGCACACGTGAAGAAGGAACACTGCACTGCACTAGGCATGCCTGGTTTTTCACCTTTTTATTACAGAGCATTCACAGTTCTCCTGCACTTCGGGGGCAATCTCAATGAAGGAGCTGAAGGGCTGATCTTGCAGACTGCAAATATTCTCTTTATCTTAAACAAAACTTTCCATGGGTTGATCCAAAGCCCACTGAATTAAAGGAAAATGGTTGATTTTACTGACTGAATCACCTCTCCGAGTGTCAGGGAGCTGCAGGGTCTGCCTGTTCCCTGCAGGAAAGGGAGAGGCAAGCCGAGGGTGCTGCTAGCAAGGCAGTGCCCTCACCGAGCAGGGTCCATCCCACAGCACCCGAGCAGGGCAAGGTAACAGGTCTGTGGGCTGTCCCAGACAAGGCAAAGCAATGATCCAGGTCGAGCATCCCTCCAGAGAATCTAGTCAGGAGTAAAAGGAGACAGGGCCCGAGACAGGACTAGAGACAAGGCTACACCGTGGGTCCGAAGTCCATCCAGGAGGTATGGCCAAAGACATGACAGATGGCAAGCTGCAAGGTGGGATCCATCCAGACGACAAGCTATGGACAATGTAGATCCAATGTCAGTCTAGGCCACAGGGCCAGGGCCAGGGCTGGAGACAGATGCTCCTACAGTGTAGCTTGAGAGACAGAGACTAAAGGCAAAGGACAGAGATGGAGACGCTGGACCCATGGGCAGGGAGTGTGGGTTGGGGACCCAGCAAGGCTGGTAAGGTCTGTTAGTGCCGTGAAACCAAGGGCAAGACTGCAGGTTACCATGTCAGTCGGGGTACAAAAGTGAAGAGTTTGCCGGATTAGCACTTCAGGTGCTTTTGGAAATTTTTATCACACGCACGCGTGCTTGAAGTTAAACATGAAAGCTTGGTTGGATGAGGACAATAGTGGTGACAATCAGCTTCAGGTCCAGTGACTTCAGATGGTCTACTCAGATACTTCACATTACAAAAATACTTATTTCTTGTACCCAGTGAAGGCCCATAGCCAACAGTAAGAGTTTGCAGGTGTCCGAGTCTGCTTGGTCTGTGCTTTTGTTGACTCTGTCAATCTAAGCATGGCCTTGGCAGGCAGGAGCTTTTTTAAACCTGTGTTAACTTTCTTTTATTGATTCTTCTATGATGTCCGCATACTTTTAAAGTCGCAAACATCCTCAAAAAAACAAAAAGCTGAAGCAAGCTGAAGCAAGCTTTGCTCAGTTGGCAAACTGAAGAAGCAGCAGGTCTAAAAATGAAGCTAAATGCTTCTCTTTTTTCATCTTCTAGTAATTTCTGGGAATGTAAGAATTAAGGAAAAATTTTTGAGTTGGCATTAGGTTAAATTTGAAGAGTATTGACAATAAAAATGGGCTTAATTTATAAAGGTTGGAAGTTTATAAAAACAGCAACTATAGTCCAAGTTGCTATAGAACTGGCAAGCTGTCACTTCAAAAAATTTATACAGTTTAGTAGTCACTGTGAGCATATGCTAAAAGCCAATCTTAACACCTGACTTTGCCAGCTGCTGTGGAATAGAAAAGTTATTTCTGGATCTTATTTGCATTCTGTGATCTGAAGAAGAAAGAAGAAGAGACACTTAATTATTACAGTCTTTCCATGCCTGGTTTTAACTATAATTATTACTAGTTAGGTACCAGGAGAAATTTTATCTCCAGACCCCAAATTCTTATTCTAACAGTGCTAATTGCTCAGATTTATGTTGAAAGAATGGGAGCTGGAATATTATGTGGATAATTAGGTGAGGTATTTCGCTTGCAACCTTCTAAAGACTGAAGATGTGCACATTAAATAGCAGTAGAACTGTATGAGGAGGATGGAGACCTGTCTTCTAACAAAATAATATATGATAGAGCATTTAAAATATTGGCTTTAAAGCTATTCATCTGGATCAAGTAGTATACGAATGTAGGCTTCTTATTGCAATGACACAGGGAGTTGTGATAAATCACAAAATCCAAAAAAGTAAGGTAGGGGATACTGACAAAAGATTTGCTCGGCTTTGATGGTTAATTGTCATTAGCTGATTGTGTCTAAGCCAGCTGAGCTACGTTCTTTCACTGTAGTAACATCAACTCCCTTTATCCTAATAGAAACTGGAGGCAAAGATACTACTGTACTAGAAGTTTATTGTAATTCTTGAACAAAAGGAAGTGGGTGT
>Ga0181612_139042_pt1 | contig 17791 bp, 7 predicted proteins | sample HoacroProtozoa21_FD_119630 | JGI IMG/M metagenome (GOLD analysis project Ga0181612, IMG submission 119630) | Hoatzin crop microbial communities from Cojedes, Venezuel. Combined Assembly of Gp0051906, Gp0051904, Gp0051908 | reverse complement strand
ACGCGCTCCTGAGCCTCCCGAGATGCGAGTTCCCGCTGCCCCGCTCCCCCCCACCGGAACCCAGCATGGCGGCACATGGTATGGAATACCCTACTGTGTTTGGCCAGGTGGGGTCAGCCCACCCAGCTATGTCCCTTCCTGGATTCCAGTGAAAATTAACCCTGTCCTGGCCGAACCCAGGACAGGATCTTTTGGGACGGGGAGATGACAGACCTACACACCCCATAAGCCAGAGCATCATCACCTGTCTCCAAGTCCCCTATTCCACATGGACCATGTGTCCTCTTGTTCCTTTCATATCCAGAAGCTCCCAGATTCACTATTCCTGAACCTGCCTTGTCCCTCCAGCCCCATGTCCCACCCCTTTTTGGTGCCCCAAAGCTACTGTATCCCCCAGCAGCTCTGCTACCCCGTCCTCCCCAGCAATACACTCTGCTGCTGTCACAGCACTGAACACACAGGTCAGAAACCTTGAGCTAGCTCCAGCACTCCTCAGCATGGCTTCGAGATTGAGACAAGAGTGAAAAAATAATTTTCCGAGAATGCATATGGAGCTGGCAAAAAAGTCACATTTTATCACATTCATATTACATTCTGTGTAATTTTATTTGACCTGACATTTGCTTAAGAATCTCTTTTCCTCTGAAACATCTGTTAAAATAAATCATGTTTTCTAGCAGGATATGATTTAAAAAGTTACAATCTCTCTTATGAAGAGACTAAAAAAATGTTTAATCTGACAGATTTTCATTTTAATCTCAAATGAGTACCTTGATATATTCTTGGGTAAATTCTAGCTCTGTTTTTCACATCCATTCAACTTCTAAATCCATCAGTTTTTAAAAAACTATTCTTCGTGTTCACCCAGCATCCCAACTTACTCTAACCAACTATGAAACATGTATTTGTCACCTCTCTGATTACCTTGCCTCATACTTCCTGTATTTATTTTATCTCGCAGTGGTTTTGTCCACCTTTCCATGAGCCAGAGCTATACCATATCCATTAAAAAATTAATTTATTTTTTTCTTTTCTGAAGTTCTAAATATATGAGAGAATATTTTTATCCAAGAATATTTTAAATAATATTTACAATGTAGCTTCTTTAACATCTTTCTGGAATTTTCTGGTTATAGTGAGGGTAAACTTTTACATCAGTTGCGCATATCACTGTCCCTTCCTGATTTCTCATTTTTCTCATATGTGCTCATAACACCTCCTCTGTCTCCACTCATACAAACAGAAACACTTCTTCTTATTCCTACACTGACATGTTCTGCAGGAAAGTCAACAATAAAGGACATCTGACCTAAAATAGTATAAACAACAGCAAAAAAAACTTCAAACACATATGTCTTTCTATATAACAAGGTTGGCATCTCCTTGTCTAAGGTTTATAATTAGTAAGCCCCATTTTTCAGCATCCTTATAAAAAATTTCCATGTGTAAATGAACCTAAACTAATTACCTTGGCCATTCCCTCACCTTTTCCGCAAGATTTATCACCAAAAGGTAGAAAGTTAACTATGTGGAGACGTAGTTCACCTTGTAAAATTTTGTTTAAAAAATGTGGTTGTTAAGTATAGTGATAAATTCTTGGGAAAGGCATATCATAAAGGCAGTGCAAAATTGTGTCCTCCAACTAAATTTTATCTGCTATTGGAGGATCCATTACATCATGAGATGTAAGTTCCATGATAGAACCACTGGAATAAACTTCCAATGCTTAAATTCTTCTGTTTCTTTTGTACTTAGTCTATAAACAAATAAGCAAATACAAGGAATTAGGAAATAAGTAATTACTGAGCAAGTCTTAACAAAGAATGTCATTAATGCAGAATATAAGACTCCTTTTGGGAGTCCAGATCCTATTAATTTTCCGGAGTTCAGCAACATCTCAAAAAACCTCAAGAAATAATCCCACTGGCAAATGTCAAACATCAAAGTTAGTATTAATGTTGTCTAGAACACACCTTGGATTTTCATTTATAGGCATTCAGAAAGCTGACAAGAGATGGTCTGAATCAGAAGAAAAAAAGAATCCCACCAGGTAAATTTACATTGGTATGTTTGACTTAAAAAATTTTGCAGGCTGGAAAAAACTTTAAGAGACTGGAAAAGACACCTCTGTCTCTTGTAGAGAACCAGTCTGGCTTCATTATTCTTTTGTTTTCACTGGGCTATCCTCACTGACACTGGTGTGGAATGTACACTACCATTTACACACTCCTTGGATTTTGAAAAAGTTGTGAGCTGGAGGCAGCTGCTCAGTAGGCATTAGGATTCTTACAAACTAAATATTTCAAGATTTCATGTTCATTCTTAAATGCCTGTAAGAATTTTCTTTTTAGAGAGCAAGTAAAAATTCACATGTTTGAGTTATCAACCAACGAACCAGAAAATATGAAGCTCAGAAGGATTTGAAACTCCAGGCTGGCACAGCCACTGAAACTACAAAGTAATGTGCTGAATGAGAGTCACGTAATTCTATTTTGCTGTAACTCTACTATTTGGAAGGAAGAGGTTGAACATGGATGTAGTAGCATGCCATCTCAGAGACAAAAAAGCAGAGAAAGAGTAAATATTTTTGGAGGGAGAAAGAGAGTAAAGCAAGATACATATCATCCAAGAAACTTTCACACTTTCTCTTTTATATAGATATAACAAAGCTACTTAAAGTTTTGAACCTTTTGAACATGTATGTTTAGGAATATCTGAAAATGTTAAATCTTCTGTGTCCCCCCAGAAGGAAGCAATTAATTCTTTTCATTGTCTCATGTAGTAATCGGTTGCCCATTAAATAACTTGTTATCCGTTCTTGCATCTCTGCTTACAAAACTCTTTGTAGCCTTCCCTGAAGGAATCTAAAATATTGCTGCAAATTCAATTACAAATACAACTGTAAATGCCAATGCTTACAAAAATAGGGGGTTACCTATCTTCCTTCATTTCCCTCATCTTGCTCCTCTTATTGTTCCATTTTCCACTGAAATGTAATGAAAGTAATCTGGGAAACACCCAGTCTCTCAGAGGGACCTGAACATATTTCTCCTTAGAGGAATCAATGAAGAGTCTTTATTAACTCTTCGTATTCTGGCTATTTTTTAACACAGGAAATGAAGTTCAAGGTTATTTTAGTTCTTCCCTCAGACAATACATTACTTTGACAGGAGGCTGAGTAAATTCTTTTCAGGACAAGAATTGATCCGTAACATCTATTAGGAATGTCATCTTTTGAGTCTGAGCAGTTTTTTCCAGTAATTCTCATGTCATCAGACAATTGGAAAAAATATTTAGGAAGATAATTCCCTGAGAAGGATATTCCTCAGAATAAGAACCTTGCATTCATTGTTATAATTTCCAGCTTTTCCTTTGCTTTCGGCTATCACTATTTTATATGACATAGTGTGAACAGAGGTAGTCATGTGAATACAAGCAAATAATTCACTCAGGAGTCTCTGCTGGCATCATAAAATGCACATAATGCAACTTCAGTGATTTATGAACGACAGCAGTTCTCTGAGAATGTGCTCAGATGGGTACTTATTTTTGAGTCTCACTGTTATTTATTAGCTTTTAGCCTTCTGAGTTTCGTAAACCAATCACTTTTTTTTGCCATATGCATGCCTCTCTTTTTCCCGTAACATCTGTGAAAACTTATATAGCATCAATGACTTCACATTCATGTTACAAAGTGCCATACAGAATGATCTCAATAAAAAGGTTTCAGCAGAGTAATTAAACAATTCATATCTGTCCACACTGTGTAACTCTAGGTCCTTTGGTTTGTTTGGGTTTTAGAGACATACAGGTTTTTCTTCAAAGGTGTTGAAGTCACCCTAATATCTTACTAGTCTTTAGGAGAGCCATTTCTTTACTGGGCTTTTTCAGATACTAACCTGAGGATTTTATGGATTTTTGCACTGATAAGCAATGTGTAGCTACTATCTTGCTTGCAAGGAGTGGGCGGCAGAGAGATTTCTTACTGCCTTGGTTGAATCTCTTATCATCTTATCCAAAAGTATTTTGATAACTTTGAAGGCCACTGAGAGGAAAGAGACCAAACGGAAGAGCAAGTTTTCATCACCTACTTTCAAAGCTTCCACAATAATGGTTTTGACATCTAAGAAATTACATGGAGAGGGTTTTTCCCCAGATATTCTGTTGAAGAGTCCAACATCTGAAATAAAACGACTAATTACATAAGCAAAATACCTAAGAAAGCATGTTTTGGAGAGCACCAAGATGTTGCTAATAGGAGCTAGCCAGAGCTTTAATCAACTATGCCATTTTACATGGTACTACAGTTTTTCTACTAACCTCTGTTCATATGGGTGGCTGCAGTGCTAACAGACTGCGCGCACCACACTGAGGTTTGTTGACCTGTTTGACTGAGTGGAAGTGTGTTGAAGACGTCTACTATGTACTCCATCATCCATTGTAGACTTGTCTTCAATGAATTAGCAGGCAAACTCCCATTAAATTTTCTTCTGTACTTGTGAAATAATTAAGTCTTTCTTTTTGATATTTAACTGTATTTTATGTTAGCCATCAAACTTTCAGTGGAAAATATTATAATTAGCTCTGCATTTCATGATGTGCGATTTCACAGACTTAGACTAGCAGAAGTTTTGACATTCAATTTTACTTTTGAAGAAAGCATGATCTGAAGAGCTGTTTGTAGTACCTTGTGTATTACAGGCTTCTGCCTGTAGCAATTAGCAGTAAAGTCTGCAGCAGTCTAGAACTGTAATTCTTTCTGCTTATTCACATGAATGTGGGTTGCATATGTTTATTTTCATACCTTTATTGATTTTTATCAATGAAGCATTCCTTTCTATCACTTCTTTAATAACTATGTATACCAGCAACTGAAAGTGAACACATTTTGTTAAGTTTCTGTTTCTACTTGTCATGATCTTCACCTTTTTGCCTGGCTGGTAATAAAAAAATACAGGTCTCTGAGTGCATTAGAATAATTTGATTTGTTCCTTTATTAAAACTCTTTAATTTTCCTAATAGGCAAATTGTTCCCTGATTTTGATTTTTGTCCCCTGTATTTGATTTTTAAATACTTTCTAATGTTTTTTTTACAATAACATAATAATTATGTATGTTTTATATATATATAAAACTTATAAATACATTTTGTTTCAGCAGTTTCACACTTGTTATTTGCATGTGAGCTTAAAGAACATGCAGTACTTTTTTATTGCACCATAAATTATCATTTGCTTTCTCACCAGACAGCAGCAGTAATTGTCCAGAGATCTTAAGAAAAGCTCTGTGGTTAGTAGTGTCTTTTCATAGAGTTCAGTTCAGCTGTTACTGCATCCCAAAGGCTGCATCATTTTCCCCTCTTTCTCCACTGGTGAGAATTGCTGATACTTTATTTACCTTATGGCATTGATTCTGGCTATTGTTCTCACTGGCCTTGGCTGCAGAAACAGGGTTGTGTTACGTGGAGTAAACTATCATGGGAAGAGAGGAAGATTTGTTCGAAGAGGTCCTGAGTTTTGCCACTTCAGGGCTACAAAAGCAAGGGCAAAGGTAAAAGCAAAAAGATGAGGCCGTAGCTGAATATCCCAGTGGTATTTCTAACTGTGTGTGTGCTTTTCCTTTATTTAATAATTCAAAGGAACAAAAACAAAAATCATAAAACTTAAGTCCAATGCTGAAATTTCAACTTATAAGAGAAGGAAAAAGGAGACCTATCTTTCCTAATTCTTGCACGAGAACAGGCAAACCTCTGCAAATTGCTTTCACCAGGTCCTACCTCCTCACTGAATGTTGAGAAATGCTACCGCAGTACCAGAGCAGGGTCAGTGGTTAGGCAGAAGGGCTGGAAAAAGAGTCACCAAAAGGTATCAGTGAGGATCTGTTCTGCTCTCAAGCTTCATTCAGAAGATGTCATCCTGTATTGCAGAACAAGAATAGGTTTCAAGGGATATTATTCTCCTGGCTTTAAAATCTGACCCATCTTCACTGTGCTTTAGCTTGATTTCCACTGTATCCTAGCGATATCTATCAGACTGATAGGGAAACTCACTCACTTTTATTTTTCCTACCAGACAGGAAATAAGCACTGAGGAAGCAGTAAAAAGAATGCACAGGTATATGGAAGTAAGTGTACAAAAATAGCAGAGAATGAATGTTACACTGAAAACTTCAGCATTTCTTGAATGCTGAGCTAATAACTTTGGCTACAGACTAGCAGGTTATTCTGCAAATTTAAATGTATAGACAGCAGGAGATTCCCTGAGGATATCTCTATCTGAGCTACTTGGAGTTTGCAGACTTATTACACATCACTCATACTTTTATTAAAAGCTATTAGGTGCTGTTTAGAATGTGCAAGTGCTTCATTTATTCTTCTCTGTAGATATAAGAAGCAAATACTTCGTAGTGCATGTATACTGGAATACTCTTATTGAAGATGATTATGAACTCATAATAGAACAAAGGGAGAGAGTTTAAACAGCGCAGCTATTGTCTGGATAAGACTTTTTGTGGAGCTCTGTGCTGAGGACAGTTTTTCTGAAGCACAGACTGCAGCAGGCTTATATATGTTAAATGCAATTTGACAGTTCTACATTATGAAAAGTCATCCTCCTCTGCCACACACAAGTAAACTATGAAGTCTTTCCCAACCTGTACTATTGGCGCAGATCTTGTTTAATAACTTTTATCCTGGGTTGACTTAATCTTTCTTCCTCCACCATTACTTAAAATAGGCAAGTTACAAACCCTTGAATCATTCTATAACAGAAACAGTCTTTACTGTAGGAGTACATATGGCACAGTGGTAATATCAGTGTTGATGACAGATGTCATTAGTTTAATGACCACAGTTATCTATTGTCATATTTAAGTGAGGTTACTTAATGGAGTCAAATCTACTTTCCTTAATGGCTAGAATTAAGAAACTATGTCACATCTACATTAAGCTTATTACCTGTAATTTGTACAAAGAAACCTATAACTTGACTAATTACTCCTACTTAATATGCCATTAACCAGAATTTGACCAAGACTTAGTAAAGCCTATTTGTGATTTCCAGGTTTGTTTAGCATCTCCGTTTTGCCCCTCACATGAGACTTCATTAATGTTTTATATTTAATTTGGCCGAAATGGTCTTCATTGAGCAGTCATTTGATTTGTGTACTGTGATGATAAAGCAAACTTGTAAGCAGATAATATATGTAATATGCTTAAATATTTGCATATTTTTGTTCTGCAAGTGCTGATTCATTTTAGGGGTGCAATTTTGATTCCACTGAAATTATTGGTAAAACAGTACTCTGCTTCAATGAGAATTAGATCTCTTCTTAACTATGCATGCTGACAGTTTCTCCCACTTCTCCTTTTAGTCTTCTTTCAAGCACAGTGATGTCTTTAAAACATTTTCTTTAAAGAAGGAAAATATTTGTGTGAAATTATTTTTCTTTCTGAAGTATTCATTTCTGTATTTTATTTTTCATTTTAAGTGGAACAAACAATATTATTTAAAAAATAGAGAAAGGCAACATACAAGGTAGGAATTAATGTGTAACTGATAAGGAGGATCAGGGCAAACACAGCCCATTCCTAGGCAGACAAACACCCATTCACTCTAGGCTATTGCCAGTGCTTCCCCTCTCTAAATTTTAGTTCAATCATACGTGAAAAAAATCCACGACACGATATAAACCTCAGCCATTCCTCTCTCTCTCTGAGTTCAACTATAGCTAATGTTAATTTTTTCTATCTTTACTTCCTCCTTAAATCCAAGATGGTAAATAAAGGAGCTGCATCTGTTCTACACGAATTCAAAGACTTCAGTCACAGTTATAATTGAGAAGAGGAAAGGTCACCAGAGTTGCTCTGCTCTCACGCTGAGCTTCATGCAGGCTCTTGGAGACTCACTGAGGTGCCATAGGCTGGCTGAAACAGAGCTTGAATATTCTTGTCACCGCATTTTGTCCATAGTTAGGAATTTTGTCATAGCTGAATAAAATTAGCTTTTGAAATACATTCATTTACCTAAAAGTGTTTTTTTCATATCATCCTTGTCCCAATCCTTCCCCTCCCATAGCTCACTGAAATTGAAGGCATCCTTCCCATGTTCTTTTTCTTCCATTTCTCCTCTAACTAATAAATCACTTTCTTTTAAGAACTTGGCTCTGCACTGAATTTTCTACCAGCAAAAGAAAGGCTATGTTCTGACCATGTCAAATTTATTTTACTATAGATTTTCCTTAAAATCTGTTTCTTCTCAGCTTTTTAAGACTTTCTGAAAATTTTGTAGTGAAAGTGTATTAAAAACACAATATAAAAAGAAAAATAAAGTTCCATAAAAATATAAATTTCTAAAACAAAACTTGTAAACTTTTTACATTGTGTATTTATATTACTAAAACATTCTCCTGATCTTGTCCAACACAATTCACTGTAGTTACTCAAGAAAGGAAAAAAGCCAAGAGTGGTGATGGACAAGAGCAGGAATGCATAGCTAACTCCTTAATATCTCTGAACCACAGGAGACAAAAACATACAATAACACTTCTGATGCCACAAAAAAAAGTACAAATGTATGAAGTCAGTCTCTGAAGATTTTTATGACTTAAGATTTTCAATAGACTTCATCACATAAACTGACATGCTGATGCAGACACAAAGTCAAGTTTCTGTTTGCCGTTGGTTAAGGTTCTTTCTTCACCCATTGTTTCTCTTTATTTGCAAAGGATACAACACACATGTGGAGAATCAAGTAAATGATGCTTCTTGTAACAAGAAGAAAATATTATCTGTACATCAGATTTTCAATGTATTCCTTAAAAGGAAGGTTAAAATTGAACATGAAGAAATACTCTGAATTAAACCTCTTCCTGTAGTGAATAGAACATGATTGTTCCTGAGTCTAAGACCAAACTAAAGGATTTAGTCACACTGCCATTTCCACATACTTTAATGGGAAGTTTGTCTGAATCAAGATTAGGGCACTTGGTATCCTACTAAATTATCCCTTTATGTAGCACTATTAATGTAGGCTGATCCTTTCATCCGTGAACTGGGAAATTAAAAATATATTAATACCAAAGCTTTCATCATAACTGCACTGAGGGACAACACATAGTTTATATTTAATCACCTCTTATTCATAACATGTCATAATCATCCATCATGGTAGAAAGATAATTGTCCAGCCTTTACTCCTACACCGAATGTAGTAATGAAAATATAATAGGAGAAAAAAGTTCAAGGGGAAAACTCATTGCATAATTGATGTCATGGACTGATGACCTTAGAGGAGATGATGTCTGTGTTCTGCACTGAGATATTTTATTCAAGCAGAGGCATGTATGAAAAAGTGCAGAAGTTACGTATCTCGGACATTTCATGCTAAGCCTCTCATATCAAAAAGCATGGGTTAACTCTCATAAAGCATGCAATTTCATTGAACAACATGAAACGTCATCTGATTTTTTTTTTTCCTGCCTTCTTCCAGATCCAAGTATCTCTTTTAAAATTCTCAATAAAAAAGGAGACTGCTACTTGCTATTTAGGAAACACTTCTAGTCATCCTCTTTATTTCAAACAAACCTCTCAGTTTCTTGTCCCTCTGGGTGAATATGTATGGTCACTCATCTAATCTACCTATACCCACCCAAAGCTTTAGTCTCTGGTCCAGGCTAATTCATTGGGCTGACACAATCATCAGTAAGGGGAGACAAGCACTCCCTCAACGCAATTCAGTTTTCTAGAAAGGGGTGTCTAATGTAGATGGGATGATTTCGTCTCTAGAGACTCCTAGTTTTAAAACAATTAAAGTTAAGTGAGATGATACCAAACTTGTGTAACAATAAACTGTGTGAGCTCAAGGACAGGCCATGGCAAATTTTACCCAGGGCAACTACTACTCTGAATTATCAGAACAAACGTTCTTTCATCTGCCTCTCCTGCTCTTCTGTCTCATCCCCCAGGAGACTACCATGCAAGAGCTGGAAACTGCCCTAGTCAGGAGGAGGATCCAGTCTACTTCCTTCTTCCCCCTTAGGGTTCTGTTTAATGTACTGGCCAAAGTGGATCACACAAACCACCCTGATTTGCTTAAAGCTGTCCTGACCAGCCCTCCTGAAGTGTCTTCTGTGACTACAATCTATTTTGTGTATCTATCTCTGAGGTTTTTGCAGAAGTCAATGACGTTGATTGTAATTTATTTAGTTCCTGAGTGCATTGTCATATAATGTATTCTATGCATTAAGAAATTCTTCTGCTCTGTAGATGCTTTTTTTTCTCTCCCCCTCAGCAATGAGTTTTCTGTGTCATGTTCATAACATGTTCTCTGACCTCTAGCAGAATTTTCACTTTCCTAACTATTGCCCTGTAGCCAGTCTTTTCTAGGCAAAGGAGAGTTCATTTTACTGAACTAACTATTAAGCTGGTGGAGTTAGCCCTGCACTTTTTGTTATTTGCCACAGACTCATCCTTTGCTGTGGTTATTTCATTCTCATCAGTACCCACTTTAGAGCACCAGGCCCAGTGTTCTGCTAATAAGAAGTCAGTACTTCAATGCAGAAACTTCAGAGATCTCGGTGAATAATGATATGAGTCATGGATGTTACAAATATTGCATTAACAGCACAATAAAATTAATCATAAAGTCATTGGTCTAGTAAATTTATGTGCGGGAACATCCATGAGCTTTAATGGATATATCCACACTTCTGTAGCTGTCTGCATTCTGATGTCAATCAGAGGTTTGGGAAGGAAACTACGATAGTTACATTGTTATGATTTTTACAATTTCTGAACTGAAAAAAAAAAAAAGAAAGAGATGTCAATGATCTTAGCAAGATCAAGTATAAATTTGGTAAGAAAGTTCAAACTTGATCTGTTAATATTTCATTTTACATATCATCTGACAAATTTGTACCAAAAAAGTGAGTTCTTGCACTAAGCGCGCCACAAATTATTTCCTTTTTTCCCCCTGCTTTTGTAGAGCATATGGCTATTCCAGCCTGTGAAAACTTCCGTTTATTTTAGAAATCATGGACCTTTATGACTAATTTCCTGTGCCAAAATATAATTACTTCAATTCTGCATTGCTGGAGAGAATTTAAAAACAGGATTTCTTTAGAACAAAATTAAGTTATATAATGAGTGAAAAGATAAATCATATTAGCTTAATTAAAGTATATTAACATTTCTGTTGCGTATGAATAAAAAATCAAACACAATGAAAGCAGGTTTCTCATAAAGAGACAATTTATGGAGATTTATGAAGATTTTAGGAACTTGCAAAATTCCATTACTTAACATCTCTATTAAGATCTTTACAAGCATATGTAATGAAAGACCTAATAAAAGGTTTAATAAATGGACTTCGGTTTAAAGTCACTTTGAATCAATACAAGAAAAGGATGTGGAAGTTAGTTTATACAAAAAGGATAATCAGTAGTTATTATAAAATTAATTAGTCTGTTTTTCAGAATGATAAACAAACACAGAACAAGCAAACACTGCCTTAAAATGCTTTTAAAAATCTGTCCAGCACTGACTTTTTAAATGTGTATTTTACTTTACGAGTCAATGTTCTTCTGACCATAGCACACCTGAAAACTTATTATGGGTAAGAAATTCTTATTTAATAGGAATTTTCATTTAAAACTGAACCCATTGGAGAGGCATGATTTACCTGTTAGGACTATTCAGGCTGATGCATATTATCTTAGCGTTTCCTTGTTTTCTTCCAGTAACCTGCTTTCTCTTTGAGCTGTGCTTTGAGCAAAAGTTAAGAATATCACAAACTATTGTTTTAATTTTGTCTTAATGACATATCCTTTAAAATGGGGTCATGGTCCATGGCAGGATATACCAGTTCTCCTGCTGTATAAAAAGGTAATGTCAACATTGTTGTACTACTACACTTATGCCTGAACCCTTTTCTGATGCTTTAGCTATTTTTTCCTGTTCAGTTATCTCAGAATTCTCCTGATGCATGGGGAAAATTAGGTGGTGATATAGGTGAGCAGATGAATTAAATAAGCATTTAATTTTGAACTGGATTGTGCACTTAATTTCTTTTTGCTTCAGTGAAGTACCTCCAGTCCACAGACCTTCTTTGTCATGATGCCTTAAAGCTATGGAGTTTGCAAAGTTTCTGTCCCTTTTGCTAAGACATATAAGATGTGGAGGTGAAGCTGATGGATAAGTTGACAGCACAGTTCTGTCAGAACTTCAGAAACATTGTAAGAATCTTCTTGTCTGGATGAAGTTGTCTTCTAGAGTTTTATTGTCATCTATGACAATATGGCGGTTATTTCCAGTAAAACTTTATCTTGCTCTTGTGCACACAATCCCTTCCTCTGATCACTTATTACAATATACATGATCCAGTGTAATTAATCTAGTTGCTTTATATAAGAGAACTGGACTACTGTTCTAGATGCCTCCAGAGAAACTTCACTGTCTCCATTATACATATCTCGCAATATTAAACAATTGCTTGCTGTAGGTTGTCTCAGTTCCCTCATCCCACCTGTTTCCTAGCCCTTAGCAGGTACCCAGGTCTGGTATCCAATTTTACAACTGTGTATCTATCTTGGCAAAAAAAATGTGAAGTAACAAGGACATTGATTAAAAAAGCTATCTAATGATAGTAAGGTGCACTCCCATTCATCTCATATTCAAGGGGACTATAATGTCATTTCTACTTTCAAGTTTACAACTGTTCAATTACGTCAAAATCCATTTGACAGAAATTATTAATCAGGATAGATCCTGAAATAGACAAATCCTTTTATGTCAGTAGATCCTAAAATATTTGCAAATTATGAAATTTTGAAGTGGTTGAGGCTGTCTTTTTGGCATAAAAACTTCATGGAGAAAAACTATAATTAAACAGATATACATGATTCATACAGGCTTTTTGAACATTGTGTTAGATACACTGAGTCTTACTTTGCTGTTAAAAGTTCGTAAAGAGCATCCTTTCGCTGACTTTATCAGTGCCATAGAGCCATTGCACATTCATGGAAAATGGAAATAATCCAGTCCACATAGATTAAATAAAATATTGAATAAAGAACGCAAAAATATGTAGCAAAGCAATCTGTCTAGCAAGCCATCCTACATTAGGCAAAATAATCGGGTCTAGATCTAAAACCTGAAAGTCGTTACAACAGGAAGAGCAGGAGGTGCTCTGTGCCATTTCACTACTGCCTTCTTACTTCACACAGCTGCTTCAGCTGGCCAAGGGTGTTTGTCTCCTTATTATCTAGAGAAAACATTTGCAAAGAAATCTGAAACATCTGTTGTTTGTCCTTCTACGTTCTATTATTTAGAACAACATGTTAAACTAATGTATAAATATATTAAAGAATCGTAATCTCAAGGACTAAGACCAGGAATTAAGCAGCACAAGTGATGGCAATAATAGTAAAGTGCTCTGAGCTAGTCTACTAACAAAAAAATAAAGGAAATTTCTGGGCATAAAGTACCAGCATCAATTCATGAGCTAATTATATCCCACTACTGGTGTTGATCTCATCTCATATTAAGTGCTCTTTTGACTGAGATGGGAACAGTATAAATGTTTGACCTCCAACCATCCTCCCAGTGAATGAAATTCCTTCTCTGAAGGGAAGGAGGAAGTGATTAATTATCTTTCTGAAGACTTTCATATCCATTCTGGAGTTAGGAATCCTGTCTCTTGCTATTTGCTAAAAGGTTAATTTGCTAAGCTGGAGTCTGAAAATTCTTGCAGGAGTTCACAGTCCACTTCGTATATCTGATGGCTTCAAGAGAGATAATGTTATTACCACAGTTTCTAGACAAAAGAAAAAAAAAAAGCAATACAGTTTAAATTAGTAAATAGAGTAATTACAGTAGACTGGCAGCACTGAATGTCTCTTAGTTCTCATAATATGCACAATGTTTTAGAAATTTTTGAATTTGATCCCCGCAAAAGGAGGAGGGAAACAGAATGTGCATAAAGCATGATATGTAATATATTGCATGATATATGCAGAATTATAAGGCTGAAATAAAATGTGTTGGGTAAGTTGGAAGTTATATATTAAATTAAATATATTAAACTACTTTCACAATATACTGAGGTTCATCTGATCAATACAGAACTAAATGTCAACTTCCAGGATTTCTATGGACTACAAATTCAATTCTTTGATGCGCTACAATGCTTGGAACTCTTAAAATTTAAAATTGTTTTTAAGTGAAAGTGCATAAGAATAGTAACAAATATTTTCAGTGTTAAGAATCATCACAGGAAATCTAAATTTTCTTTGAAGTCTTATTTCCTCCTTATTTATGCCTTGGAAATAACTACTAGCACGAGTTTTTGAGATTAGAGATTATGTTGATTATGTTTAGTAACACTACAGTAATGGTAAAAGGTGACATTTATTTTATATTTACTTTCACAAACAAGATAATATAAAAATTTCCAACTGTATGATGATTTATCATATGTATTTCCTGAAGAAAAATTTTACCACAAGACTGGTAGCCACGTTTTCTTAAATACTAGCAAATTTTCAAACATTTTATATTTTACCTCAAACGACGGAGCTTTTTTAAGCTTTTTTAAAGGCAGTTAAAAATGATGAGAAAAAGAAAGTAGAAAGGAAAAAGAAACACTTGTCCTGGATTTTCTCAAACTTATTTAAAAGAGTAAGAGGGAGAGAAGGTCTCTAACAGATTGGAGTGGCTCAGGGGACTGGTAATGGGCTATGGAGTTCTATACCTCTGGGTCACCGTTTCAAATCTGGAGTGTTACTAATTAAAGACATAGCACACTCTGTTATTTGTATTTTTAAGGTCTATAAATTTCTTTGGGCTTCTTGGTTAATGACTTGAATTAGATTAATTGTGAAAAAGAAAGTCTGTCCTTGAATGACTTTACTGAAGTCTGAGGCAAGAGGTTATTTTTCAGCATAATAGTAATGATTCTATTGCTGGATGTAGACAATAAATATTTCAGCTCTTCGTATCTGAATTGAACTGGTGAAGGGATGATTTTGTTCAGAAATAGGGATAACCAGGAAGACCCTAGAATATTTATAGGCACATAATGTGACATGTCCATACTTTTTCCCCTCCTTTCTTCCTATAACGTTAACATTTAATTTGCACAAAGCTCTTAGATATATTCTAGTAACATAATGCTGAGTATGACAACAGAATCCAAGCGAAAAAAAAAGGATGATTTTATCACACAGCAAAAGCTGATGGAGGGGAAAACTGTATCATTTTAGTTGCTTTAGACCTCAAAGTAATTAGGAGTGTAGCCTTGCACACAATTACTTATAAAGTTGTCTCTGGTCACATAGATGACTGAATTCACAACTCATTTCGTAAGGTTTTCGATGTACACAAAAGCCGAACTGAGAAACTTCTTAGATAAATGATTATAACAACACTCCTTCACCTGTCTGCCATGCCAATTACCACACCTTCCATGGTTAAAAGTTTCACATCTCTGTTGGAATATGGCTTATTGTGTGAAGGAATTCTGGGATTTGACAGAGGACCATCATGAGTCTTCTTTGATCCCCTGCAATAGCAGGTGTCTCATCTCTCAGAAGCTTTATTGCAGTAACAGGTTTAACTGAAAAGGGCCAAAATGAATCCGACTTTTCAAGTCACAAATAACACAGACCTGAATAACATAATAGAACTTATCAGATTTCCACTTTCTAGAGGATGGAATAGAGCCTAAATAACAGAAACAGAAATTTTAAGCACTTCAAGATTTCAAGTTCATCTTCTAAATATGGGGAGGTGGAAGCGGTGGAGAAGTGCAGTAGACACAGACTCTTCCATACTTTCCCCAAACATATTCTCTTTCTTAGTCTGAAAAAGTTTACTAGAAATGTGCTCTTCTTGCAGGTTAATCAAATACAGAACACTTCCACTGAAATTTAAATACTGCTCTAAATAACAAAAAATATCCTACAAAATTTCTTGTCTGTTTCTGCAGGTCTGTATAATTCTTGTATATAGCTTTACTAAATTGCTCAAAAACCTGCTCAAATACATTCTTTCTCTTGTCTCACCTAACTTTAACTATTTCATCAACTTGCCCTGAAGTCTGCAGTCACAACCTGCTATACAGCAGATATCTATTCTGTAACTGGTACTCCTTAGCATTGATTTTCATTCACTGCTGCTAAGCTAAAAAAGGTTATTGCATTTTTTTCTCCCATGTTTTTAGAAGCATGAACATCTTTGAACAGCTTTTATAGCTCTTGATCCTTAGCCTCCGGGGACAGATTTCCTCTGCTCCTGAAAATGATGAAACACACTACAGTTCTCATTCTGGTTTTGCCTATGTAGAACAAAAGACAGGAGCATCTACCATATGACCCACCAACTCAAGTTTTCTCTGCCAAAAGTGTAAAAATAAGCCTAATAACTTTCAAATATTTCTTATTCCCTTTTTCGAGATCGAGGCAGAATCTGCCACAGCAAGGAATGAACGCAACATGTTCTCCTCTCCCCATGTCCAGCTGGAACCAGCCTCTGGACTCTTCTTTTTGTCAGGTCATATCTTCCCATCATTACTCCAGATGGTAGTACATATTTTCCCCAACTCCGTTAAAAAGGAGCCCGAAGCAATGTTCCATTATTTTAGTGTGAGAGCTCTCTCTAGTGGTAAGGATATTATTTTCCTTTATGTTTGCTTATAAAATATCCCAGCTGGCTACCCTTTCATATTGAATTGAATCTGACTTTTTCCCACACTGTAGCATTGATACTTCATTAACACCGACAATTATTTCAAAATAATTTCCTAAACTTTCATTCCACTTTTTTTTGTTTTGTACTAACATGGCAACAAACTGTTTTCAGCTTAAACCAGTAAGATTTATGTCTGTCGATATCTCAAACGCTAGACCTTGTAATTATTTTCAGCTTCTAATCTAAGACATTTAGGTGTGAAGAATGAGAGGAGACATATGAACTAAAATTATAACAAGGGAGGATATCAAAATTGGGGAGTGTTGCAAAGAAACAAGGAAAATGTTTGATACATTTGTTATAAACAGGCAGAACCATCTATGTTTTAAAGTACATATAATTAGACACCTGGACATTCAATTTGGGGGCAAAAAAATTTCGAAAATATTATTCTCAAAACAAGAATGAAAACTCAGAAAAATAAGTCAATGTTCCATTTTCTTCTCTTAACATTCGAAGTTTCTGGTTTAAAACTGAGAAAAATGAAGCTAAACCCCAAAAAAAGTTTAAAGCCTAAACAAACTATTTCAAATTGCTCAAAACAGTTTATTTGACATAACCTTTTCCATAAAATTTTGGTTGAGGAACCAGACCAAAATGCAATCTTATGAATAGTTCTGTGTAAAATGTCACTTGAAATAACTTTTGAATTAAACCTACGTGCTGCTAGAACTAATTTAAACGTTGGACTTCATTAAAATAGTCTGGTCTCATTCAAATAATGCTGTACAGTAGCAGTTGACTGGAAAATTGCCTGAATGCCAAGCTGAAATTTAGCTTCTATACTCCATACACAAACCCTCAGCAACAATGCTAAAGTGCACATGTCGTAGTAAAGATAAATACATTTGAACTGTATTTGACCAAACCATTAATTACTTTCAAGAATGTCTTTGTCCTGTATTGGCCATAGAACTGTCCATGCTCTTTAAACGTGGATACATATATTCTTTAGCAGTTTTCCTTCTCATCCAGTGACTGGTAAACATATCTGAGTTAAGGCTTGTCAGGAGAAGGCTGGTTTGTGGGGAGTGAAGGTGCAGGCTT
>Ga0181612_112365_pt1 | contig 17793 bp, 11 predicted proteins | sample HoacroProtozoa21_FD_119630 | JGI IMG/M metagenome (GOLD analysis project Ga0181612, IMG submission 119630) | Hoatzin crop microbial communities from Cojedes, Venezuel. Combined Assembly of Gp0051906, Gp0051904, Gp0051908 | reverse complement strand
TCACTGATTCTTGTAACTTCTAGATGGAAGAGACATTCTAAATAATAAGAAAATGCTGCTTTTATTGATCACTAATTCTGGGGAAACTGCTTTGTTGGGCATAAGTAACCTATTAATGTATGACACACTTTAAAAGTGTTCACCTCAAAAGTGTCAAATTCTACAGGCAGAGGAACAGCACAATCACCGCTATGAAGGAACTGAACGCCCCACATTTCCTGCATACCTACAGGTTTCCATTACTTTGAGAACATTTATCAGCACCATTTTACAACAGACTTGATTATTATTCAACACATTCAGAACTCCCAGCGAAAACCCAACATACCTAGAGCACTGAGGCCTCACACCCTCCTTGATATTTCTAATACTAAAATGCTTAATTAAAAAGCCATACACACGACACCTTACCTTTGACGCCATACGCATGAACAGTGAGTTTTGATCCTCTGCTGTTCTCATCTTCTCATTTTTGATCAAATCCTTCAGGTTCATACTATCATCATCCTGAAAATACCTTACTCTTTCTTTATCTATATGAGTAGGGACCTGGAAACAAACATATTGAAAATAAATACTAACCTAGTGAGAAAGTTCAACTATAAAATTCAGATCCTAATAATTTCAACAAGTTTAAAGAACCACAAATCAAGCTAAGCACATCTGAAACAACTGGACTTGCTGCTTCATTTGACCTCAGGAAAAGAGCATCTTCCTCTTTCTTCAACTGCATCAGTAGGTCTAAATAAAAATATAGCTTCTTCCCACAATTGTCATATCCTTTATACCCTTAAGCTGTTAGAGCTACAACATTACCACTCAGGGAAGATGTACAGTAATTCACTGAAACAGTTTATCAGCTCACGAAAATGGAATCTTCCAAAAGTAATCTTCATTATTTACAGAAGCTTTTGAATTGTCAAGTCACAGACACTACTGAAAACTTTTATACGAGTGCTACGTCTGCTGGGAAATGTTGCCATCTCAGAGTGCACAAGAGAACAGAGCTTGTCCTTTAGGGCAGGACTAAACTAAGGAGGAGAACGAGCAGAAGGAATGGCCATTAACGTAAAGCAAGATGGCATTTTCCAAAATGGAAACAGGAGGATGACAACTAATTCCTCACCCTCTTGTGCCTTTCACTCCTCCACAGCAGTGTTATACACTGATCTATCCTACTAATCACAAACATACTTGCTAGAAATATGAGGCATTGTTATCTCTTGTCTCAAGCAGATCAAAACATTTGTTTATTTCCTGTTGCAACCAAACATCCTCCAGCCTCCAAGCTTTTCACTGTTCTCCAAAGTACCTTGTTGCAAAGATTAGGTCATAATTTTTACTACCAACAGTAGCAGTATTTTTGATCAGGAGAAAAGGAAAATTAGGCCCCGATACCCAAGTATCTCGCCAAATTCTTTCCTATTTTGGAAAAATTCACCTCTGCTAATCTTCATTATTTATATAACTTTGTGTAATATAAACTACTTAGCTAAGAGACTGTGATAATTTGAAAAAACTTACTTTTCCTTGAATGTGCATTTAAATAAGCCCTAAAGTGATCCCCAGGGAAACACGGTCTGAAAATAAGCTTAATATATGCTTAATAAATATGTACTCTAACACTTAATTGTAATCATCTTCTGAAAGGAACTTTTTAACTACCTATTGACATTCTGATAAGACACTCAATTATGGCATCATAAAAGTAGAACTACAAAAATCATTTCAGAATTACACTTTAATACTCACATTTGTAAAACTTACCATCTGTCGCTTTCTCCGTCCTCCTTTTGGTTCCTGTGGTTCAGCTGGCGTGGTCACAGGCCATGCCCTTCCACTTTGATCTGTTCTCACAAGGACCACTTGTTCATCTTCTTGGCGGCTTGAAGCCTGTGTCAGGTTTTAAGACGTATTTTAAAACAGATGATACAGACAAAACCAAAAGAAATGCCTAATCTACACTAAATAAATCTTTAATATCCTAAAGATTAAATAACAGATTCTTTACATTTTGCTTTAAATTTCATTAAAATTCAAAGCACACAGTATTACCTTACACAAGGTATTCTTTTCCACCTTCAAAAAGAACAGAATATTAAAAACTTCCTCACCTAGTTAAGTGCAGAGATGACAAATCCTTTCCAAAAGGAACCAAGTTTGTATTCTTGGTTCTTTCTCATAAAGCTTCATCCCCAGAAGAAATACAATGCTTCTGAAGATTTACATAGATAATACTGAATTAATACACACCACCACCATTATAACGGTGTATTCCTGAAAGCCGTCTGAAAAGCTGTAACACATTAGCACTTCTCAGCTTTTTGTGAATTGGGGCTGTTGGGGCTTTTTGTGTTTGGTGTATTTTTTTCCTTTCAAAACTTGGCTCACAAACTAGCCAGAATACTGATCTAACATGATGTGTTGAAAAGCAATAACTAGACTTTTCTTTCCTACACTGCACCTACCACCTGTACAGATCACTTTTATCACAATGTAATACTGAAAGTTTTTTGATCTTGACTCTAGGATATGCAGAATAGGAGATACAAATCGCTCAACACAAGTGTGTGTCTCTATGGTGGAGAAGATTCAGAGGAGTAGATATACATTGATTATTTAGGTCAAATTAAATTATAGACTGAGGCAGAAATGACAACGTTTAAATCGTCTGTTAGTGTGTTGAAATATATGGAAACAAAACCAAGGATTTACCTGATATATACCAAATGAGTCACTTGCCTTTAGATGACAAACTCATTCCGTCTCACATAAACTACACCTTTATTTAATCACCGATTCTACATAACAAAAGAAATCTGGGAATCACGAGGAGGATATATTCCAAACCTGACCAAACCAAGCTGTCCAGGTGCTGGAAATGTGAGGTAAGAGGCACACACAGGACAGGGCAACAAGGGAAGCTTTCACACACACACCCTCGGTCCTCACGGTGGCACAGAACCACCAGTTCATGTGCTGGAAGAGCAACGCAGCACGGCACAAGCAATCCAAATTTTGAATACACTGAGAACAAGTACTGATATAAATGCTGAACAAACAGAATAGGAGAGTTGCTCTACTGAATTTTCTACTTGTAAATTCAAAAAAACCACTCTAATCAGGGATGTAGAAGTCAGTAGCTGCCTTGGCTGCAGCAGCCACGAGATATTGAAGTTTAAGGTTCTAAGGGAAGTGAGGAAGGCAAGTAACATAACAAAGAAAAAACCATGGATCATAGGAAAATGGACTTCAATTTATTCAGGGATCTGCTTGGCTGGGTCTCATGGGAGACGGTCATGAATGACAAAGATGCCCATGAGAGCTGGTTGGTCTTCAAGGACAACCTCCACAGAGGATGAGAAGCGTCCATTTGATCTGCAGTTTGGCTAAATTAGGAACTTCTAATGAAGCTCAAAAACAAAAAGGAAGCTGACAGAAGGTGGAACCTAAGACAAGCTGCCCATGCTCTCTAGGCACGCAGGGATAGAATTAGGAAAGCCCCATCTGAAGCTGAAACTAGCAAGAGATGTAAAGAACAAAAATAAGGGATTCCGTGAGCATACTGGATATCCTTCTACAAGCAAGGATAACACACGTCCACTTCTGAAAGAGAGGAAAGACCCTGTGACAAAGAATGTGAAAGAGGCTAAGACACTCAATACCTTGCCAGTCTTGACCAGCAAGGTCTGCTCTCAGGCTTCTCGGGCCCCAGTGCCTAGCAGTAGAGTTTGGAGCAGTACTACCTGCAAGAAAGAATGATAAACTAAAGCACCACCTAAGCAAACTGGAGACATGCTAGTTTATGGATCTAGATGGTATGCATATAAAGCTGGACAAGAGGTTTCTACCTATCACACCTGAAAAGTAGTGGTGATTGGTGGATCCCACTGGAAAAAGGTAAATGTATACAGTCACATTCAAAAAGGTGATGAAGAAAGACCTGGGGAACAGGATGACCATCCTTACCTCAGTCCCCAGAAAAATTACAGAACAAGTCCTCATGGAAGCCCCTTCTAAGAACAAGCACAACAGGAAGGTGAGTGGAAACAGCCAACACAGATTTGCAAATGGCAAATCATGCGTGACAAATCCGCCCTCTGCAGTAAGATGACTAGTTCAGTGCACAAGGAAAGTACGGGGAATGTTGTTTACCTCAAAGTTTGCAGGTTTCCAATGCAGTCTCATAGTATTTTTGTTGCTAAATTGGCAGGATATGTAGACTGCAAGATGGGTGGGAAATTGTCTGGATTACCAGGCTCAAGGAGTAGTTGTCAAACTTCAAAGTCTCACTGGCACTCCTCATAGTTCAACTAGCACATTGTTACAGAAATCATTCCTCAGGGGTTGACAGAGGGATCAGCACAACTTAGCTTCAACACCTTGGACAATGGAACAGAATCCGCTCTCAGCAAGTTTGTTTGCTGAGACACCAAATAGGTGGGATGGGGACACGGTTGCTAGACTTGAGGATAGGGATGCCATTCAGAGGGAGCTCAACAAACTGAACAAATAAGCTGACAGGAACCTCAAACAAATGCTAAGAATGGCACCTGGGGACAAACTCAGGCACTGGCAAGGGTTGAAGACAGACAAGGGGGCAACTCTGCAGAAAAAAGACTTGGGATCCTTGGTTGACAGCAAGTCAAAACACAAGTTTGTGAGCCAGCTAATCACATCTTGAGCTGCACTTTTCATCTTGTAGATTATACGAAGTAGTAAGAATTCTAGAGGCCAAAATGCTGCCCTTAAACATGCATATGCAACTTATTACACCAATTTACTTCCCACAGAAGAACTGCAAAAAAAGTAATTTTCAAAAGATCCCATAAACTAGTAAGATTACAGAGCAAAATGGGCAACTGAAAGAAGCTCAAAGCATTCACTCTCCCCAATCTGCTCTAGCTCTGGACAAAATAAAGTAGAAAAATATTCTGAAATAACTCTTTTTTTTCAATGACATAAGTATGTGGCGTTCAAACATGCTTGAGTGAAATAATCAGTTTTTTCAAATGCTAAAAAAATACATAAAGTTAAAATTTCCCCCCTCCATAAAACTAAACAGAAATTAATTTCTTCTAAATGTATTCTCAGATTAACTTCTTTGGTATTATCAGCTAGAAGTTTTTCAGCAATTTTCTACTCTGTATTTTCATATTTAACATTGTTACAGATACCAAACACTCTAAGCAGACTTCTTGTGTTCTCTATATAAAACATAACACAACTGCTTATTTACAATGGATATAGAGCGTTGCAAGTCTCCACATTGCCTTTGCTTTCCTTGTAATCAACAGGTATCAGCAAGAAATCTTTTATTCTTAGCAAAACCTGGTTTGTTTACTGTTACTATTGCAGTCAACAACTTCTAACCTGTTCTCTTTAATGAGACAAATAGAGCTAAATGCACATCCTACCAGCTACTTCACAACTACTATAACTTGACAAAGCATGGAGACATTTTTATGACCTATAATCTAAAAAAGTTGACTATGTATTTTTTTCAATACGCTTATTATAACTGGGGTAAGAGTTCAAAACTTCTAAACAGGAGCTACCGGATCTAGAAATACTGCAATCAGTCAACTGAATCCTTTGACATACATACATCTCTTATTTAAACTGAATAAAAACCAATAGGAAACTAAAGGTAAACATTTCGTCATTTTCCTTTCATTCTGTCTGTCATCATTCTGAACACAATTATTAGGGGCAATACTGGAGTTCACAAAGCACCATGTCCCAGAACTAACAGAAGACAGGACCCAGAATTAGTCCTCTGGTTTGAAATGCAAGTTTAAAAAAACTGAAACTTGAAAGGCAGATCACTACTATAAAAAAAAGCGCATGCCCTTTCTGCTTTATGCTCCTAACTTCTACTTCAGTTGAAGAGGGAAAGAGGAAAACACACCAACAAATACCGTATTAGCTATGACTGACAGTTCTTCTGACATTATTTTTTACAAAGAAAACCAGAGTAGCTGTGAACCCATTAAATGTCAGATATCAGAAAGAATTTCACAGAGTGGTCCTTACCATTAGACATAGATACATATATAGAAGGTTAATATTAAAGCTACTGGTAATATTGATTTTTCCTTATCAGAACCCAATCAGCAAGCCGTCAACTGCCTGGCTTCAGTTCAATCTGTCAGCCAATGACAGATGACTGGATAATAAAATCACTACCACTCGTATGAGCACAGAGGAAACCCCTCAATTTCCTTGTACAACAGGAACATATTGCCAGATAATGTAAATCCTTATTAAACCAGGCACCTTCAGAACTGTAAGGCCACAAGCAAACACTTGCCTCAAGGAATTACCTTCAAGTGAGGCCATCTTCGTTGGGACAGAAAAGTGTAATCCTAGAACTCCTAGTCTACCCTTCAGCACTTAAGGTCTTGGGGGCACCAAAGTTTTTCTCAGTGGAGTTCTGGAGTCATATTGCATTATTCTTCTGAGCATGCCCAAACCTGCTCCCATTTTGCCAGAGATGGGATGGCTTAACATCTATTCCATATCCAAACCCAATCAGAATGCCTGGACTAAGCACTCTTATCCCGAAGTTTTATCCCTGGTTGATTTAGTTCAGCTCCAGCGCTCATTAAGACTCTTGAGTTGGTTACAAAGGGCTGCGATCACAGATTTAATTCAGAAAAATAGACTCTTTTGTAAAAATATTCTAGAGGAATATCATTCACTCATTTAACGTCAATGCAGCTCAGGAAGATTACAAATCTATCTCCCACGACTCCTCTACCCACCAAGCAGAGAGAGGAGAAGGAGGGGGCCTGGAATACCTGTACAGCAGGAGTGAAGAATAAACATGGAGCACAAATTAAGCCGGACAGAATTTATCAGCATGGACAAAAAATGGAGTATTATCACATAGCTCAGTGATGAAGGCTATCCCATGGATTCCAGTCCTTCAGACAAAACACCAGGGAGCAGAATGACTATATCTATTTCCCAGATGACTGCTTACATACTTCATTACACTTTAGCTACTCCAAACTCCAGTTCTAGGTACTTACAGTTGCAGCTTACACTACCGTTGCCAGGTGCCTACAAGTAAAGCACAGGAGTGCTAAGTGCCATTCCATATCACTCCTTTTTTGCACCTAGCCGTCAGTCTTCCCACACCTTCATCTGCTCCCACCAACTATGTTCTCATTTGGAATGGAAGTTACTACCCTTCCAGCTGACAGACGTCCGTTTAGATGACAGACGTCCTGTCAAGTGTAAGGTCAGCTCGGTTACCTCCAAACAGGGACAACAGTACATTCCTACTTCATAGGGGTATTCTCAGACTTCAATAAAGATATATATATACACATACATAAAAATTTTAAAAGGCAGAAATTCTTCACCAGAAAAATAAGTATTAAACTTTCTGAAAAGATTAAGAATAAAAAAAATAAAAAGCCTGAGAGCTTCTTGATTACACTACAAAGATGTTTAGTTAAATCAGTTGATAAAATTAGAGCAAATAATGGGGAGATCACTAAATCTGGTCATATTACGACAGCCTTTGTCAAATTTTATAAACAACTTTATTAATCTCAATTTGAAGCTGTCTTCCACCAAACAACTGATGTCTGCTTTGCATCTGCCATCCTTGCCTAACGAAAGTTTGTCCCAGAAACCTCAAATAAGTCTGAAAATTCTCTAGATACTGAAGTACGCTAGCTTCAATGGCTTAATTATATTTTACCAAGAAAAGTCACACAAAGGTAGAAGTTACGGACCAAAAAGCTGTCTAGATAAGCCAAACTTCTCTCTTCTGTATCACCAAAGGCAAATCTCATTTTGCAAAGCAAACCAAGATGTCCAACACTGGTCTGGCTCCAGTAACAATAATGCTATTTTCAGAGAATATACATACAACACTACTTATTGCCAGCACCAGCCAGATACCTGCCTCAGCTGTTACTTTTTCACAAGCTAAGGGGTTTTCTCACTATTGGGAGGGGGAGACAAGGTGATTCATCGTAACAGGAGAAAAAAGGTGTGTGCCTTCACCCCACACTTGCCATGTTAAAGGTCAAACCTGGCTAGAGACAATCAGATGGGACACTGTTTTCATGTCAACACTATTCTGTTCAGCCAGGTGTGAGACCTAGTTATCGCTACAACATTAAAAGCACTGTTAATTTGAGAACATAACAACAACAACAAACCCCACTCAGCATTAGATGAGCAAAGACAAAGGACAACAGGGTGGAGAAAGAATACAACATGAAGGAAAAGCAGCAGGATGTTCAGCACAGTTTTAAATGGGATATAAATGCAAATAGAGCATTCTGGTCATAATAACCAAGAGGTAACTGATACAAGTTGCTAGGGCACTGGTCATTTCCTTCTGCCTGTAAAAAACCCCGAACAAAACAGGCAGACATTTGTGAATACTGTAACGCTTAAACAACCTATGACTTAGCTAAGCTCCGTACTGTGACAAAGAGTAGAAACAACTTCCAACCGTTGAAGGAGCTGGGAAAAAGTCAAAGAAAAAGTGAAGGTTTAAAAAACAGAATGCAGGGTGGGGGGGAAGCTTCCTAAGGAGTACTTCATTTGACAACAAGAAATACATCCATCTGCAACTTTTGGTTGAAATAAGCATAAAATTGGTAAGACAAAAATGGTGGAAAAGATAAATACACTCACAGGCTAAATACTTTAGACTTAACACAAGATAATCATGTAGAGGAAGATCATAAAAGAGCAGTACAAAAATGCAGAAAGGAGTACAAAAAGGTAGAAAGGAAACACAGAATATTTTTTAAAATTTATACACGGCAGACAGGGAAAGTAAAGACGAAGTTAACACCAAAAGAATGTATCACAGAAAACACGACAAATGCCCTAGTTCTTTCAAGACTTGGATAACTCTACAAGTTTGGAAGCTGAAGACATAGCCACAGATGTTGCAGTGAAAACTCAAAAAAAAAATAAAATCCAGAGTGCTGCTAATTAGTCTGAAATGAAACAGACCTTTGCAGAGTTAAAAAACCACCTTGTCCCCAACCTACCAAGCCCACGTGGCCAAGCAGGGATTTGGCAGCTCTCCCAAGAGGATGCGTTGAATCCACATGCAGAAGGGGTGACAAGTAACAGGAGCTGAATGAGTGAAGAGATGCACCTGGCTGGGGATTTCACACAAACAGGACCATTCAGAAATGGTTACTTGTTAAATTATTCACTGAAAACTGTGACAGGGCCAGCTGCCCCTACGGAGTCTCCAAAAAGATGCTGACTTCAGGTGAATCGGATCCCTCCCACCCCACATCTTTGTGTTTCTGAGACAAGAAAAGGGATGGAAATTTTCCACAAGGAATCACTGCACCTTTTCCATTCCCAGTCTCTAAATTTTCACCTCATTCTATACATGACTTTTCATAAAGATAAATCACTAAAAACAGCAGACATTACAACAGCAATGCTGCTTTGCTCAGCAACTGCACAGAACGGTAAATGTCAGAGTCTCATGTCAACTTACAAGCATCTAATTCCTTTTTAAAACATCCATCCCAAGTCCTCAGTATCTTCACTAAAATTTATAAAATATAGACATTTCAAAAAGATGCCATTGAAAAACAGACTTTATGTGCCTTTGAAGACAGGCTCCACAATGTTCGATCCTAACAACAGTTGCACTTTCTTTCGTCTTCTTGTTTCCGCATGCCAACACACTAACATACAAGCAGCAGCAGAGTATCTTCTGGATCTGAACCACGGAATGGGTTGGGGCAGAGGCAGAAACCGCGTAAAACAGAGCTGCCTCTGTGCCCACTCCAATGTTTCCCCTTTCTCTTAATGCATCTGATAATCAAATTCTTCACTAAGTTTTCATCCTCCGGAGGGTCAACTGTTTCATTTCAAATACCACACCCCCTGTTGGCTGCTACAAAACTTAAAACATCTGGCTCAAGATCAAGCAAAAATAAAATACAGTAATTGAACACCTAAATCCTATTTTTTTTTGTAAAAAGGCCTTTTACAGACTGAGAGAAGTAAAACTACCAAAGCTGCCCATAAATGATGATGAACTTCTGACTCAGAAGTATGATTTCGGACATCCTTCTGGAATGTTTTTAAGTATCATGTTGATACAGATACCAATGTTTATTTCCATGTTTAATGATCATCCACATAAATAGCCATGTTTCCTTCTCATCTTCTTACTGTTTACAGGCACTCTAGTTCTGCCTCAAAAATCACTTTCTCAGCTTCCTGATAAATGTTGTCCTGTGATGTCTTTCAAAGTTGTCTATTTATTCTACCAATAAGCAATCCACAATTGAACATATCACTAGAACATTTTGTTATTTTAGTATGATATAAAACTCAGTAGCTGCCACTAAATACTAAGCTGCTGTTAAGCTTCTGATTTAGAAGTAGTCCTCTCCAGATATGATCTTTTCTCCAGGTGAATCCTCTGATCCTGGAGATGCAGAATGGTTCAGAAACCAAGTAAACTTATGGTTTCGGGGGCAGGGGGAAGCCTAACACTGGAACATACACACAAGATGTATACCAGTATAAGCTGACTTTCATGGGAATACTTCCATTTTTCCACATACAAGACTTCAGATAGCCTAACACCCTGTTTGGGGCATTACACTTCAAGAAAGATGCAAACTTACGAGGAGACAAATTGGAAAAAAGCAAGAATGACGACTAAAGGACAAGAAAAATTTATTAAAAAAAAAAAAAGACTTGGAAGAGAAGGCAAAATTAGGGAACACATGTTGGTAGGTTGCAAAAACTCAAAAGGGTTTGGCAAACAGAATATGTGATGAGCAGGAGGAAAACAAAATGGTTTAAATTGCAGAAGAAATGCAAGGTAGGTATTAGAAAGGTTCTTCCAACATTAAGGACTGTAGAACAAGAGTATAGTTGCCTACGAAAAATATGGAATCATCTTCATATTTTCATTTTTTTAGAAACCAAGAAGGGCTAGAAAACTACTAAGAACCATAGATGTGTACAATGAAACTACAGAGGAAGACAGCAGGGCATTAGCAAGTTCTAAAGAGAGTTATCAGCAGGCTGCTGTTTACACAAGATGAAATGATAAACATTTAGATATAATACATCCTGAATTCTTTGAGTTGGAATCCTCCAGCTGACAGGTTTTTGTGCCTTTTGTGAGGTGATTTGTTGGGATTTTTTTTAATTTCAAGGAGTCCAGAGGCCTGACACCAGGCATATGAGACTGACCATAACATATTTAGACTTAATATTCCAAAGAAAGGGAAAAGGCAAAAAAACTACAGCGATGCTTAGCTTATAGAAGACAAAGTACAAATAAAGAAGTGGTCCATCAAACAGAAATTAAAAAGAACAGATAAAAGGATAACATAATTATAGACAGCACGAAGACTAATGTGCAGTCACGTTAGAGACTAGAACTAAATGCATACAACGAACCAGGATGAACGCAATAGATCAAATACGCCAGGCATGATTCAGAAGATTAAAGATCTTATTAGAGATAAAGACATCTTTCAGAAGTCAAAATCATGTCTAAACAGAACTGAATTAAAAACAGCATAAATATAGAAAGTTCATTCTATTAACATAAAAAGGCAAGGCAAAAACTGATACTGAGAAGGATCTTACAACAAATACTAAAGCTATTTCTAAACACATCAGAAGCAGAAATCTTTCTGGCAGAAAAAAAAAAGATGATCAAATGATTATAGCAGTATCAAAAGATGACATCTGAATAATAAATTAATTGTTTGCATCCTACATATAAGACTTTCCCATTCAACTTTTTTGTTTGTTTTAAAAACAGAATAAACTTTAGGAATCACCTTTAAATTGAAATACCAGTAAAAGGAGTTATCAAGCAAGCTGCTTTGAAGAGATTTTCACTAGAAAATAAAAGAATTACAATACGTAATGTCCTTATCCTTCAGCATGCATTAGGTCACTTAAATAAGTCAGTACAAAAACAATGGAGCGTGGCAAGTACAACATAAACTTTTTAAATGTGCCAAAGGCTGATTCTGGGAATTGCGGGGCGATGCATCTAACTTTTGTAATGGACAAACTCACACAAGTGTAATAAAGAACAGAATTCATCCACACTTCAGCAAACGTGGCGTACTGGGAAAGACCCTTTGCAGGGAAAAGGCATGACGCACAGAAGTATTAAGACTATTCTAAAGGATTTAAAGGAGTGTGGATACCCATCTAACTGAAAGACTGTACTTAAAACTCATTTTATCTGCTGGTGTTTTCTTCACACATTTATAGAGTTGCATTCCTACGACTATATGACATGGTATACAGTAACACCTGTGCACCATTCAGCATAGCACAAGAATGCAGTAACTACTTTCCTACCAACAAACTGTCAAATCGTCCAGGAAACCTTACAGATATTCCCAGGAACTGTTACCATTTTTTGTAAAAGAGGCAGTAACTATCTTTCAGCATCTGATGCATAGATTCACTGAGTCTGGGTTTTTGCTTCTGTTTTAACTTGCTTTTAATAATTGGAGAGTATATTATTTCTTCACACAGTGGCATGGCATTACATAGCTTACTTTAAATCTCTGAAGTTTCTGAATTGACTTATTAAATAAATGTTAATAAGTATTAAACATATTAACCTGTATTATAAACAGAAATGTTGGTAGATCATAATAATTATTAACAATTATATATTTATCTGATGATAAGTACAACATAGGATTGAAAATATACATTAAGTACATATTATACTACAGTACATATTATTAAATGTCAAAATTGAAACTGGAGAAGGGGCTCAGTCACTATCCCTGAATCTTGTGATGACTGATACACAAACAATACAATTTACAGTCTGAAAAGAACAAAGATAGTGTGTATTTACAGAAGAAAAGGGGAATTGTTTGTTGCCATTAACCAAGGAACATGAATTTTCACTTCAGGCCAATTAAATATGCAAAGTACATAGTTGTTCTCACCAAACGTACAAACCACCATACAGTGATAACACCGAACTGAACAAAACAAAGCAGACAAGTCTGGTTTTGAATGATAAATGCTTCAAATTAAATACATAAATAAACAAAATTAAGTTTTAAATAAGATTTCTGCACTCCCCAGAGATGATGTCTGTTCCATAATCCAGGAGGAGGAAATGGAAAAGCTCTGCCACAGGTGCACAGCTTAATTCCGGGAACAGACACTGGAGTAGCTGAACAAAGCCAGTAAGCAAGCCAAGCATCCGAGATAGGATCTACTCAATTGGAACTGGTTTTCAATGTTAATATCTGAAGAGAATAAAATGTATTTTAACAATCGGTATATTGTGGGATAGGGAGCAACTTGAGCTAGGAAAAACAAACATGTTTTTTTTAATTACTGAGCCAACAAAAAGCTGCATGCTGCGTGAGTTGAGAGCTGGCTGCAATGATCTACCGAGAGCTACACTGAAGTGGTACAAGCACAGTGTAATGAAGGAACAACAAAGCTCAGCAATAGTCTTCAGCAAGGAACAAACCTCTACAAGCAAACACTACAGACAAATTGGATACTGGACTAAGCATACAACCTGTTTCTTTTCTCTTACAGTCTGCGGTTAATACAAATGCTTTGAATATTGCCTTATTCCTCTACTGGAAAAGTCTGTCCTTATATTCTAATATCAAACGAGTGGCTAGAAAACATCTAGCACGTCTCAGTGTGCTGGACACAGCTATTTGTTCCATCTGCTGTCTCTTATTCTTTAAAATTACTCTTTCTTATCTCATTTCAGTGACCCTTTTGTTCAGTTCTGAGTCTGTGTTTACACACGATCACCACAGTTATCAGAAGGATGAGTCAATCCCAGTCAGAAGGAGCAGTCTGCCTCTGAGTGCTGGCTACTTGTAAGAGCACCTCTCCCCACCGAGGAGCTCCACATAGTCACTACCTGGAGCCCCCATGCAACGTAAGGGCCAAAGCATCGAAGCTACCCTTCAGGGTCTGTCATTTACTGTGAATAATCGAACTGTCCACCTCAAGGTAATGCCTATAACATCAGCAGGTAGACTACTCTCTATAGCAAGACCAAAGCTTGGATCTCACAGTAAGATGAAACTAAACCAGTCACAGGTCTGTAACAGCAGTCCACTGTATAAAACTTATATCTTTGATTTGGATTTCTTACAGCAGAAAAAAAATAAGATTAAGGGAAAGAGCAGCATGAAGGTAAGCAAAAGCAAACTTCAACCTAGGTTAAAATATTAGTATTTCAAGAAAGACTCAGTAAACATAGTAATAAGAATCACTATTACAACTTCAAAACGGATTAAGATAATAGAGAAATAGGATTAAGAAAAAGTTTTACAAGATCAAAAAGCTGTTCTGCCATGATCAGGACCTTGCACTTAAGAGTGAGGAGAAGCATCAGAATATCTAATACAGGCTGTAACACAGAAATGCACTAGCCTACAAAAGAGTATATTCATCAGGTAGTGCTAAGTTTATGTATAAAGCATAAGACAAAAAAAAACCCCACACAACTAAAAAACCCCGTAGCTCCCACTTATAAACTAAAACATTCATTATTATAATAGGATTAGGTACTTGGATAATCACTAATTGATTGGTCTCTATCCTTTCTTTCAGGTTACTAACATGTTATATAAAAACATAATTTCATCTTATTGCTAAAAAAATCAGTTGCCCTTTAAATTCAATAATTCTTTGTTCTTATAATATGAAAAAGGGTATTTTAGCTAAACTGTTTATTACTCAGAATAACTAACCTGACCTTCTTATTCATCTCCTCTTTACACTGAATGCCTCCAATCATCCCAGCATTCAAAAATTTTTCTGTTCACTCTCAGTACTTGTTTTCTTAGAGCACCTCTGAGACAGGGAGATCAGAATAGTATCTCGTGAGTAGAAAGGAAATGCATACAAACCTCCAATCAAATTCAGTAAGAGTCGTAGTGCCGGATTGTGGAAGTAAGATTTGAACTAGTAATGTGTAAGTTACAGCAGCTTGCAATGTGTCCAGTGATGTACCTACTAATGGGGAAAACTACAGTGATTAAGTCTAACTTAACAATAATATTGGATGTCAGCAAGCCATATTACAATGCAAATACAACCTTAAAAAAAGGTCCAAAGATGCAGTTTGGTATTTTAAATTGTTAGCTACACTCTGAAATGGTTAGGCAGTTAACCATTGCATCAGTGAGTCACTATAGGTAATGGGATGTCACAAAATATTAAAAAATGCAATTATTAGAAGGCTTGCTTCTATAGCAAGAACATCTGATACAAAACATATACACTCACACCCTAAAAAAGAAAGGTATTGCAGCAGATCTACTCTTAATATGAAGCAAGAATCTGTGGACTTATCAATGTCAAATGTAATACAAGAACAAGAAGGTGAGAAGCAGAAATTTGGTACATGTAAATAAAAATAGCATTTACTCAAGTAAATACAAAAATTTAGTAACAAGTAAGTATGAAACTCCAGTAAAAATACTGCAAGAGATTTCAAAAATGTTCTGGTCTCAGTATTCACTATCTAGAAAAGAAATACACCCTAGTTCTGGTATATGAGGCATTTTCAGAGAGTGCAGTACCAGAAAAGATAATATTCAAACTGAAAGCAACAGATTAACCCAAGCAAAAATAGTAATTCAGGCATATAAGGGAGCTTAATCATGCATTTTTATTAGAAAGAGAAGCAGTCCAATCTAAAAAATTATTATTAAAGGAGTACATGTAGAAAAGGGCCTTGAAAAAAAAAAAAAGGTAGAGAAAGAATGCAGACAATTAGGTGTTGCAGACAAAGGTTCAACTCTGCATCCTTTTAAGCTTTTACTCAAGTACATCCATACCCTCAAGCCATTATCACTGCTGTTACTTTGGGAGACTTCAGAAAAAAGCCAAAGACTCAAAAAAGCAATGAGACTGTAACATCATCCTACCGAGAGGCAACTTCTCCCAGCCAAAAGGCAGAAGCGAAAGGGAAAGCTAACACAGACCTTGGCAGCGGCGCACCCATTGCAGACACAGGTGGAGAGCCCCACTCTCCACAGCTGCTAGTGCTGCGCCCGCGAAGAACCTCTGCAAAAACCCCACATGTACAAATACACAAACCACGCCAGCTGAAAGTGTGTCGTTATCCAGATGTGCTGGCCAAAAGCCAAGTGTCTTCACCCTTTTCAGAAAGATGGGTGCATAGTTTAATTGCTCCTCTTAAACAGCCTGTTTCTAGAAAATGTTTCTGCTTCATGGCGGCAGCAATGGCTAATGAGACCTAATCTGTGGTTACACTAAAGACCAGGTGGTCCCGACAGTCACTGGCTGATCAAATTCCCCTTTCAAGACCTCATTTTGAACACAATAGTTGTGCTTCACTGCTATAAACATCCCAAATACATTATTTATTAATGGTTCACACTATTATAACTGGTTTTACACATAAATTGTTTGAAATCCAAAAAGGTGTATTACCATGTGTCTATTAAGGATGTGCAAGGACCAAGAGCAGCATCAGTGAGGTTCTACCTTTCCATTTCAACTATGAAGTATCTACTACACCAGAAAGGCTTTCCAGGAATGTTTTTGTTTATGTGTTTTCTTGGTGTAGGGGTGTCAAACTTGTTAAAAACTGAATTCACTCTGAGCAAATAGAGTGACAGGGTAGAAACAGCCATTAAACTATGCAGAAATTCTACTTGGTGTTAGAAGACAAGCAGAGCCGAAAAAACTGGAACATCAACTACAAGTGCTGCATGGGGCCTGGAAAGGCCTTTTGCTTCCAGTGTCAAAAGCATACTCCAGAGCTTCTGTATTATCAGTTTAAACTCTTAAGAAGCTTTACTTGCTCTGCCCTTTTATACCTGTTATGTGTATTGGAAACAGTAAGATATTTTACATCATTTAATTGCTGATACAATTTATCCAGTACTTTTTAATTGCAAAAAACAATTTCCTATAAATTAAATTCAGGAAGTTGAGATAGTTTGTCTTAATACGCTTTTGTCCTATAAATAATTGCATAATCTTCTCTTACTGGAATCAACAAGTGTTCAGGAAATACACTCACCAGAAACTGCATATACCTATTATTTTTAAAATGTATGCACTAATGATATTGAAGTTGTTCTGCAAAAGTACGCCCACTTTATTATTCCCTCTTCCAGTTAGAGCTAGTCAAGTCTTTGTATGGAAAACACAAACTTCTCCTGAAGAAAGAATGGCACAGCCATCCTACAGATGAGATTCAAGTGTGATGGAACAGCAGGAATTAGAAATTATGATGAGCTGAAAACGTCTGAGAGTAAACAGGCCAAGAGCCATCTGTTGCTGCATCTCCCCACCATCTGAAGCTCCAACTGAAATCACAGATTTTTTTATTGTGCATTTAGGGAGGATCATTAATCCCAAGCATTCTATTTTTTATACAAGTGTCTCAGTTACATTTTTCAAGAACCAGTTTTAAATATTTTTTTAAATTATTATTTTACATATTATAATTCTAAAAGTATTACTACAACTGTGTTTAATTCTGCATTTGATGTGTCACAATGAAAGGCTACTCAACCATGTGTTATTAAAACATGTTACCGGTAAATTTTGACAACCACATGTTTTTATTGCAGGAAAATATCTGTGTTTATAGTTTCGATTCTCAAATTAAAATTAAACATACCGGCACACCTGCAATTTATAATGTTAATTTTCTGGGTGATTTAGGGGTTTTTGGGGGGTTGGTGTTGGGTTTAGGTTTTTTTTAAAGAAAAAAAAAAACACATCAGAAGCACTGATTATTTTTCTTCT
>Ga0181612_132461_pt1 | contig 17797 bp, 7 predicted proteins | sample HoacroProtozoa21_FD_119630 | JGI IMG/M metagenome (GOLD analysis project Ga0181612, IMG submission 119630) | Hoatzin crop microbial communities from Cojedes, Venezuel. Combined Assembly of Gp0051906, Gp0051904, Gp0051908 | reverse complement strand
CTACCGACCTCAACGGTGTGTTTAATGTCAAAGGCGTGAACCCAGGCAAATACTTGCTGCGTTTCAGCTACCTGGGCTACAATGATGTCATCAAGCACGTCACCGTCGGCTCCGACGGGCGCGACGTGAGCATGGGTGTCATCAAGATGGAACCGAACACCATCATGCTAGGCGAAACGGTGATCATGGGTGTCAAGAGCCCCATCACCGTCAAGGAAGACACCATCGAGTTCAACGCCGACACCTACAAGACACAAGCCAATGCCGTGGTCGAGGACCTGCTCAAGCGTCTGCCAGGCGTGGAGGTAGGTAGCAACGGTAAAATCACTGCCAACGGCAAAGAGGTGAAGAAAATCCTCATCGATGGCAAGGAATTTTTTAGCGACGACCCCACCGTGGCATCCAAAAATATCCCTGCCGACATGGTCAACAAGCTGCAAGTGATTGACCGCAAGAGCGACCTGGCGCGGCTCACGGGTGTGGACGATGGCGAGGACGAGACGGTCATCAACCTCACGGTGAAGAAAGGTATGAACAACGGTTGGTTTGGCACTGTGAATGCCGGTTATGGCACCGACAAGCGCTATGCTGGCAATGTGATGCTCAACCATTTTCGCGATGGCAACCAGTTCACCATCTTGGGCGGCGGCAACAACGTGAACCAAATGGGGTTTACCGATGGCGGAGCATCACGTTTCCAACGCTTTGGTGGTGACCGTGGTGTGACTGCGTCGCAATATGCAGGCATCAATTTCAACGTGGGCAGCAAGGACGACGACCACTTCCGTGTGGGCGGCGATGTGATGTACAGCCACAGCGACCGCGACACCCGCAGCCAGACTGCCCGCCAATATCTGTTTACCGACTCAACCAGCTACTACGATGCCGCCTCGTCGGCTCGTGACAAGGGACACAACGTGCGCGGTGACTTCCGCATGAAGTGGGAGATTGACTCGTCGAACACGCTAGACTTCCAGCCCAACTTCATGTTCAACTTCAGCAAGAGTGCCCGCAGCGACACATCGCTGACCCGCGCCGGTGACGCTGCCCTCACACACGTGAACCGCAGCCAGACCAGCTACATGAACGATGGCAAGAGCTATGAGTGGGGCGCACGCCTGATCTATAACCACAAGTTTGCCAGCCATCCAGGACGCAGCTTCAGCGTGATGATGAACTACACCTACAGCAACGTCAACGAGGATGGCGAGACCTATACCGACAACACCTATTACTTGCTGCCCGAGCAAAGCGAGCTCATCGACCAGGACTATAACAACAAGCGCAAAACGCACGGCTTGACGGGACGCTTGTCGTGGACCGAGCCCATTGGCAACATCAAGAATGCACGATTCATGGAGTTTGCCTACCGCGGCACCTATCGCTACACCACCAGCGACAAGATGGTGTATGACCTCACTCGCGATGGTGAGTGGCCTGCGGGCGACATCGTTGCCGAAGATTGGAATGAGGGACTGAGCAACAGCTTCCGCAACACCTATTATAACCAAGAGTTCCAGGTGGGTTTCCGCCAGGTGCGCAATGCCTATAACCTGAATGTGGGTCTGTCGCTCAACAGTGCCATGTCGCAAAGCAAAGACTTGATTAACTCGGCACGCAACATCGATGCCCGCTGGGCATGGTCGGTGGCACCTTATGCCCGTTTCCGCTACAAGTTCAGCAAAACCCGCAACCTCAACCTCAACTATCGGTTGCGCTCTAGCCAACCCAGCATCACCCAATTGCAGCCCGTTGCCGACGAGAGCAACCCGCTGAACATCGTGATTGGTAATCCTGAGTTGAAGCCCACATTCACCCACCGCTTGCATGTGCGCTATGGCGATTTTGCACAGGAATCTCAGCGCAGCCTGATGGCGATGCTCAATGTGGATTACACCCAAAACAGCATCATCTCGACCGTCACGAGCGATGCGACCACCGGTGGCCGCATCACCAGCTACACCAATGTGAACGGTGTGTGGAACGCCATGGGCATGAATATGCTGAGTTTCCCCTTTGGCAACAGCAAGGCATGGTACTTCACCAGCCATGCCTTCTTGCGCTACTCGGTGACCAAAGGCATCACCGATGATGTGGAAAACCGCAGCAACACATTCAGCATCAACTACTCGCCAGGCATTGCCTACCGGACTGGCGTGTGGGATTTGGAGGCTCGCCCTCGTTACAACTTCCAGACCACTCACAACACCGTGCAGACCAGCAACAACCGCAACATCCACACCTATGGCGGACAGTTCAACGGCACCTATAGTGCCCCCTTCGGCTTGGTCATCAGCACCGACCTGAGCTACAGTGCCACCAGTGGTTATGCCAGCGGATACAACACGCATGAATGGCTATGGAACGGCTCGGTCGCATACCAGTTCTTGCGCGACAAGCAGGCAGCAGTCACACTTGCTGTGTATGACATCCTGGGACAGCAAAAGAACGTGAACCGCAACGTCACCGCCAGCTACATCGAAGATGCTATCTACAACTCGCTGGGACGTTACGGACTGGTCACCTTCACCTACCGCTTCTCTACCTTCAAGAAGGGCGAGGAGCCACGCGACCGCAACTTTGACGACCGCGGTCCAGGCAGACACGGACGCCCAAGCGGACCGCCCCCAGGTGGTGGTCCTGGCGGTGGCCGCAGGCCGTTCTAAACAAACGCCCTCACAATAGCACATTAACTACAGGCAAATGCCAACAAATAAAAGCGCGGGACGTGTAAGCACTACAATACTACACGTCCCGCGCTATCTTTAGCGTCTGCCCAGCGGCGGGCGGCGACTTTATCCTATCTGCTCCTTAATCAGGTTAAAGATGTCGTCGATGCTGCCCAAGCCGTTGATGGCACGATATTTTCCCTGTTTCTCATAATAGTCTTTGAGCGGGGCTGTCTGGGTGTGATAAACCTCCAGACGCTTGCGGGCAGTCTCCTCGTTGTCGTCGGCACGGCCTGACATCTTGCCGCGCAGCAAGATGCGCTTGATGAGCTCGTCCTCAGGCACTTCAAGTCCCACCACGGCATCAATGCCGGTGCCGCGCTCGGCTAGTAATTTTTCCAAAGCCTCGGCTTGTGCAATGGTGCGGGGAAAACCGTCGAAGATCACGCCTTGCTGTGCCGCATCCTTATTGTCGTCAAGCACCTGAGCCAAGATGTCAATCATCAGGTCATCAGGGATGAGCTGCCCCTGGTCGATGTAGCCCTTGGCAGTCTTGCCCAGCTCGGTTCCTCGCCCGATGTGGTCACGCAACACGTCACCCGTAGAGATGTGGAACAAGCCGTAATGTTTAATCAGATTGTCGCTTTGTGTGCCTTTACCCGATCCGGGGGCACCAAAAATCACGATATTTAACATAATAATTGATAGTGGTTTGATTGGTTTATATTAATTGGTTTACAATCTCATTTCTGCTCTTTCAACACATAGATGTCTGACAGGTTGCGTGCCAGCCCGTCAAGGTCCAAGCCATAACCCAAAATAAACTTGCTGGGAATGTTAAAGCCCACATAGTCGGGGGCTTGTCCCACTTGCAGCGAGTCGGGCTTGAACAACAGCGACACCATCTTGACCTGACGTGGATGATGCTTGGCAAGCTCGCTGCGCAACTGGGCAGCCGTGATGCCACTGTCGATGATGTCCTCCACGATGATGACGGTGCGCCCCTCGATGTCCTCGTTAAGCCCCATGATTTCCTTGACTTGACCCGTGGTCTGCATGCCATCATAGCTCTTGAAGCGTATGAATGTGACCTCGGCATCATGGATGTCGCACGCACGGAACAAATCGGCAGTGAAGATGAACGAGCCGTTAAGTACACACAAAAACAGCGGCTTGTCGTTGCCATGGTCACGCTTAATCTCTTGTGCCAGCCGGCGCACTTGCACGGCAATCTCCTCGCGGCGGATGTAGGGCTCAAACGTCAGCCCCTGATAGGTAACTTCTTCCATAGACATGATTGGTCGATTAAGAAAAATACCCCACAAAGTTAGCAAACATTCTGCTAGTGGCAAAATTTATTGTGCGTTTCTATGCTATTTTTCGGTCTGTGCTCAATTTTCTAACTCTTATGACACTGATGGTTGCGTTTGTATGTAATTTTTTGCAAAATTGTATTATTAAATATTAAATATCTGGGGTTTTGGTGTTAAAAGGGCTCGGTAACTTTTAATATTTTAAAAATAATGTGTATGTTTGTAGTTCAAAATACCGAGTGGAGATGTTGCCACTCAGCGCATGACCGAAATCAATAAACAATCAAAATAAAAATTTAATACAAGATGAGAAAACAGTTACTTCTGCTACTGCTGCTATCGCTGTTATCGCTGGGGGCGACCGCCCGAGTGGTGACTGGCGTGGTGACGCAAGCCAGCGACGGAGAGCCCGTAATTGGCGCGTCAATACAGGTGCATGGCACCAGCCGCGGCACGGCGACAGACATTGATGGCAGGTATTCCATCGATGCCAACGACGGCGATGTGCTCGATGTGACCTATGTGGGCATGAACCCGCGCAGCGTGACGGTTGGAGCCGGACAGACGGTCATCAACATCACCCTCGACGAGAATGCCCAAGTGCTGGGCGAGGTGGTGGTCACCGCCATGGGGCAAACCCAGGAGAAAAAGAAGCTGAACTTTGCCGTTCAGACCCTCGACGAGGAGGCTGTCACCGCTGGCGGAGCGACTAACTTTGCCAACTCACTGCAAGGCAAAATTGCGGGTCTGCAAGTGAGCACGGGCGGCAGCTCGCCTAACAGCTCCACACAAGTGATTATCCGCGCCATCTCGTCGATGAACAACAGCCAGAGCAATGAGCCGCTGATGATTGTTGACGGCATGGCGATTCGCGGTGGTGGTTCCACCCTGGGCGACTTGAACCCCAACGACATCGAAAACATCACCGTGCTCAAGGGTGCCGCTGCAAGCGCACTCTATGGCCAGGAGGGTGCCAACGGCGTCATCATGATTACCACCAAGAGCGGCGGCAAGAATGGCGAAATCACCATCAATGCCAGTGCCTCGCTCGAAATCAACACCCCGATGCGCCTGCCTAACATCCAGAGCACTTACACGCCTGGCAGCAAGGGCATGTACAAGGAGAACACCGGCAGCGGTGGCTGGGGACCCATGCTGGGCGAAAACGACAAGGTGTATGACAACCTGGGCGACTTCCTCAAGACAGGCTTGCTGCAAAAATATGACGTGAGCGTGAGCGGCGGCACCGAGAAGTTTAACTCCTATGCCTCACTTTCCTACACCGACAACCAGGGCATCGTCCCCAAGGACTACCGCAAGCAGTTCACCGTCTTTCTCAAGGGCATCTACAAGCCCAACTCGCGATTGACCATCCAGGCTAGCGCCAACTTTGTGAACCGCACGGCACGCTCGTTTGGCAACTCCATGTCAACCATCTATAACTGGGGCATCAATAAGGACATGAGCGACTACCGCACCCTGGAGGGACATGTGAACTGGGATGCACGCTACGACAACTGGGATGCCCTGCTCGACACCGAGCGTCTCAACGCTACCGTGTCGCCCTACTTTGGCCGCTACATGGACAAGAGCCAGACCGAGAGCAACCGCTTTGTCATCAACGGGCAAATCAGCTACGAGCTGCTCAAAGGTCTGACCCTGACCGGCAAGGTGGGCTATGACAAGGGCTACTCGATGTACGACGGCTACACGGTGCCGCGCTTCTACGACGGCGACCTTGCCAACCCCGACGACGAGGATGTGCAGACCATGCTGTCAAGCATGCAGTCGCTCTACGGCAGCTACAGTTTCCAACCCTCGCGCAGCTCACTGTTCAACACCCAGGCGCTGGCAACCTATGAGCACGCCTTTGGCGACGACTACACGCTCAGCGCGATGTACGGATTTGAGTATAAGGAAAATCATGGCCTGGAGGCATCAATCTATAACGAGAACTTCCAGCTGGGCGGTGAGTACTATAGCTTCAACAACACCGACTTCACCAACGGTGACCTGCTCATCAGCAACCACCCCACGCTGTACCACTCCACCTATAATAAATATGGCCACTTTGGTGAGCTGCGGTTTGATTACCGCGGCATGGCACAATTCTCGGTGACGGGCCGCATGGATGGCTCATCGGCATTCAAGCAGGCGAGCAAGACCAACTACTTCTACCCCTCGTTCACCGGCGGTGTCATCTTCAGCGAACTGTTTGGCTTAGCCAACAACTGGTTCAGCTACGGCAAGCTGCGCGGCAACTGGGCGAAGGTGGGTAAGGACAGCCCGCGCTACCTGTTCACCGACACCTACAAGCAATGGACACTGTTCCCCGATGGCGGCTATGGCGTGGACCCCACCACCTCGCGTGCCATCGACCTGGAGCCCGAGATGACCAAGTCGTGGGAGATTGGTGCCGACCTGCGCTTCTTCCACAACTGGACGCGACTCGATGTCGCCTACTATAGCACCACCGTCGATAACCAAATCGTGTCGGTGCGCGTGTCGCCCGCCTCGGGCACCATTTTGCAAACGCGCAACGAGGGTTCGCTCGAGAACCACGGCATGGAGATTTCGCTCAACCAGGACATCATCAAGAATCAAGACTTTAACTGGACAGCATTTGCCAACTTCTCGTTCAACCGCAGCAAGGTGCTATCACTGCCCGACGACGTGACCGAAATCCAGGGCACGCAATATGGCGACATCTTCCCCGTTGCCCGCCTGGGCGAGAGCTCAACGGGCATCTCGGGCAAGGACTATGAGCGCGACCCCGACGGCAACATCATCTGCGACGAGAATGGCTACCCCATCATCAGCAGTGCCAAGAGCGTCTATATCGGCAACCGCGAGCCCGACTGGCTGTTGGGCGTCGGCAGCAACTTCCGCTTCAAGAATGCGTCGCTGTCGTTCCTGCTCGACACCCGCAAGGGTGGCGACGTGATTAACGTCACGGGGCGCAGCCTGCTCACCAACGGCATGGCGGGCGTGTATGACAAATACCGCAACCGCGAGTACATCGTTGACGGTGTGGTGGCAGTCACCAATGCCGACGGCAGCACGGGCTATGTCAAGAACACCACGCCCATCGTGCTCGACTACTACTACATCAGCACCTACTACTCCACAGTGTCGTCCAACTTCATCGAGGATGGCTCCTACATCCGCCTGAGCTATGTGACGCTGAGCTACGACTTCACGCCACACCTCAAGCGCACATGGCCGTTCAAGGGACTCACCGCGACCATCACGGGCCGCAACCTGTTCCTGCTCACCAAGTACACCGGCAACGACCCCGCCGTGCTGGCATCCACTGCCGGCGGCACGGGCAGCAGCGGTGTGGACTATTATCACGTGCCCAGCACGCGCAGTTTCAACTTCACGCTCAAAGCAACATTCTAAACCGACTGCACGATGAAAACGATTAAACTAATAGCGCTTTTGATATTCCTAAGCCTGGTGTCGGTGAGCTGCAACGATGTCCTCGACGACAACATCAACCCCGACAAGGCACACAGCATCGATGCCAAGGACGGCCTGCCGGTCATCATCTACTATGCGCAGCAAATTGTTTATGACCACAGCGAGTATTATGCCTACTTCTCACAGATGCTCACCACCGGCGGCAAGAGCTCCATCGGTGCCTATAGCTACAAGTGCGAGTGGGAGATGCTGACCATGAACCGCCACCCCATGTGGCGACGCCACTTCTACGACATCGGCAAGAACACCCTCAACCTCATTGAGAACTCACAGGCCATCAACTCGCCCAACTATGAGCTCATTGGCCGCACCATCAGGCTGATGTCCACCCAGCTCACCACCGATGCCTTTGGCGACATCCCCCGCAGCGAGGCCTACACCAGCAACTCGCCCAAGTACGACACCCAGGCATCTGTCTATGCCTGGATGATGCAGGAATGCGACGACCTGATTGACCTCTATAACGATGCATCGGTCACCGACAACCCCAACAACCAGACGATTACCGCCAGCGAGGACCGCGTCTATGCCGGCGACCTCGACAAGTGGAAAGGGTTGGTCTATGCCATCAAGGCACGCCTGCTGCTGCGCAACATCCCCAACGTGGACCGCAGCGCCACCATGTGCCAGCAAATCATCGATGCCGCCGACGCTGCCATCAACCAGTGGCGCAGCACCGACATCTATGACTATCAGGGCAGCCGCAACGCATGGTTCGGCAACGAGCCGCGCTACTACTGGGACGGCGGCACCGGCACCCAAAATGCCGTGTGGAGCGTCGCGCAACCCGTCATCAACTCGTGGGAGTCACGCGCCAACCTGCTGAGCAATGCCATACCCAGCAAGTTCTTCATGGTTGACCTGCTGGGACTGAGCAAGCCCGACAACGAGCTCACCTGCGGCATGTTCACCGCCGAGGGACAGCACGACGGCTTTGCCAACGACCCCCGCTGCGGACTGCTGATGATTGCCCGCACGGGACCCGCCAGCGCATCGGTCACCAGCGAGCGCATCAAGATGCGTTATCTCGAGAACAACATCGGCATGGGCACGTCATACAAGATTGCCAACTATCCTAACCTCTACATGGGTGCCTATGCAGGCGCGGCAGATGCCTACAACCCCATCTTTACCATGGAGGAGCTCTACTTCATCAAGGCAGAGGCATACTACTGGATGGGCAACAAGACGCAAGCGTGCGCTCTCGCCAAGGAAGCCACGCAATACAACATCCAGCGGCATCTCGATGCCTTCTTGCGGCTCTACACCAACGAGAACTACAACTCCAGCACCGACAACAAGTATCCTGGCAACGCACAGTCGGGCGGCAAGCCTGGCTTCCAAGCCGCCGAGTACTGGAACGCCCAGGTCGATGCCTTCCTCAACAACGAGGAGTATTACCGCGGCAGCAGCAAGTCGCCCTCGGTGCACAAAGTCACCGACCGCGGCAACCAGCACTGGTTCTTCAACCCCAGCGAGTTCTCGCTCAGCGACCTGATGCAGCAAAAATACATCGCCATGTATCTCCAGCCCGAGCAGTGGACCGACATGCGTCGCTACCACTATAGCAACAACCGCAACCTGTACGGCATAGGCGACAACCAGGAGATTGTCTATCCCACGCTGCGCAGGCCCTACAACCTGTATGCCGCCTATTGGATCGACGGCCTCACCGAGGAGCAGAAGGAGAACACCTGGATTCAGCGCATCAACTACGACCCCGAGACCGAGGAGAAGTATAACCGCACCGAGCTCGAACGCCTGGGCGCTTACAAGAACTACAAGTGGCTGCAAGAACCCATGATTTGGGCTAAAGACTATGGCGTGGTCACCTCGCTCACGCAAGAGTGACGGCACCAACCGCAGCTTACCCACCAAGCGACATGAACACAACATTATAATATATAATACAGTAACACAAATCTCGATATGAAACGACACAATATAACACGCCTGCTGATGGCATCGCTCACCGCCGCGCTCATGACCTCGTGTGCCGTGCACGACCCCTTTGCCGACAACGGCGAACTGGGGCAGGTGCTGCCCACCGTCGATTGGGAGCAAGGCTCCACCGTGGTCAAGGCGGGCAGCTATGCCAGCTTCAAGGGCAAATATTACACCACCGACAACAGCAAGAGCATCGACCATAGCGAGGTGTGGTGCCTCGTCAAGCGCGAGCAGAGCGCCGCTGCCACCAGCAAGCTCACCACCTCGCTCTCCTACACCAAGACCTACTCGCTCACCGACACCGTGCGCTCGAGCCAGATGGTGGCTACCTATCCGCACAGCCTGGCAGAGTGGGACGGCTATGAGTATGTGCTCACCGACAGCTTCCCCACCTCGCGCACCCTTGCGCCCGTCACCTGGGCTAACCCTGGCACCTGGGACCAGGAGAAGTTCGACAGCTACTATCCCTCGACCTTTGAGGACGAGTTCACCAGCTACATGGTCAACGCCCTCACCAAGGATAGCACCTACTATAGCGACCTGCGCAACGTCTATATCAACTACGACTTCACGCAAGAGCAGTTCGAGGCGCTCAACGCACAATTTGGCATCGACTTCCCCACCGACACCGCCACTGCCGACAAGTCGGACAACTGGTACTCCACCGACGAGGTGGACCACTACTACTACACCACCATCGACGGCGAGGGCAACACGGTCTATCACGAAATCAATAGCGCGAGCGATGCCCCCGACGGTGTGAACGTCTATGCCGTCTATGGCTCGGCATTCTGGATTTTTAGCCGCTATAGCGACGACACGGGCGGCAAAATCACCACCGTGCGCAGCCAGTACATGCCCTACTTCAAGGCACTCATCAGCCAAATCCCGTTCACCTCGTGGATTTATAACTCGTCAGAGAAGACCTACACCGTCAACTTCTCGCGCACCTACTATCTGGAGCCCGACTTCCGCGTCTATGACACGGCAGGCAAGGTGGGCGTGACCAGCGACAACAAAGAAGTAACCCTCAACTAATCAGTAACCCCGATTGCAACGATGAAGACAGTCAAATTATTAGGTTTGTTAGCCTTGATGATGGCATCGCTCGCCTCGTGTGTCGAAAAGACGCCCGACTATAGCGACTTCGCCTCCAAGGACGTGGATTTCACCTACTCCGTCGAGGGTGACGAGTACCAGCTAGACTACTATGTGGTGTCAACCATCGTGTTCACCAACGTCTCGTCAAAGAGCGGCAACGCCACCTGGGACTTTGGCGACGGCACCACCAGCAACGAGCAAAACCCCACCCACAAGTATAGCACCGCCGGCGTCTATAACGTGAAGCTCACCATCGATGGCGTGGGCAGCTGCACCTACCCCCTGCTCATCTACGACATCGCCCCCGTGCTCAGCGTCACCAGCCAGTCGGCATCGCCCGTGGTCATCAACGACGTGAGCGTGCAGCTGGGCATCGAGCTGCCCAACCCCGAGGACCTCATCTGCCGCTATGTGTGGACCTTCCCCAAGGGCACGCGCACTGCCGACGGCAACCTCATCTCCACCTTTGAGGGCTATAGCCACGCCGATGGCACCATCGACAACCCTGGCAAGCTGACGTTCAGCAACATCGGGTCGCAAAAAATCGAGTTGCAGACCTGGTTCGACATCAACGGCGAGAACCGCCGCCTCGAGGATAGCTACGTCAACGTGCAGGTGGGCTCGTCGATACCCGCTCCCACGCTCTACTATGCCGCCATGGGCGGTAACATCATGGCAGTGAAGCTGGTGGACCTGTCGCAACTGCCCGCCGGCACCAAGAATCTGCCCTTCGACATGGGTGTGAGCAGCGGCAACATGCCCACGCAGCTCGTGTTTGCTACCGAGACCACCGTCACCGACAGCACCACCATCGAGCAGGACAACATCTACATCCTGGACTGCGGCAAGCAATACTACTACATCAACGATGAGGACGGCAACCTGGGCGACGGCAAAATCACCGTGATGAGCGCCGACGGCAGCACCACCAACATCATGATTACCAACGTGGGCGGCACCGCCTTCAACGACCCCTTCCAAGGCTGCACCGACGGCACCTACCTCTACTACACCGACCGCAACACGGGCATCCGCCGCATTCCGCTATCCACCCGTGGCGAGACCGAGACCACCGTCTATAGCAGCACAGCAGGCTACTATGTGGTCAACAACCAGCTGTCCTATTACGGGCAGGGCATCGCCTATGGCGCCATCCACACCGACCTCTATCTGGACCGGTCGGGCAAATTCTGGTGGGGCAAGAACTATAGCGGCAACGGCATCTACCGCTTCACCAGCAGCGACATCGGCAAGACGGGCACCGGCGTGCCCATCCCCTACCCCATCGTACTCGAGACCACGCAGCCGCGTGCCTTCACCCTCGACGAGGACCTGGGCTACCTGTATGTGTGGATGACCAAGGGCACCACCCCGGGCGTGGGCTTCACACAGTATGTGATTCCTGGCGATGCCGCCACCGTCACCTACGACAACTACGTCAACTTCATCACCATGGAGGCAGACCCCATCAACACCACCGATGCCGAGGGCGTCTATGTCACCCAGATGGCTGTTGACGAGCAGACCCACTACGTCTATTTCGGCTTCCGTGCCGCAAGCACTGAGCAGACCTACACCACGGGACTCTACTACTTCAACCCCGACGACGGCAAGGTCTATAACGTCAACGACAACAAGGACAAGATTTTGGGCGTGTGCATCAACCCGCGCCTCACCAACCTGTTTTAACCCCCCTTTTTCACCACCATGAGGCGAAAACTGATATTCATCACGATGCTGGCGGCTATGGCCGCCAGTGTTGTCACCACGGCACGTGCCGACCAAGCCGTCAAGCGCGAGCAGCGCGGCATCTGGATGACCGCCTACCTCAGCGACTGGCCCAGCACAGCCATCACCGCCAGCAATGCCAACACCCTGCGCAATGCCTGCTGCAAGATGCTCGACACCCTGCGCGTCAACCACATCAACGCCATCTACTATCATGCGCGGGTGATGTGCGATGCCCTCTACAAGTCAAGCTACGAGCCCTGGTCCAGCTATGTGTCGGGCACCAGAGGCGCCGAGCCCGCCTTCGACCCGCTCGACTTCATCGTGCAAGAGGCGCACAAGCGCGGCATCGAGCTCTATGCCTGGGTCAACCCCTACCGCTATGCCAGCGGCACCAACATGTGGGGACAGAGCGACAGCGACTACGTCTATACCCACCCCGACTGGCTCATGACCACCAGCTATGAGACGGTGCTCAACCCTGGCATCCCCGCCGTGCGCCAGCGCGTGGTTGACGTGTGCCGCGACATCATCACCCGCTACGACGTTGACGGCTTGGTGTTCGACGACTACTTCTACAACCAGGACAACCCCTCGTTTAGCCTCGACTCGGCGCAATATGCCGACTACAAGGCGGCGGGCGGCACCATGACGCAGGGCGACTGGCGGCGCGAGAACGTCAACCAGATGGTCCACGAGGTCAACCAGATGGTCAAAGCCACCAAGCCCTGGGTGCGCTTCGGCATCGGCCCCGCGGGCGTGGCTTGCAGCGCCACCGATGTGGCTGAGAAATATGGCGTGGAGCCCTGCCCTGGCAGCGACTGGCAATATAACCAAATCTATAGCGACCCCATGGCATGGCTCACCCGCGGCACCATCGACTTCATGTCGCCGCAGATCTATTGGAACACCACCGGCAACTACGAGCCCGTGACGCGCTGGTGGGGCAAGATGGGCGCACGCTTCAACCGCCACGTCTATGTCAGCCAGTGGATTCCTGACGGTGAGGCGTGGACCCTTGCCGAATACGTCAAGCAGGCACGCATCATGCGCGATGCCATGACCGCCGGCAACCCTGGCATGGTCTATTTTCGCTACGCCACCTGGCGCAACAAGAGCGAGAAAATCGACGGCAAGGTGCGCCAACTGCGCATCTGGCTGCGCGATAGCATCTTCAACACCGTCGCGCTCAACCCCGCGCCAGCTTGGCTCAAGCCCGACCGCACCTACACCACTGTCACAAGTCTGCAATATGCCGACGGCACGCTCAGCTGGGACAGCATCGCCAACGTGCGCTATGTGGTCTATGCCATCCCCGACGATGTGCCCGATGCCGACTTTAACGCACAGCCGCAATACATCGACGGCGTGAGCTACTGGGCATCCTACACCCTGCCTGCCGACAAGCAGCAGGGCTACCGCTATGCCGTGAGCATACTCGACCGTTGGGAAAACGAGTATGCCCCCCTCATGGTGGGTGCCACAGCGACGCAAGCCACGGCTCCCGTGCTGCGCTATCCCGCCGACGGCGACACCGTGCCGCAGCTCACGCTGATGCAGTGGGGCGGCGATACCCACAACTACACCGTCGAGGTCTATGCCGATGCTGCCATGGACTCGCTGGTGGCACAGATGGCTGTTGATAGCCTGGCATGCCCCCTGCCCAGGGTGCCTGGCGTGACCACGGGGTCCACCTACTGGTGGCGCGTGGTGGCTCGCGACGTGAACCGATGGGACAACGCCAGCCCGCTGTGGCGATTCACCGTGAGCGACATGCGCATCATCACGCCTGCCGACGGCGAAACGGGTGTGACGCTCACCCCCACCCTCACCTGGACGCAAGCCGCCGCAGGCACCACCTATCTGCTGGAGCTTGCCACCAACGCCGGCATGACGGCACCCGACTCCGTCACCACCACCGCCCCGCAGTGGACCGCCCCGCGCTACCGCCTGGCAGGAGCCGTCACCTACTATGCCCGCGTCACCGCCACCCTGGGCGGCGTGTCGGTCACCACGCCCGTCACGGCATTCACCACCGTCGAGGCGGTGCCGCCCGTGCCGCAATTCATCACCCCAGCCGCCAGCGGCATCACCCTCTATAGCGACGACGTGGTCAGCTTTGAGCCCGTCGAGGGTGCCGCCTCGCTGCGCGTCACCATCAGCTCGTCAACGTCGTTCCCTGCGCGTACCTCCTACAACGGCACGCTCGATGGCGGCGACTTCCAGACACCCCTGTTGGGCGACATCCGTGGCACGGGACGACTCACCGACGGCAAGACCTACTATGCCCGCGCACGCTATGCCTACTATACCCTAGCCACGGGCACCACGTTGCAATACACCGACTATTGCGACACGCGCCAGTTTATCTATCGTGAGACGCTCAGGGGCGACGTCAACGGTGATGGCGAGGTCACCATCGCCGATGTCAACGCCATCGTGGACCTCATCTTGTCAGGCGGCTATGCCGCCGATGCCGATGTCAATAGCGACGGCGAGGTCTCCATCGCCGACGTCAACGCCGTCATCGACCGCATCCTCGACACCTAAAGATAGGCCTCACGCAGAATTTTATCTCACGCAGATCGAGCAGATTGAGCGGATTTTTTATTTATCTATCCACCCCATCGACGAAGTCGCTTTGCTCCGCAAAGAATCCGCTCCCATCTGCGTGAGATAAAAACCACTAGACGAGGGAAATCTGCTTAATCTGCTCGATCTGCGTGAGATTTAAATTCCCATGGCGAATCTGCGTGAGGCTTAAAATCGGCGTGGGGGTGGGGGAAAATGGTGGTTTTGGGTGGATTTAAGATTATTTAACGCTTGGGCAGGATTCTCGTAGGGTTTTTCTCCATAACTTTGCACCGTCAAGCAATTTGGCAGAGATTATGTTTTAGTAGGCAAGAGAGTGCAACAAAACACCGATAAACTACTTAATAACATTGACTTAGGCACCATTTGTCTTGCAAAGGATGACGTGACCTTAACCTCCGGCGTGGCAACCCGTGTTGTCAAACCGTGATGGTTCTTGCGATATAATGAAACAGAACATTTAATTCTTTTATTATTAATTTTTTATTAAAACTTGTTTTTTATTATGAAAGCTAAGATTACACTTTTGTTTGCCCTCGTGCTTCTTGCATACGGCGGACTGATGGCTGTGACTGGCTCTCCCATGCTGATTCCCTCTGATAACGGGCTTGTTCAGCATGAGTCAATGAACGTGCGACCTGCCGGTGCGCCCACTAAGGCTAACACCGCCAAGCGAGCAGCACGTGTGGTTAAGCGAGCCGAAGCCAATGTAGAAATGAAGTCGCTCACCTATGACGAGGCTTCAGCCAAGAAATTCAATTACTCCTGGACTGATGCCAGTGGCGAAGTGCACGAAAGCAAGCTGACCGAGACCGCTACCGATCCCCGTCAGATGATTGCAATGCTGAAACACATCTACACCAACAAGGACATCCCTGGCCCCAAGTACTCGGCATGGGACAAGAACTTCAACCGTGAAGACCCTGTGGACTACTCCAGCACCATCAATGGCGGTTGGAACATCTCAGGCGACTACACGCCCAACGTTGAAGGCTATTCTGTTGTTCTGGTAGCCATGAAGAACAGTGCCGACAGTGCTACTGTATATAATAACTACACAGGCTACACATACAGCGACTATGCAAGTTATTACAAAGTTATTAATAACTGGGGACAAGTAACTTATCCAAGTTACACAACCAAGTATAGCGGCTTTGTTTTGGATGATGAAGAGCAGTTAATCAACTACTTTACTCTTAACTTCGACTCCATCATGTTCCTGACCAATGGCATCCGCATTGGCAGCGACGATGACTATACACGCGGCACCGTGTTCAACTATAACGGAACGCTGAACCGCTTCTTCTACCTTGGTAAGGGACAAGCCCGTAAGAAAGCAGACTATGTGCAGAATCGCCAAACCGCTTTAAATAAAACCTTTGGTGAAGTTTTCCCATTTAAGAGTATGTTTGAGCAGTTTAGCCCGACATCAATCGATTCAGACGTTGAAACTGCCAACTTCTACGACAAGCTCTATAATGACCAAGAGAGATATGGCGTAATTCATGACTGCGGTACCGTGCCTGTCTATCAGCACTACTTCTCAATGTCAGGCAAGAAGGGACAAAAACATTATGCCCTATCTAACCTGCAATTCTATTGCCCTGACTACCGCCTTGCCTATTGGGAAGATGATGACTACTATGTATATATCGGTTATACTCAAAATTCATCTGTCGCCAGCAAATACGACTACTATCAGTATAGCGATGGTTATTATTTCTGCTACAACATATACACCGTTGACGGTCGCTGCATTGACCCAGAAACCGACGCAGCAGGCACAACGACATTTGTTAACCAGTACTATTGGCATCCGACCTCAGCAAAGTGGGCAAACTACAATGCCGACTATGCGCCCCAGACCATGCTCTACACCATCAAGCTGAATGCCGAAGCCGACACCATCGTTGGCGACCGCAACCATGCGACCGTTGATGTGGACTGGGAGTCGTCGCTCGACCGCCTCATCCCCAGCACGGGTGTTGATGAGCTCTATACGCTCTACATCGTGACCTATGACAGCAATGGTAAGCGTCAGCTTGACACCATTCCTGTGAATGGCGACATCAAGACCACCCTGCAAGAGTACCTCGATACCGTTCCCCGCTACGAGTACAGCTACGAAATCACCTACGTGGTGTCTGGCCGTCCCTATAACGTGAACGATACCGACCCGCACAGCAACTATGGCGAGGCTTGGAGTAACGAGGGTACTGTGGTTATTCCTGGTTGGGACGAGTTTGAGGGCCTGTACCTGGTATTTGACCACTACGAGAGCGACTACGACATCGACAACGAGCAGAACCACTACCGCAACTACTTTGCTCTGCGCAACGGCTTGCTTCACCCCATCATGATGAAGAACTTGTCGAGCGGCTCAAGCACCATCGACCTGTACCGCTATCCCGATTCAATCAGCACCTCGGGCACCAAGTGGGCTACCATCAACTTGAACAAGGGCGAATCAAATACCCTGACCGCTTGGAGTGACGAGAAACAGACTGAAGTCACCTACACGGGCATCACGCTGAACTACACCATCACCTACGACAACGAATATAACGGTTCGTTGGCAAAGGCACCCCTGTCGGGCGACATCACCTCGACCGGTGTAGCTCACACGGTATATACCTTCACGAATTACTATAAAGCAGCAGATGCCATCACCCTGAATTATAAGCCAGAAGAAACGACAACTTTATATGATACTGATGGAAATGCTTACACTTTCTATATTTATCCATATAATAGTGCTTATAGTGATGATGATGAGAAGAACTATTATTATATGCTGACCGATAGTGCCACCGTTGTTAACTATGAAGATGACGACGAGTTGAACCTGTCGTCGCTGCTGGTAGCCGACTGGTTTAGCGCAAGCACCGAGAAGAACGACCACGCCTTCCGCTATGGCTATCGTGCCTTCACGCAGAATACCGTCGGAGCCGAGCTTGTTGACTT
>Ga0181612_180176_pt1 | contig 17798 bp, 8 predicted proteins | sample HoacroProtozoa21_FD_119630 | JGI IMG/M metagenome (GOLD analysis project Ga0181612, IMG submission 119630) | Hoatzin crop microbial communities from Cojedes, Venezuel. Combined Assembly of Gp0051906, Gp0051904, Gp0051908 | reverse complement strand
TGGTCCTCTCTTCTTTAGGCCTAACAGCCCCATTTCCATCCATCCCTCCTCACTGACTGTGCTGTCGAGACCTCTGATCATTCCCACTGCTCTCTTCTGGACTACATCCAACTGGTCTACATCTCCCTAGAAACATAAAGTACCCCAGGTAGACAGAGGACTCCAGCGATTGGGAAGCAGGCAACACTACCCCCAGAGCAGAGACACAGCTAGAGCAGAGCACAGTGTGGCTTCAGCAAAACACTGAACAATGCTGTAAAATCTGCTGCACACCCTTCGTTCTCTCTTCGCTGGGAGCTGGATGCTGCTCGCACTTTGAGCTCCAGGGGGAAAAAAAAGGCATATGAAAGGCTAACTGATCTGACTATGTCCAAGGTCCTTGACCCACCTGGCCTCCATTTAAGCACCACTTCCCAACTCTAGGTAAGAAGAAAGCTGCACATGTTTCTCCACCTTGGGACACACTTTTCAAATGGATAGACCTGCATGCCTCTGACTCATTGCCAGTACTGGAGACCAGCCAGGAGAAGAGGAAGGGAAGAAATGCCACTCTAAAGGCCAATGAATACACATGAAGCATGTTACGCAAGAACCCCTGTGGACCCTCTTGTCCGGGTAAAAGTCCTACAGATGGCCCATCACTACGCACAGTTGATGCAGTGGGGAGGATGTGTGGGTGGACAGATAATTTGATATTTAGCTGAAAGAACAAAAATGGGTTTAATGCAGTGCTAGGAAGACAGATTGCCTGCAACACCTTCTGCTCCTGATTACGGATGCCAATCTCAGGTTTCCCTTAGGTGTAAAAGCAGTCAGGATGCTCGGGTTTTCACAAAGGCTTCAGAGTCCCAGCCTCACAGAAAGGAAGTACCACAGGAGGATAATACAAGGTGATCAGCACTGAGGAACATCTCTGCTACAGCACCAGCAGCTGGTTTTAGTTTTCTGTAGCATCTTATGATTCCATGCCAAACATGTGGGGCTGTATCCTGAGCTCCTGCAAAGCACCGCCTGCAGTGGACAAATCTGGCTGTAACGATCCTAACTCACAAGCTAAAGATCCGCTGCTTCTCTTCAAGGCCAGAGAGGTCTGGCACTTTGAACACTGAGGACCTTCCATAACATTGCATCACCACTGTCTTTTAAATGCATCTGCCTTCTTTGGCCACCTGCAGAAGATGATCTCAGGTCTGCACCCCAGTACTGATCTGTGTCACCCCACACCAGCATCATGCAGGAATGTCAAGCTTCTCACCCAAGAAAGAGCTACGACTGTGCGAAAAAAAGCCCGCAGCCACAACCTTCCAACTTCCAGCAGCAGAATCACAACACACCAAGCAAGCACTGCAGCATGTTCCTCTGCTGACAGAATCAAGGCGGCTTTCGCACCAGCCTGCAGCCTCAGCTCTTACATGTCAACCACCTCATCAATGAACGGGCTCTCCTTCTATTTCCAGCTTGGGCTGGAATTGAAAGCAGCAGAAGCAGGTCACTGGGATGCAACGTGCATCCAACTACATTCCTGCTAGCAAGAGAAAGAACTTCACTGGTGACGCAGCCTTCACTACTTACTAGCCCTCTCACACCTCCCCCTCCTAGGAGCTCTCAGGATCAACAGGCACCAGGCATTCTGTGCAGGAACAGAAAATAAATACACTGGGAATACTCTGCAGGCCCAGCCTGAATACAAAGCACAGACTGAGTGGCCATGCCCGACAAGAGAGCCTGCTCTATCACCTACAGCAGAAAAGCCAGGGCACTGCAGTCACTGTGGGGCTCCTCCATCCTTCTCTCCTTTTCCCCCAGCCCCTTGTTCTTATTCCCAGGTCCATAAGGGAGGGAAATTCAAAGGAGATCAGAGTTGAGCAGAGAGAGAGAAACGAAGAGAGGGACAGGGCTGGAGTCAGTAATAAGGACATGTGTTGGGGAGGGGTGAAGGGTGAGGAGGAGACAGATTGAGACAGAGTGAGAAAGCAAAGGAGGGAGGGAGAGGATAGAGAAGGGCAGGAAGAGATGTGACAGACAACTTCATCGAGCAAGGTGGCAGGCTGGATGGGGGAGTGTGCCAAGCAGAGGGAGCTGGGTGTGATTTGCAAGAGGGGAGACAGGAGAGAGAGATTTCAGCTCTGTCTCTGATGAACTTACCCATCCTTTCTCTCTCAGAGGACAAATTTCTGCAAACATGCTCTCCCCTTTCCTTGCTGGAAAGAGACAGACAAGGATGGCAGTGGAGGGAAGGCAGATGAGGTACAGCATGTGCACAACTCAAAGGCTTTGGGCATACTCCAAGCCTCAGCAGTAGGTATAACAGTAACAGGACCTAAGGAGTGGGTCTAGCTGGTGAAGGAGGTAACTCCTTTTCTGTTCCTCATTAGGATGGGATCTCCTATTACTGCTGCTCACATTTAGCACACTCGAAGATGTACTGCCCCCATATGCCGCTGCACAGCCCCAGGCCAAAGTAAGCAATTGTCACAAACATCCTCTTGAGAAACCCAGACGAAGACACGGAATTCAGCAAACTCCTAAAGCAAGCACTGTGCTTTGGGAACTTCCTCATCTTGATAAGGAAGTGTGGAAGATGAGGAAAGCCTGCAGAGGCAGGGTGCTGGCTTGCAAAACCACCTATGTTGCCTAGCCAAGGCAGTTAAGCACTTGTGCAAGGCAGCGACCAACATTACGAGGCGGGGAAGGCGGGGGGGTGACAGGATGGGAGACACGACCGCAAAACCACCAAGACCCCACCCCACCCCGTGACCACTGACTCATTTTTGAGAACTTTCAGGAAGCTACGAAACAGGTACTGAACGGTATAAAAGGAGAGGGGACCAGACCCTTGCAGTGCACACCCACCACCGGAGGACCCCGACCACCAGCTCAGAGACCACCAGCTGGATCCAAAGGTGGTGATATCTTTTCTCTTATTTCTTCTCTTATCTTGTCTTTCATTTTCCTCTCTCTGTCTTTCTGGACACATAAGGGTAATGTTGTTGTAAGTTTGTTAGCCTGATATATTCTGTGGTTTTGTGAAATCAGACATTGTGTTGTTGAAAACCTTTGCCAAGTCAATATCCATTTCCAGGCCCACAGCGTTAAAAGTAATGTTATGAAGTTGCAAAGTTATCATCTTTTGTATTTCCACTGCCATTCCAAGTAAGGCTTTGTTTTCAGTCAAGTCTCTTGGTCATTGTTATGACTCTTCAGTACCGCACAGAAAATTAAAAAGCTCACCTTCCCTTTTACCCACTGAGCAGGACGAGACAGAGGACCTTCACATCCGTTGTGGAAGTAGCCTTGGATGGTGCCATTTACAGGGATGTAAAGATTCTTTTTGAGAAGGTGAAAGGCTGATGTGTTAGATCTGGGAGACATACCTGTCTTGTCTCGTCTAAAAGAAAATGGGATTTATTGTGGCATAGGAGCAAAGGTTAAGCTCCATTTTGCTCCTGCTACTTTTCTTCTTGGCTATCAAATAGCAGATGTGATAACACAGGGATTCAAGATCCAGTCCATATTGTAGCTCTATCCAGGCAGGCAGCTGATCCATGGGATTTTCAAAAGTGTCTTATTCTGTATATATAAATATACCCCACTTGGATATGCATTGCTTCCTTCTTTATTATTATGCTCTTTTTAAATTATATTATACTCTTCTTTTTGTAACAGAGTGCAGAGCTTCATCCTACAAGCTGCTGAGCACTTCCAGCAATACTCTGGGAGCTCCAGTTTGGCTAATTAACCGTGGCACCTGAGGACTAAGTGCCTTGGAGAAATGAGTCCTGTTTATAATGACATTGCCTTTTTCACGTCTTTTTTTGAGAATGCTGTGCCTATCTACCTACTTACTCATGCTAATTAAGGAACAAAGAAACAGCACTGAAAGGCAAAAAAAAACAAACCCTACAAAGTTGCAACTTGACAGCATCCAAACTGGATAATTTCTCAAAGCAACTCTGTGGCAGCAACAGTTTAATGTTAACTGTGAAATTGTCCTAAATATAAAGGCACTGTAGAGTGCAGCAGGCAAATGCCAGGCGCCTAGAATGTACCTGATTAATTTATGAGACTGCAATAGTTCTGTCAAGTGCCAAGCAAAGTTTCTTGCTTGTACTGACTGTTGCCAGAGTTGTGCTGCTGAGCAGGTTAGCCAACTGCTAAATAATTCATGAGCTGTGGTGTGTTTACAAAATGCCTTCTGATACATTTCCATTTTTATAGACAATCCAATGAGTTAATACACCTATCTTGCTTTGTATCAGTAGCTGTGAGTTTCTAGCTGATGTCATGCCTCCCTGAGCAGCCTTGGGTACAGGGGACATGAACACACAGTACTGGGCTGTATCCCAGCCGCTTCTGTGTCATACAGGCAGTAAATTGACTAGTGGGCTGATTGTTAACTAAGAACTGTGTGGTAATTATAATTTTCATTTTAGCTTTTCTTTTGTTTCCATGCACATTTGCTGAATTTTTCCTTTGTATTCCTCTCCATTATTAAAGGAAAAAGACGGTATTTACATGTATCCTCTTTCGTCTTATATCTGCAAAGGTAAATACTACTGCTGTAGCACTACAATTTGCTGATAGCAATGAGAAGGAGCTGCATATACTCACAGAGTTTGCAGACATTATGGGATCCATCTCCTGCTGGATGCTACTAGCAGTGACTTCATGCAGCAGTAGCTGGCGTCTGGGCTAATGTAGCCTTTGCTATTGCAGATGGGCTCCTGGATGCTGTGAACCCATCTCTAGCTTGTTCTCTTGCCAACCTCTCTGAGACTGGCCAGCAGATAGAATGCCATTGGTTGGGGATTTCCTCTGCCTAATGAGTGCTGAAGTAAATTCTACAAACTCAGTCTAATTTGACTTATAGCAGGGAATTATTATGTGATTTTTAATGGGAGTTCCTGTGCACAGATTTTGTTCAGGAGTCCAGACTAAAAAAGGTTTACTTTTCTGTACTATGTGCTCCTCTGGTTCCATGCGAGTGCTTACTTTGGCTGTATTGGATTTCTAACAAATCTATTTTCAAATTCTAAATGATGAGTGCAAAAAACGTAGGGGTCACTTTTCCTTTTCCCAAAGGAGTTGTAATCTAGATTGCAGTCTCCTTAATCTCATATAAAGCACTTTAAATAGGGATATGTACATGTAGGAGGAGCTGTTGCCTCTCTGCGTATTCAGAGCAAGTGCTTAGTATTCTGGAGTCATAAAATAAGCAAGGTTATTTTTCAGATATATATCATGGAAACATGCTCTTCTACATAGCCTTTTAAACACTTTTCACACATGCACTTTGGATAAAATTTGCAAAGACACAAAATCCCCACTGAAGAGTATTAGGAATTTGACATCCAGGTAACTCCAAGCACTTCTAAAAATCCATCCCTTTTTTCCTGCCACACTTTAGTCCCAAGTGCCCATTGGTTTAGATGAATGGTCATTCTGAAAAGAGATACAGGAGCATGAGATTAGGTCCCCATTAGCAGGTTAAAAGGAGAAACAAATTCAGCAGGTGGCTTACTAGGATAATAAATTCAGTATACCTGGAAATAAGACGGTTGCTGTTTTGAAAAGGAGATGTTTTCTGACAGACAGGCAGTAGTAAGGAAAAAAATCTGATCTTTTCTCTGCTGCTTTCAGCAGTCTTTTGTGCCATTTTTTTGAAATTTCAGGTAATCAGGTAGAAGCAGACTTTTATGACTAGTAATAAGATTGAAATAAACGAAGAGCTTCAGTACACTTTCGTGACTCAGTACATTCTAATATGTAATAATAATAATAATAATGGGGTAAATAAAAAGTCTTTTTAGTCAGGCCCTACATCGCGGTTTTATTTTCTCTTTTTTTGGGCTATATTTTGTGTATGATGTATTACTTTCCTCCTAACACATAATCTTTATACACTCCTAATTCCTGCAAAACACAAGTCTTTATGACATGTGGAGCTTTAACTGCTCCTGAATTCTTCTACATATTTTAAAGTTTAGAGGGTAATTTTGTGTATAATATATTTCTGCTTTGTTGACAGTGCTTGTTAAACAGCATTGAGCAGAAAGGTTGCTGGTTGGAGACTCAACACAGTAAGTCTGGTTGGCACGTCTGTCTGTCTCGTAAATCCAGGTTGGTGAAAGAAATGCAAAATAAGTCTTTCCTCTCAACGTTTTATTGTGAGAATGAATAATTTTGCATCTTAGCTGGGGTAGTCATGCATCTTAGAGCAGGTGGTCATACTTCTGAAGTTTGTAATAAGCACAGACATGCATAAGCTAGAAGCAAATGTTGTTTCAACCATTTTTACAAATGGGAAACCGAGGCATGGAAAAAACAGTACACTATAGCATATATAATATATAGTGTGTATATATATACACACTATATATAATACTATACTACAGTGCTACAGTACTATACTGCACTGTAATGCTGGAACTGTGCCCTATACTTCAGAATTTGAAATTAAAATATTCCAGTTTCTGGTTTTCCAAATTTAGGAACTCTGTCAAAAAATGTAGCAAAGTTTGTCTTGCAATGTTTGCTCCTATTAAAAAAACAAGTTTTGAGGTTCTCAGTACTGATATTCTCTAGGTCTGCTGGGATTTGATTCCTTAGTGTACTAAGGACAGAACACAGAATTATAAGATAATAATTGCTATGTTTTGTCTTCTCTGTTGCCCTTTATTGTTGTGTTTCAGTCTTGGAACATTTAAAAGGCACAGAAAATACAAATCATGACATTAATTGCAATTGTATTTTAAAAATGTAAATTTTTTTGTTTGTGAATTCATGGATATATTATGAAAAATAAGAGAGTGACAGACCTATTTCAATCTGAGATGTAGGGATGAGCAGTTTATGATCCTTATTAGGTAGTCCTTTCTCTTCTTTTTTTAAAGGAATCCCTAATTTTCTACTGGGCTTAAAAAAACGCTCAATGCTTCATAAACTCTGTACACACTTGCATCTGAAGGCAAAGTTAACTACCTGAAACAAAATGACAAATGTATCGGTCACACTTTTGCATTCTGTATACTAGCAGGGAGAAAAAGAGATTATTTCCTAAGTTTACAATTAAAATTAATGAGGTGCTATAAACCAAACCGTGTGCTTCAGGATGAGAAGTGGCAGGTTATAATCTATTTTTATGTGTGTATGTAGATTATAATGAATCCATTAGATTACTTTTATATTCACATTGTTAATGATTTCTCTACTTTCCTCAGCATTTCAGACTCCCTGAATAGATTCAGTACCTCGAACAGAGCAAATACTAATTCCTGAGGAAGGAAGAATCAGTATTTTTCCTTTCATTTAATTGAAAATAAAACAAAAGCTTACAGATCATAACTTTGAGGGTACCCTTGTAAAATCCTGAAGCAGATTTGTCTTCATTTAGAGCTTGTTTGTCCAGGAGGCTACCATGCAAGGAGTTCACTGAATTTGCCAGCCTTTTTAGCTGATTCCTGCTGAATTTCTCTGGACACAGCCTTGAGCCACAGAAAGTCTGAAGTTGCTGGCTATTTCCAAGACAAGTTTGCTTTCTTACACATGTTGAAGGCAAGGCAGGTAATGTGCTAACAATCCTAATTCTGTTTCACTGTGAGCTGACTGACCACTAGCTGTGAATATCTTCTAGCAAAATTTCTATAAATTATCATGTGCTTTCGTTCATGGGTGATACTGGGTGCTTTAGCCTGCTTTTCAAAGAAAAAAATGGCAACAATTGAAATAATCTTTAAAAGGCCACAAAATAATAAATGGGCCTTGGTTTTCATTCAGTTATAGGCCATTTAGAGTATGTCTCCAGTTTTTCTTGGACAATTTAACAGAACTGCAGAAGAGTGGAGCTTGGAAGGGACCTCTGGAGATCATCTTCAGTCCAAACCCCCTGTTCAAGCAGGGTCAGCTAGTATAGGTTGCCCAAGACCATATCCAGCTGGGTTTTAAATATCTCCAAGCAGGGAGAGCCCACAACCTCTCTGGGCAACCTGTGCCAGTGCGTGGTCACCCTCACAGTAAAGGTGGTTTTTGTACATTCAGATGGAATTTCACATGGCTCGGTTTGTTTCTTGTCCTGTCAGTAGGTGCCCCTGACAAGAGGCCAACTTCATTCTTTGCTCAGCCATATACTTCTATATACTATTTATACTTATATTATATATTGGTCAGCCATATACTACAGTGATCCTGAAGTTCAGATCTGTTAGCTATCACTTTGAAAGATGATTATTACCTGTCTGTTAAAGGTCGGGATGAGACACTGGAGTAGAGAGAGCCAGAGCTGTTAGTCCTCCAGCAGCGGTCTACAACACTAGAATGTGAGATCATGTAGGGGCCAGCTGCTTCAAAAAGCTCTAGGAAGGGAGGTCACTATCCTCCTTCAATCCATCCCTGCTAAAGTCAGCAAGTGCAGAAGAGAACATTTCACTGAAAATTATCTTGAAGGGGTTTTTTTTAAACCTGTGGTACTAGCTTTTGCAACACTTTGTCAAGCTCTTCGTACAAAGAGCCAATCAATATCAGTGACCAAAGCAGAGAGCAGTGGATTGCTTGCTTTAAAGATGCTTAAGCACTTTGCTGCTCGTTCCACCATTGCATCACCCTCATGCTCCCCTAGAAAAAATTTGGTAGCACTTTCTGTGTCTCTTTTGTTCCAGTTTTCTACCTGAGCTAAAAAGAAAAGTCCTCAAGGCTGTAGCACAAGGGATGGGATTTATCATCTACCAATACCTATGTCAGAGGTATTTGTATTGACTGCTTTTCTAGTCGGTAAAGAGAACAATTCTTGAGCCCTATTGATTTGACTTGTTTTAGACATCTGTTTTGAGATAGGATACATGTCACCCTGGAAGTACCTGTTTTTCGCTTAAAAGAAAGGTGTAGACAGCTATTTCAGAGGTAGACAGCTATTTCAGATCTAGACATATGGAAAAAGCATTTCACATTAGGTAGATGAATCCTGACCAAAGCTTTCTGCTATGAAGTTGAAGTGGTAACCCTGGTAAAGGAGGAACACTATGAACTCGTTTGACTTCTATGCAATGTAGGTAACTGCTATCCAAACAGTGTACCGTGAAGAATCACTAAAGGTTATACCACCACTTTTTGGTTTAATGCCAATACAAAGCTGCTTCTACAGGTCTTTAAAGAGATGATGAAACACTTAACATAAAAATTTGTGGTTTGTTTAAAAGTGTATATTTACGTGTATGTTTCTCCAGTACTGGGCCAGCCACATGACTTTTGGATGCTTTGAATTCCAGCAGCTGCAAAGAAAATGGTGCTGTATCACACAGAAAATGCCTGTTGCTTCTGGTATGCTTGTCATATCATTGAGGTGGAAGAGAGTGTCAGAAGAATACCTATTATGAAAACAAGTAGCAGGTATACAGCTGACCTCAGATCACACACCTGCATGCTTGCCTGTTGGGCTGGATGAGGCACTGTTGCTTAACTGAAACATTTTGATAGTAAGGTAAATTTTGGTGAAGACGCTGGTTCTTCTTTTAATTGTTAAGGTAGGACACTTGTCTGCTAGCACATTTAGTCCAGTTGGAGTGTATACAAGGCAAAGGTGTGCTTATGAGTGCTTTTCTGTCACAGATGCCAAAACCCTTCCCAAATGAGGAACTTGCAGGACTGTTCAACATCTTGGCAGATCAACAGAGTGCACCATGATGACAGCCTTCTTTAATCTACACAGCATATTGTTGATTTTGTTTGGATTTGTTAAGAAAAACTGTGCATTACCTGCTATCTCACTTTGCTTCATTTGATTATAGTACACTATAGAGCCTGGGCAACCATAAAAGTTATTAAGTAATAAAAGCTGGGGTATGATCTATCCATAAAACACACACTCAATGTGTGTCAGCTAGATATCAGAAAATAATAATTTCTCATTCATAGTTCATTGCTGTAAAGGATTTAATACCTGTTGCTTCACTGGGATTAGGGCTGCTTTGCTGCAACAGGAGCTTATGCATTGAGTAAAATTAAAAAAGATAGAACCTCTTCAGGTGTAAAATAGTCTAAAATCAATGAAAACAGGACTGTCATACAGGGCAAAGGGAAGGAAGCTCTGTGTTTGTAGCATCCTAAATTTTAACTACTCCCAAAATAGTATTACAGAAGGCTAACTAGCACTCCTGTGTAATCACTGTACTAAATTATGTCTAAACTATAAATGGATCCTGCTAAGACTTGTTAATACCCATAGGGCTAGAGAGTTTAACTATTACTAGATGAGAATTGAAATCAGTATTAATTTTGTTCTCATTGGTCTTATTTCATATCAAGTCCTACCATCTCTCTCCTGCTCCTGACCATATGAGTAGAACGATATTGAAAAGCACAGTAGCATAATCTTAAACAGTCTTTTTTTTTTCCATCTTCTGCAGCTGTGTTTCTTTCAGTACATAACACCTATGTTTTCTAGTAGCAGATGCTTGAATCGTTTTTACTTCCATGAAGGAAAACCTAAAGTTCTGACAAGATTTATAAATATAAGGGGTGACTGTCTCATAGTGAACTGACCAGTCGTAACACAGCTCATACAATAGTTACTCATATAAATTGTTCTTTTATTTTTCACAGTGAAGGAAGAAAACAAGATTAGCACTGCAGCAAGTTCTGTCTAACTTGCTGCTGTAAGAGTTTTTGCACTTTTCCCATTATGTGTCTTTCACCATCATGAATTGCTGTCTTCAAACTCTTCTGTAAGTTGTTTGACAAGGTTTGCTTTAATTTGTTTTTCTCTTGGTATCTGCCAGAAGTTTTTATGGGTTTTATAATTCTTTGCTGTGATAGTAGAAAGGACGCTTATAGCAACGAGGAGGAACATCATTACATCAGGGACAATGGATTAGATTTAGAGCATATTTACAGGGATATGAAAAATTGAATTATGCCTATCAGTGCATGAGAGATCAGCATCTCACCTGTAAGTGTAAGTCAGCAGCAGAATATAAAAAATTACTGATATTTAACATTGACAAAAACAACTTTAAGTATATTACCACCAGATTATGTTTCTACTCTGTAGATAGCAAACCTAAAGTTCTTAGCTAAAAGTAGAGCTTTGTGAGGCACAAGGAAATTAAACTCTGTTCCCTACAATGCTACATCAATTCAAAAAAAGTCACTTCCAAATAAAATATATGAGATAACACACTTTCTAAAACACACATAAATACCAAAATAAGTACAGAAAGGCACCATCTTATAATTTTATTACAAAAATAATTTGATTCTCAACTAAGCCGTGCTGGAATACTGACCCCTCAAGCAGACGTAGGAAATGTGTAAAACTGCGAAGTGTACCAGCCATTTTCACAACAAGTTACATTTTGTTTTATTTTCACACATCACCAAACCTGCTCATCATCAATTGAAGGGTTCACTTGAGATAGGTGCTGGTTATGCTTCTCTTTCACTTCCTCAAATTTGCTACAAATGCTGTCTTTAATGTTCAAGCTTAGCAATGAATATGAGGTGAGACTTTTAAAAAATGTCTCTGAGTGAGATTTTTAATGGTGCTTAAGAACTGAAAGATCCATTTAGGAACATAGGTGGACTCTCAAAAGCATGGAGACTCCCAACTCCTGTAAGTCCAGTCCTTAAGGGACTTTGGTGCACCCATTCCTATGACCTTTATGAACCCTACATTCCTAGGTGATGGAGAGCTTTGAAAATCTTGCTCCTAGATTTGCAATTGATACAGTAAGGATTTCCTCATAGCAGTGAACTTTTCAGGGCATGGACAGTTTCCATATGTTGATGCTGTTGTTAAGCACACATAACATAAGGAGTGCAGTTACACGGTTGCTTTAACTAGATGTCTATACCCCCCATGCCACTGAAAGCAGCAGCTCCATCTGCCTCCTGTCCTGGGCTGCTCATTCCCACCAGCTCCCTGTGTCAATACTGGTGGTGGTTAGTTTCCAGCTGGATCAGTTCCCATTAGCACTGGTGCAAGGCCAATGGGCAGGGCTTAGCAGCTGTGGTAGGGAGGGAAAGTTACCTATGCTCTTTTCAGTAGCAGATTGGACTTCTGCCAGGTTAAAGTAAGCATTTAACCATAGCCTGAAAAAATACAATGCTCTGGTAAAGATAAAGCTTCCAGTGCTGTTCATACTTAGTACTGGCAACTTTCTGGGTCTTGCATCAATTTTACATTATTATTGCTTTTACGAAAATTACCGCTACTCTCTAAGCTTTTAGCACTGAGAAATGAACAGGGTTAGTAAGATGGAAAGCAATCATTTCAATCTGGGAATTAATTTTGAAACTGTAAATTAAGCTTCAGTATAGTATTCCCAGTCATCTGACCTGCACACTAACTGGAAGAGTCAAGATATACAGCAAGAGAGACTTAAAGGGTATGTCAGCTGGTTCTTGACATATGGTTGAGAGACTTCCTGTACAAGAATGTCAGCAGTACTCAAAAGGTTAATGGAAGTGGGATTTGCAGAGGCATGACTGATTCTTCTAGAACAGGTGAGGAAAAAAAGACAATTTGGACAAAGACCTTTAAAGTCCTTTTTCATTTCCATCTTTCCATCTGAAGGGAAGAAAAGCGCTAGTATCTCTTTTAACTTAAGTCACTCTATTTTCTTGAATGAATCCAAAACTTGTCAAAGAATCAGAATGGGTGAAATACTCAGTGTGAACTTATGAAAATGTATCTGTCATGGCGTAGGAGAGTGCTTTATAGTATCAACAGAGTTAGGGTTAAATGTTTTGGGTTTACTGTGTGTTGCCCTTTCTCACACATACATACACATGCCTGCATGTGCACACAGTTCTGACTCACCTTTACCACGTCTAGTTGAGCTTTAGGTCCTTTTTTTCTTTTCAAATTTAATAGAATTAATTGAAATACCTTTACACAAGGAAAACAACTAACAAAAGATAATTATTCTGTTACCAAGCCACCTATGATTTAAATTCCCCACTGAAATTAAAATAACAGTAAATAAGGGTCCTGTTGTACGTTAAATATAAAGCACATTCTCCTAGCATTAGATGAATTCACACTAAGCCAGCAATTAAATTAAAACATAATAGGATTGGTAGTTTTGCTGGCTGAGAGCAGGACTGGGAAATCTAGAAAATAATATTATTTTTTTCCTAGAAATGGCCTCAAGAAAAGCCCTACAACAGTAGTTGTAATAAGTATTAGTCTTCTTAATCATTTTAATTCCTAAGCCTTTGACCTCGTCCCTGCTGTCCCAGCATCACTGAGCAGGTTGCAGATACCTCTACTGAGTAGTGTTAGCCAGAACTCTGCATACATGAAGCAATCTTTGGTTTGGTGGAGCAGAATCAAACCCATTTAACGATGGAGGCCTGTTGACCAAAGTTGCAAACTGCTCTAAGATATGTAATGGACAGTACCCAGCTTAGAAGATGACTTCCTTAATATTTCCGGTGTCTCAGCTTAGTAGGATGTTGCCCTGGGGACTCAACTTGGCTTGTGATTTGGGCTGTAACTGCTTCAGTGTGGTCTGGCTATAAAAGACAATGAATGTTAAGCTACAGGGAACAGAAATAAGCTTTTTCTGTAAAGAAGATATCCCATAACTATTTCGTTTTCTATATTCATGTCTTCCTGTACTCCACAGGAAATTAGGAGATGGCAGGCCTTCTGCTCTGTATCCTGAACTCATTTGGCAGAGTCTGCCTCTGCACCTGTGTTCTTTTTCTCTTGTGGCCGTTTTCTTATGGCCTGATGCAGGCAATTTTTGCCCATTTCAAGAGAGAAGCAAGGTCAGGGGTCAGAACTGGTTCATTCTTGCACAGATATATTGCTGATGTGGTATTGGGAGATCATTCACCAGAGCCTTTTCCTTCTGTGACTGTCAGGGCAACTTGTCATAGGAAGGGTCCAAGCTGGAAATGCCACTGGATTCCTGTTGTTACACACAAGAAATGTATTGATGAAAATAAGAGGATTATCAGAGGAGCTGTGAGCTTTGGAAAACCAGCTGGAGAGGGAGCAAAGTCAAGAACTCAGCATTTACCAAAATAATGGGTACAGATAGTCCAGTAGACTAAGGTGTTAAATCCTCAATTCCTGGAACCAATGTACTTGTCAGCACTGAGAATAAATCATCACTAGAAGGAGGGGGGGGGGCGGGGGTTGGTGTTTTTCTCTAGCAATGCTTTGAGTTTCAGCAAAACTGCTTTGGAGTTCCTGAGTCACAACAGGGGACAGAATACACAACCCCAGTTGTTCCTTCATGTTTAAATGAATGTTGCTCTCCTCTAAGCTAAAGCATTCCTGTGGCCTTTTTCCCATTTATGCTCTGGCTTATGTAATGTAAAGTAAAATGGATAAAATGAAATTAATTTAATCATCACTTAGTAGGTAGTGGGAATTCTAAAACAGTCCTTTTGTCTTTTATGTATATAACCTTATTCGCTTACAAGATTTGTCAACACCTTAACACTGCAAGTTAGAAGTAGCTTGGTGTTTGTTGTTAGATTTTTTTTTTAAATCTATAAATCCTAAAAATAACATGAAGCTATGTTATCCTCAACATTAATTTGTCTCCCAAAAGAGGAAAGCAACACATAACGTGATTTGATGCCCAGCAAAATAATGCAATTTGACAGAATGCACTGTTCAGGGGAATGATTGATCTTGGTTGACGTAACTGTTAGGCAGGCAGACTGAATTTTGATGAACTATTTAATGAGATAAAGGACTGACTAAAAGAGAGTAAGTATAACTGCGTGAAAGTCACGTCTTGAGTTTATCTAGTAATCTTCCACCCCTAACCATGGACTGGAGAGTTCATATAGCTCCATGTGCCTTTCTGATTTTTTTCTGGCTGTGGTTTTTAACACATTTTCTGCCTGCCTTGTCTATTTGGTGTAGAGCTGGGGGAACGCTGCAGTGTTTTCCATCTACTGTATCTGGTTTTCAGGGCTTACAAAGCTTGTTCTGATTTCATTTTTCTTGGGAGCTTAACCTCATACAGTTTACTGTTTCTCCAGTTAACCACTGCTGTAGCTATTTGCTAGCCAGACAGAAGGCTGGGCTTCTTATGAAGAAAACTGTTTGCATGGTGTAAGTAGAAGTGGTTTTGGTGATGCATACACACATGCATACATTCCTGTCTAATAGGAATACAACTTTCTCCTCCACAACACACTTTTTCTCCATCCTTGGGCAAAATATTTTGGTTACATTGATTTCACACCATTTTATTTGCTGTTTCTAATTCACACTGGCATACACTAGAAAAAAATGAAGCCCCTGGCCCCCTGGGAGGCTTTTCTTCCTGCTTTTTCTTGGCAGAATATGTCAGTTAGCTTACATCTTTCTTAGATTTTCTGTCCCTGTGTTCATGGTGCTGCTCCTTCATATATTCTCTTTCAACCCTAATCCAAATAGTGTTTTTGTGATTCTTTGCAGTGTGGGTTGCATGTTATGCTTCAAACTAAACTGTATTATTTAGTAAGTTGGATTTTTTGCTTTGTTTTGAGTTTTAGTTTTTGTTTGAGAATTCAACAATTCATCCACATGTCTACTTACCAGCTGCTACTGATGAATTGTCTGTCTTCTTAAGTGTGAATATACATCTATGCAAACAAAGTTTTTCTTCATTTTATCACTACTGCAAGAAGATACATTTATCTGTCCATTTTAAATCAAACTGTATCTTCCTGTGGATTCCATAGATTCAAGACTTTGTTAGCAATGGAGTAAGTGGGACCCACTAATGGGATCTTTCTCCCAATGTCAGCAGTGAAATATTTTTCATACAAATTGCGATGGTTCAAAAAGCTAAAAAAGTCCTTACAGCATAAAGTTTAGGAAGGTTTTCAGTCTCAGAATGAGCTTAATCTTTTTCAGGCATATGCCACATACCTGTGGGCCAAGGAAATAGTAGGAAATGTAGTTTCAGATTGCCACTATAAGGTATACAGAGTATTGCATCCGTAAGATTCTTACATGTATTCATTTTTAAACTTCCATTTAAATGCAAATTCTGCCAATTAAATAGTATGTGCGTGTACTTTATTACATTATAATTATTGCTTTCCATCTTGCCAGACTTGTCATACGGTAGGGTTAGGGGTCGTTTTACTAGTCTCCTGAAAGTGCAATTGAAATCAAGGACCCATCTTCTGCCGTATTTTTGAGTGACACAAATGTTTTAGGAAAAATCTGAGGACAGAGTTAAACAAATGCTCTGAAAAATATTGTGTTGTTGTACTTCAAAGAACATATCCACTGAACCATCACACCTAAATGTAACCGACTAAAACTTATCCCTTTAACCTAGGGTAGTTATTGAGACTTTCTGTGCTGTCCATGGAATAGACTTTGTACTGCATTGGGTCATCTTTCCGCTACTAAGAGAAGTGTGCAAGACTGGGGAAAAAGTGTTTCCCTCTTCTCAATGACTGTAGCAGGGAGGAAGGTAACTAGCATAAATGAGAAGCTCTAACACTCAGATACTAGGTGACATAAATCCCACCTTTATTGCCTGTTGTTCCTTCTTGCTGTCTTCCAGGGTCAAGACCTGTTTTTTCTGGCCAAGATACAAGTGTAAAGACACATTTAGTCTGTCTCAAGGATGGCAAGGGGCTCTTATCTCTGTCATTCCATATTATGTCAGAAGTCATGGGAGGACACTTTTGCAAAGGCACACTTATGAGAGAACCATTGCATAGATGTTCTACCATTGTCTGAGAGGTGATTCAGTGCCCAGTCCCTTGTCTGTGTCCGTCCTTTACCCAGGCAGCTGTCAACGTGAAGCATGGCTATTATCATCCCTTTTCTGACTCTGTGCACTTCCGAAGAAAACAACAGCCATCAGAGCCAACTCTCCAGGCTCACATTCTCACTCTCTCACTCACAGTGCTTTTAACCCACAGAGGAGAAGAAGCAGTATCTTTGTAGGACCTTGCATAGACACATGAGGCTCTCTACATGCTTATCCATGTATGATATAGCGTGTTCCTTCCAGGGGGTAGCTGTTCACTGTGCTCTTTATTTTGTCAACTGCTCATCATCAGCAGGAAGACAAAATTTCCTAGGCTAATCAGAAATATTTTTTATTATTTGTGTTTTTCTGCAGTTAACCTCATAGCCCTTGGGTTCTGATAAAGTTTTACCACCATGACTTAAAAAGTTGTCCTGGGTCATTTGGCTGTTCTGGGTAACTAGATGCATATGTGTTCCTAGCCCATAGCAAATACAAGATACTGCACTGAAGGCTAAACCTAATGCCCTTGCTTTTTCTGGGGGCTAAGTGCACACGCATAACCAGTTATCACCAGGTTCTGTGGGGCTTGGTAACATGAACTGCATTGGGAGCCTTCATTTCATGACGATTCTTTCACGTTACACTGTGCATATACATCTCTCAATAGATTTTTGGCTACGTGTGTGTGTGTGTGTGTGTGTATAATATATGGATACAGAAAAACTATTCAAGTTTATGGTTGTGTGAACTTACGTATAACCGAAGAGACTAGACTCTTAAAAGTATGAGCCATCAATCTTCAGCATATTAAAATAATGATTTTCAGCCTTGAGGCTTTCTTTGTCCTTTTGTTGCAATTAGTCTTGACTGCTTTGCAGATGTGGTGACCACTGTAATGGTAGATGGCACATCCTGAATGACTTTTCTTGTATGAGAATTGCCTGTTGTGATAGGACAAGAAGTGATGGTTTTAAACTTAAAGGGGGTAGATTTAGACTGGAAAGAAGGAAGGAATTTTTTACAATGAGGGTTGTGAAACACTGGAACAAGTGGCCCAGAGAGGTGATAGATGGCCTG
>Ga0181612_116633_pt1 | contig 17798 bp, 8 predicted proteins | sample HoacroProtozoa21_FD_119630 | JGI IMG/M metagenome (GOLD analysis project Ga0181612, IMG submission 119630) | Hoatzin crop microbial communities from Cojedes, Venezuel. Combined Assembly of Gp0051906, Gp0051904, Gp0051908 | reverse complement strand
CCAGCAGTGGGTCCATCTTGGAGCCAGCTGGCATTGGCTTCACTGGACATAGGGGAAGTTTCTAGCAGCTTCTCACAGCAGCCACCCCTGTAGTACTCCCGTTACCAAAACTTTGTCACGCAAACCCAGTACAACATGCTTTAAAACATGGATCTCACAGTGTCTTTGTGGAGACATTAGGATGAATTTATGGCAGTCTCTGCGAGGTATGGAGTCTGCCTATTGTGAAATAAGGATGGGCTGATAACATAAGGATGAGAGAATAGATTCCAAGAAAGCCTTATTTTAAAGAGTTGTCCAGAATAGTTTTTGAAATTAGGAGTGAAAATGAAAGTGCTTTCTAGGAATCTCTACATTGTGGAAGAGTATTTGTTTTGTTTATAAAGGACTGGGGGGAGCTGGGGAAAGATATTCTATATCTTCTTCTCTTTCAGTGATGATCTACAAGATTTTTCCCAGTTTCTCTGTTCTTCAACGCCTTTCCTTGTAAAATATTTTATGGCTTTTCAAAACAAGACAATTAGGAAAATAGCCATAGTTTCTTGTTGCTGCAGTTCATAAATAATTGGATGGGGAGACTGATACATGAGTAATCAGCACAGATTCTTTCATAGTTTTAGACAAAGGGAATAAATACAAGAAAAATTAGATAAAAAGTCTTTTATTAGATCTTTTATTATTACATAGGTAATAATATAAATAAAAATATAGGCGCACTTTAGGTACAAAGTTCCTAAACTGGACAATTATCAATTGTTCGTACATTACCTTTAATGGCATAAACATAGTGTGTTCTTTGAAAGACTCTACTATTTGCATGTTAAAAGGACTGATGGAATAAAATAAGCTGTTCACTACACTTTATTCATTTCTTATACAGTCTTTGAAAGGTTGTCTGATTTCAAAAGAGCATGCAATTATTTTAGATAATAAGAGTCCATAGAGAGAGTGCAGTAGCACAGTCTAACCAAACAGGACAATATGCTGCTGATTTTTGACCTTCTAGTGTTCCAAACTGTCAGAAATTTTTGAAGTGACCTTTTATACTGCAATATATTTGCAAATTTATGGCAGCCTACGATTTTTCTGGCTATGTGAGTCAGCACAACTGCTGCTAATGTAAGCTTTTCACCTGAGCAAATGATTTAGGCACGTGCCTGCACACACACACAGAGTAGCAATGCTTTGCCAACATTTAGAGAATGAGATCTGTGCTGTGTTACAGATTACATCTCTCTGCTCCTCTTCCTCATTCAAACACTCACTATTTTTGTTTAATAAAAAACTTTTGATGTTTGAAAAATATTTTGAAAGGAATCGAAGAATGTTTTTGAGACAAAAAGAGAAACTGTACCTCAAAGTTCATAAAGAAACTAATATTTCCTAGCTATAATTTTTTATGTACTTAGAAGAAAGGTATTTCCTTTACAAAGTGAATAAACTTTAGTCGTAAATGTACAGCAGTCTCTAAAAATATGTATTATTTACCTTGATTTCTTCACTATAAAAAGAAAAATTCCTCTGGCTTCTAGAGAATTTTCAGTCATGAATGGACTACTTTCAGAGGCCAATTGTGTTAATTCTCTGAGGCAAAAGAGGTTGGAGGAGTATGGGATAAAGAATTTAAATCAGGCCTCTGACTGATTTGCAAAGGCAATTTAAACTGGAATGGTGGGACTCTTGCCACCCCCAGACCCTCTGACAGGGGTCACCTTCCCCCGTCACCTCCTAGGAGAACTATTTAATCCAGTTGTAAACCAGGCAGAAAACAACTGGCACACAGGAGAATCAGAAGTCCTCGCAACTTCTGTCAGAGAGGCAGGTAGAAAACAGAGGTCAGTAACTTGAACTTTAATCTTCCTCTAGAAAACTGTCAGCTCTTTTGATTGCAGAGCCAAACAAGTATCAAAGTAATTATCGGTCAATCATATTTTGGATAACTTTACTCCTTCATTATAAAATACATTACATAACTAAGAGACTATTTAGAAGACCAAAATGAGTTTATTACTGCTAATAGACCAAGACTTTCCACAGGAAGAAGGGAATCTAAAGAAGACAGGCATATCTTATTCACCATGCTTCTAATTTATTATTTCACAGGCCAAGATGGAACTATCTTCAGTGGATTTTGCTTCCAAATTCATAAAATATCTTCTTTTGTAATGTAAGGGGATAGAAACTTACTGTAACCCCTGCTCGCTGTAACCTTTTGCCCTCAGCAGAGGTTTAGCTGCCTGGGACCAAGAGTCCAAAGCCCAAATTGTTATGTCCCAGTTGTGTAACTTTGGCTTGAACTGCTGAGAAAATTGCAAAGGTGTGAGAAGTTGCTGCAGAAAGATCTCTGGAACCACACAAGATGAGAACATTACAATTGTAAAAAATTCACATGGGAATGAAGCTTATTTTCATTACCTATTTCAGTGTAAGTGTTTTCACTGGCATTATCCTGAAAGAAATCAGACCTTTGCAGAGGTGGATGCACAGTAAGAAATCAGGTAAAAGCAGCATTAATTCCAAATAAATACTTCAAGTTTGTGATGAACTATTCATGAATACGTTAAGTGCTACTCAGCTTCTCCTTGCCTGCTGGGCTGCACGCACCAGGATCCCAGTCCTTTTCTAATGTAAATATGGTCCTTTTTGAAAAAAAACAGTTGTCCCTCGTGGCAGATTTAATCTTCATGGAAACATGTTCACTGAAGAAGAAGTTTGCTGGGAAGGAGAGGAGCTGAACTGGTGCATTGCTTAGTCTTGTCGCAAGACTGAAGCCAGAACATATCTGGAACATACAGAAGTGGAACTGCAAAGGGGTCACCGATTCCCAAATCCATAATGATATCAGTCAGGGACAGAAGACCTGTTACTGAGGGAAAAAAACTGGCCTTATCCTGAATGGCACAATCAGCAGAACACATTTCTTTATAAAACTTAGCTGGCTGTGGCAGATATCAGAGAAGGCAGCTAACATATAGCGAGAAAAATGAGTCTGGGTTTGGGGGGACTTTGCATGCCAGGACCTGTATAGATACAGCTAAAAGTACTAGGAAAAAATAAGTCAAAATGTCAGAACTCGCCAAGGAAGTAGTGACATTTGACTGAAGAAATACTGAATCGGTTAGAGAGATCATGGATATGCTAACATACACTGGGCTTTCATACAAGGGTCAAATGATATATGATCCCTTAGTCATTTAAAAAGCTTTCTTTACACTTCTGAGGCATAACGGGAAGATCTATCTAAATAGCGTTTGGTCCTGATACAAGTAAGGGTCTACAATGTTGTAGTCTGAGAGCATGAGAGAACCTTTGTCTCACACAAGCACAAGCATTCTCCAAAAACAACACTAACAGCTAATCAGAAAAACTATGAAAGAAACAAGTGGTATGAATTAAATATATTCCACTAAAAAGTTGATTTTCAAAATGTGACAAAAAAAATCATTCCATTTGTCAATCAGAAATTCTCTGGAAAGAGAACAGCAACATGAAGGGCTAATTATATCAATAGTTGTATTTCCTGAAGAGGGTTGATAGGCCAATGATAATGTCAGAGGAGTGTGTATCTTACTGTAACTGAAGAGAGAAAAAGGCATGAATTATTTACAATGCCAAGAGGATTTGATTATAATTAAGCATTATTTCTAGCCATGCTGACAGAAGTGTTTGTGTGTATGTCACTGTACAAAGTTAAAACAAAAAATTTCAAAGGGTGTTTTTGTTATAAGTCCACTACCACAGGAAAGTCATGGGAAGGCTGAAGTTATTTATTTATTTATTTATTTAATCATTGCTTACAGTACAGATATCAAACTGAAAATTTGTGATTAATATCTGCAGTTGTGTAACCCAAAACTTTTTATTCCGTCAAGATGCATTGAATGAGGTAACTGTGGTCAGTTTCCAAATTAGCTCAGAATTAATATAATTTTATTTTGGCTGAATATTGGCAAAATGTGTAGTAAATGTACTGATGCAAGGAACACCACACAATCTGCAGGGAAGCTTCTAAAATTATAAGTGTAAGAGAAAGGAAGGAAACATCCCCATCTTGCACAGACATATTGGTAAATATTAACCAGGAGAAACTGCATAATACCTCCTTGCAGATACTATTTGCTGCTTTTGGAGGCAGAAGAAAGAAAATTTTCCACAAACTTAACTAAACCTTGCTGAAGGTTCAACATTTATTTCATCATTCTTTGCAGTTCTATTAAATACTTCATGTCTTGAAAAAATTTGCCAACACTCAGGCCTCTATATCACTGGCAATATAAATTCAAACAAAACCTTTCATTATAGAGTCTGAAATTAATCTGTTCCTCGAGAATTCACGTTGGTCCTCATGCATTAATTTACCTACAAATTATTTGTACTCTGTTGCTAGAATCTTGGCATATTTCACTGCAGTACATTCAATTATTTGAAGAGGCCTGTAGTTTTCACAAGTGTTGCTCCTCCATTTTGGACATCTATTGAATTCATTATAGTGCAAGAAAACATGTCTTGTTCTGCACTTGAAAGAGCTGAGGCTGTGGCACCACCTTATTTAGCAATTCCTGCTACCTGGTTGAAGAAGTTCCTGATCCAACTGCACTCTCTCTCAACAACACCTCCTCCTCTCTGCTAATAGCAGAATACTTGTGAAATCTCTCCCTTATCCACTCCCATCAAAATGAATCAGGTGACATTAAAAGACTGAAATACATCTCACCTAATCTCAGGATCTCTTGAATGCAGACTGCGTACTGGGACAAGTAGGCAATGAGCAGCTGCATCTGGGAAACTCCTCAGCTGATGCAGTTGCTTTTAAGAGAGCATGTGTCTTCCCCCTGGGGATAAAGCCACACTTCTAATCAGTACAGAGAAATAAAATCTATTAGTCTTGTGCAGTTGTGGCTGGATTAATTTCTGAAATGATTTTCTTAAACTTACATGCATCTTTAGAAAAAAAGGGTGCTTGGACATCTTTGCCAGGTTTAAGTAATTAGGCTCAAAAGTCAGAACAAAAATCTAAACTATCTACCTACTAACTGCTTTAGCATCATCACAAGCAGAATAAACAAAGCTCAGATTTATTCATGTACTGGGAGACAACCCCATATTGAGTCTATGGCCATCTGTAGTGTGTGCGACCCTAGGCTGAAGAACTCAGACAGCAAAGGAATATTTGTTTCCAGGATGAAAGGTGATCCAAGTGCCAGAAAGCATCCTTCTCTTTGAATACCAAGCATAAAATGTCTTGGGATCAATGTTTGCCTCCCATCAGCAACAAATCCATGTTATAACACCTGATCGAAAGAAATTGTTAAAGACTACTTCACAGAACTTGAAATAGGAACAGGAAACACACATACCATTTCTTTCAGCAAGCTGGTGGGTAGCTACACTGTTTTTTAAGTAGTTTAATAACGTGCTTATTCTATAAGCTTATCACCTTGCAGGTCTCTACTCTATGGCACCACAAAGCTCCACAAGAATCTGGCCCTGTTGATGCCAACATAAGTTCTTCTAACTAGTGTGTCCACTATTTTGTCTTTCTAAACAAACAGATTTCTCGAGAATGGCTGATTTAGAGACACATCTAAAGAACATAATTGTGGCTTTTCTAAAGCCATTCTTACCTCTGGAAATTCCTAGAAACTGAAATATTATTGTACATGGCCGGATGTCCTTAAATATTGAATTCTTAAAAGCTGGGAGGGGGCGAGAGGGAACAAAGTCTCTTGGAAACTGTCAATATCATTGTAAAATTAATTTTCATACCTGTTTTTTTTCTGGGTTTGTGCCATCTACAAAACAAGTCAACTAAACTGAACAGTGAGAATATGTAAGAAAAATTCATAGTAGTCTCCAATACCTTGTAACAATGTCAGAGTTAACTTGCCTGGCTTAGCGCTAACTTTCAAAATACTTATCCTGTAGTCTGTGGACTACTCAGCTCCGTGTTAAGGACTAAATGAAGTGAAGATGAAGAGAAAGGTAAGAAGACTTCAGTATGGAAATAAGGCTTTAACTTTACCTTTTTCAGGAACTACTAAGCATATGCCAAAAAGCATCATTGTGCAGTGGAACATGGTACTCAGGGGAGCAGTGAAGTCAGGAGTTGGGTGATAGCAGTCTCCTCAATAAGGCAACAGTGAAAGACACCAATAAGCAAATGGAAAAGCAAAGTGAAAGCAAGAGGACAGAACACATTCTGAATCAGAAAAATTTCTTCTCTGCTGAGAGTAACAGAAATTATACGGTAAACTTCATTTGAACCAAAATTTCACACCACAATAGGAAAAATAAAGCAATCACAAAGAACAAGGAACTGCAGGCGTAGAAAAGCAAGCAACAGAGCATAGGAGTGTCCCTTAGCTACTCCAGTCATTGTAACACTGTTGAACTGCGTGGAAGGACCTCTAACATTTGTTCTGCACTGAGTAAATGCAGCTATTGGATTAAAGAAAGATGTGGAACGCCTTTAGCTATTCTTAATATTTTCCAAAAAAATTCCTCGTAATGTTGTCGAAGAAAATGTAATAATTGACAATAACTTTGCATGAAATAATTCTCCCCATCAAAAAGGTGTAAACAGTGGTTAGAGAAAAATATCATTTCTGAATACAGTCATCTCAGTCAGAATAGACAAAATTTTCACATAAAACTTAATGAATTTAAACTGTTATTATTTTTCTTAAATTCTAACAATAGGCATGTTTGAAGATAATTAACCTTTTTTAAAAAAAAGAAAAATGCATAACTTAAACCTCTTTGTACAATAATGTAAGTTTAACAAATACAAATCCTTGAATCAGGGAGCTAAGCCTACCCATTTATTGCAAACTCTGCTATAGCTTTAGTCCATCACTTGTCCTCTGGGTGGATGATTAGGCACCCATTCTATGAAAAGTGACATTTAACTGAAATATTAATGATAGTTGTTTAATGTGTACTAATTTAATGTGTATTAATTAAAATAATATTCTAATTGTTAATTATAATCTGAAGGCTCTTTTGGCATTGGATGTAGTTTACTACCACAGATGCTTTCATTAACATTAGTTGATGCTGTATTTTATATGCAACATAGCTCTTAAAATTATTTTTATGCAGCATTTTTAATCTTTGTGATTTTGTCTTTACTTTCTTTCCCATATAAATTCTGTTTTAAAACATCGTGGCAGAAGAACCGTATTTTTCACCTAGTTTCAGCGTGCTCTGCTTTCTAGTAAAAACATCTTGATCATGGTTTCAACAGATAAAAGCATTCGTTCCGTTGGAGCTAAACCTCCATTCCTGGGGTTATCCTCCCTCCCCTGTACGTACTGGAGTCACATTCACTCACTTAATACGGACAAGATTGTTGTAAATTTAAGCATATATTTTCAACTGGAAAAAATTCATTTCAGAGAAAGCTTATTTTTTTACACTGATGTCCTTTTCCCTTTCAAATCCATTATCTATCTTTGTTTCCATTGTCTCAGTTCTTTTCACACTTTCCTTATCACAGCAATAGTTTTATTTCATAGAATAACTAAGAAAACAAATTGTAAACAGAGAAAAGACTTCACTATGCAGGACAAGAATCCTAAGGCACAGGGGTTTTCACAACAAGATATATCTTTTGACAAAAAAATAACTCATATGTGATGTTGCTAGTTTTCTTTCTTTTTTTCCTTAGGCCATGTTTTAAATGTTGTAAATACAAGACAAAGAACATCATTACCTATACTTCAAAACAAATTAACATTTTGTGATAGAAGATGAGAAAATCGAATTTCTATTAAGTAAGAAATTCTGAAGTCCACAACCTTTTCTGAGTGAACTTCTAAAATTTTCTATGGAGAAAAATTCGAAAGAGTTTCTACTCAGAAGCAATGAAACAGCTCAAGATTTTGTTTCAGAATGTATGATTGTGACAGTACAAGATTAATCCATTCTCCTCGCTGTCAAATGATGCAGTCAACAGAAATACAGTAATGCAACTGCAGAGAAAAAAAACAGGTGTCTCTTTGTATTATTACGTCTTTTGTGTAAGTTCATAAATGATAGCAAGGACAGATTAAGAAAACTATTAGCAAACAAGACCATTCATCAACCAAGAAAGGACATACTACAATTAATGTACTGTAAATATGCATGCTGGCCATACTATCTTAAATTAAGAAGTTTTCAAGCAGACCTTTTCATACTGTTCCACAATTATCTATTTTAAATTATTTGTATCAAAAGTTTTACACATAACTAAAAGCAAGTTAGTGTTGATGAGGATTGCCATTGGAAATGCATGTCATATTCTTCAGTAAATATTCCAGTTGTAATAACACCACTTCAGAATTTCCCACTTTTTCACAAGTGTGAGAAAATATCTTGATTATTATAGTTAGTACAAAACTGATGAGTAGCTATTTCCAGTTTTATTCACCTCATTGCTGTAAAATGACAAAAAATGCATATAATGATAAATTTTGAAATGCAAGACGAAGGTCTCAGGAATAGCAACAGACATTTTTTTAATTTTCATACAATGAATATAATTGTATATTCTGTGAAGAAACGCACAGAAAAGTGAGAATGTATAAGTGATTTAAGTCTGTAGCCTCATTAATTATTGTATTATAAATTTCTTTATGTATACTGTAGTGCTATCATTGCTACAGATAGTGACGATACATAATTGTGTGAAAACAATCCATAAGACTTTTCTGCTAAAGCACAGATCCTGTTAGGCACTCTTTTCCCCCATTCCTTCAGCTTTTAAAGTATTAATTAAATTTTTCTTTAAGCTATTTCAAAGCCTATATTTTAATTGGGAAAAAAAAAAATGTTGAATTATAAACCACTTCACGGGGCTGAGAATTCATTGTGTTGTTTTCTGACAATCAAAGCCCCAGGAGTCTCCACTGCTGATCTTTGTGCCTAGGAAACTGCCAGCTGTAGAAATACAAATTGGAGGAGTGAATAGAGAAGAAATGAGAAAAAAAAAAAAATGATGCTCGGTAATGTAAGACTACGAGATGCAATCACAGAGTGAGAGGCTGAGACGGTCTATGCACAGATCTGGTTCATCTTCTAGACAAAGGTGGGATCAGTGCTCCATAAGCCATTTATGACAGCAGTTAATAAAGGTTATTCCTAAAAATTTCTGTTTCCACTTTTCCTAGCATTCATAATATTCCATTCCAGAATCTTCTCCTGATGCCTGTTATAAACCTTACTTGCTACTGATGAAGCCCTTTACTTTGGTAGCTGGAATTTCCTTTTCCCTACATAGCTCTTTTTTTGCATAGTTGAAACTGTAGTCATTGGGGTCTCCTCCATAAATTACAGCTTCTTCAGTCTGTCTTATATGTCAGAGCAGTGTTGGTCCTTCTTGTTGTCTTCTCAAGGCTCTCAGTAGCTCTTTTCTTAGAGCACAGAACCAAAATCTGAACAAAATATTCTAAATGAAGTTTTATGAATAATGCCTTGAGCAAGAAAGACTGCTTGACACTTTGACAATACACCTACCCTGTTTACAATATAGTGTAACACTACTCAGTCAAGAACAGTTTGGATCCATCTTCATCTCCAGACCTGCTTCTGCAGTTTGATTGCCCGGATGTATAATTCCCGTTCTATATTCTTGGACCTGACTGTCCATACCAGCATGTAACAACCCGCTGTTTCTTCTCAATGAATTGAATTTTTTTCATAATATCTTCTCTAGTTTTTCAAGATAGTTTTGTTTTTTTTATTTCTCTTCTCAAGCAAGTGTGTAGTTCCTCCCAGATTGATGCCAGCTCAGACTTAAGAAGTAAGATTTTCTTCCTTTTCTTTATATATATTTTACTCATACGCCTAATACTCTGTATCAGTTAACCACACATTTATCTTAATTATACATAGAAATCCAATTAATGTTTAATGCAACACCTAGGAATCTAATCAAGCATTCTGCCTGTCACAACAAAAAGAATGCAACAGAAAAGTGATAAAGTGTATATTATGTGTTAGTGCTTAATCCAGCAACATTTAAATGAAAATTCTTGTACGAGTAAGGACCACCTAAACAAGGAATCTGCCAAATTAGGACCTTGGTTTTCTTATATGTCAATTTCAAATTCCTCAAAATTCTTTTATCCATATTTCAGAGGGCAGAGGCAAGATATTGCATACATAGCTTTTTTTATATATTACTTTCCCAAGATTTTTCCAGCTTATTTGGATTAAACCACACATGCATTTCAAAACACGAGAGCATTGAAAGTATCAGAATGTTTGAACTGTAATGAAGGAAAGAAAAATTATATATTTTTATGGATTAGCATTGATTTCTAAATTGGTCAGGAGCTGGCACAAAACTTGTAATACTGAGAGAAAAAAATCATTCTTTAGCATATATCTGTTATACATGGAAGGAATTATTTCATTCTTTCTTCTTTGCTACAGGACTAGCATGCATTGCCAGGTAAAAACTCCTGCAATATTTGCAAATTAGGACATGAATTATTAAAAGTGTTTGGAAGTGACTCTCTTCACTGGGAAAATGGTATAGAACTTATTCAGTCGTCTGCAGTGAAATGTAAATGTATTTGCTTCATGTGCTGCATAAATATTTGATAAACCACTGTGCAAAGCATTAGTAAAGCATCTGCTTAACATGAGACAGAAACCTGGTCAACACCAGTAAGTGGAAGGAGTAAACTCTACCTGGTGGAAAATGTCAGATGCAAGTTTGCAAAATTCAGTCTTTGATATTCTGATCTAATGAGTAGAAAAGAATAAGAAAATAAGCATTTAAGATGATGGAACTGAAGCAAAAAGATGTAGGCACTTGTATTCACATGTTATAACAATGTGCGAACTCTGGTGTTTTGTCATCGTATGGTTAATCTGGAATTTATATTTCCTCATCAGCTTTCTGAATCACCAGTTTACCAATAAAAAAAGAAAAAAAACTATTATCTGAAAAAATATGTTCTCCACATGATGAGGTATGATTTGTAGTTGAAGTTCCATAGGTAACTTGTCATTGATTAGAACGTTACATAGCTCAGACCAAATAATTTGTGCAAACTGATACCAGCCAACTCTGTTTTGTTTGTAGAACAGATATGGATAGTCTCTGTTAAGAGTTGTTGTTCATAAGAGCCTTCAAAAAGTAGCAATTTCATGGGTACATAGGAAAAAAGTCATCAAACATTTAACCATTTCTAATACTGAAGTGAAAACTTCAAATTTTTGTAAAAATTCCGAAGTGTTTGACTCCTGCTTTTTCAGCTTAATTTCCAGAAATAAGAAAAGCTAAGAACAGTTTTGCAAAACATTCTGCAACGTTATCTGCAAAAAGAAGTGATAGAGCTAGGAACTGAAATGGAAAAAAGCAACAAAACTATTTCTTAGAAATTTTCACCCCAGTATTACAGACTAAAGATTCTGAGAGATTAAGTGAGTCTGGAAAATCAGGAAGATCTGAAAAAGTAACATAATGTTTCGAGCCTATTGACATTTCCTGGTGATCATTGGTACAGGTTCGAGTCCTGTTGTCTCCGTGATGTTCTAGTATAAAGCTAGGAAAGTAAGCTCATATATTTTTCAAAATGACGCTCCTGAATGTGTAGATATAGGACAGCAGAAGGAGCAATTATTCTACTAAAAGTAATTTTTTATGAAATGAACAATATTCACATTAGTGCCATTAGGTTTTTGACCATTAACAGATATAATGAGATTATGGCACTGCATATGTGCCTGTGGGACATCATATATTGAGACATTCCTTCTTGTTGCTCACTCCAGCTCACATCATCCTGTAAGACTTATATAAAATGTATCATTAAATGTCGTTGCCTCCCTGTATTAAACTGACAATTCAAAAAAGGCAATTTTGCCTAATACAAGCTATGTTCTTTGCCATATGAATTTTTACCTCTTCATGAAATTGACAAAGTAAAAGCTCACCACTTTTCAATATTTGTCTTTGTTCTGTCATGTTATTATTGAGTTATATTCACTTAATTGATCTAATGGAGCATAATCCAGTTGAACATAGTGTTTCATAGATTTTGTTCTATTGCCAAAAAAATCAAATTTATGAAACAAATTAACCCAGTTGAATTACTTCATTTGTTTTAAGAAGAGGTTATATGTTTGAGTATGGTCTTCTGTTTAATTTATTATGCCAAATTCTTCACTCATGAATTAGAGCACAGTAAAAGAAGAAAAAAAAAATGAAAGGATGAAAGAAGACTGAATTATCTTCTCAGATTTTTTCTCCAGTGTTGACAGAGTCCCCGGTAAGAGCTGAGAATGAAGAAGTATTGCTAAAGCGTGGGAACTTTCCTTTCTGATCTTTGCTCACATAAAGTGAAGCTATTCAGTAGGTCTTTTCCTATTGTATTTTGTGTTTATTTTTTCTCCCAAATGGACCGAGTGCATTTATATAATGTACAATTGCAGCTGTAATGATGTAATATGAATAAATGATGAAATGTCTGGGACAGTAAAAATTTAAAGCCCTTTATGTTATTTTCAGTTTAGGAAATCTCTCTTGATTTATAGCATGATATTCTGACCCAATATTATCTATGACATTTATTGAAGAAGAAATGGATTTCTACAGCTTCCAGCCCAAGAAATCTTCATGAGAACAATGCGTGACATAATGAAAGAGGAAAAAACAAAAAAGGTTTTAAAACCCCTGTTTGGCAGTCAGCATCTAAGGAACACAGTAATAGATATTCTGCATCATGGCCTCCTTGACTGGATGTCTTTTGGTTTCCATAAAATATATTACCACGTGTGACATATTCAACAACTTCCAGACACATCCAGAGGTGTATCTGCACACACTTGCTCTAAGCAAGGTGAAGCAATTTCCTTCATCCTCTGAACTTAGGCTGTTATTGCACCTGACATACTAACATAGCTATTCTTGCACTGTTTACTCCTGAGTATCTCCGCTTCTCAACTGCACCCAGTTTGTCTCAACCAGTCTGCAATATCTTAACGTGTTCCTCCAGGAAATGGGAAACTGAAGAAAAGTAGTAGGAAAAAGATGCCTAAATTCCCTGCCTGCCTCACTTTATTTTAATAATTTAGAGTGAATGTAAGGTTTGTTATTTTTGTAAAGATCCTGAGCACTTGTCTAATTTTCTTCTTCAGTATTTCATTGTAATATCAAACAAAGAGACACTTTCAAAAAGAAACTAAGATAAGCAGAATATTAAAAAAGCTGATGTCTCAAATAAAAAACAGTTTTAAGCACTGCAAAATGAAAAATAAAATAGAAACAATGCAAATGCACCTTTTTTAAACAAGTATGAAACGGAAATAAAACTGTATGAAGATAAAGTGATATTAAAAGCATTATTTTGAAGAAATTAAAATGAAGCTGCAATGGTTTTAAAAGCAGTCCTTTCACAATCTAATTTGAAAGGGTTTCTTAAATCAACATTACATGTTCCAATTTTTTACTAGAAATGTTTAGATTTTATCACCAAAATACATTTTTAAATAGCTCTCCTATAGGATAGTTCAAAATTTCTGCTTTTTATTACAAATGCTCTAACTTTTTTAATTGAAGAAAAATTCTGAATTCAAGCTAGCTTATTAAGTATATAAATCCATTTTGACAGCATAATTTAATTCACTGGTTTATTCCATCACTCTTATACTCTTTTTTTTTATTTATAGGTATTGCTTTTATCTCAGTTTCTTTCAGTACTTGATTTTCTGTGTCTTCTCTTCCATCATTTAAAATGTCCCTGACCGTTTTCTCACTTACAGTGATCCTTCTTCCTCTCCTGTCCAATGGCATCACGATATGAAAAATTAAGGTTCCCAACAGGACAAATTTAGGTTCCACATCAGAGAATAAAACTTCCATTGGCCCATAGGCATCAGTGCTACACGTGTCTGGGAAGTGTAGATAGGCAGGTAGAGGGTGCTGCAAGCAAAACCATGATGTTTATGGGCACCAAGTTCTTGAACAGTTAGGCAAAGCATGTGTGGGCTACCTTGTAGCAGGCAAGCACTACTGGAAAAGTGCCTGAGCCTTTCTGTGGATTTCCCCACCTGCATCATCCTTCCCTTCCATCTGCAAGTTCTCCCTGCTCCTATGGTTGAGGTTTTCTGGTCCACTGCTCCCACTTGCCTCCTTTTATCTACAGCCATTACCTATGGCAGTCTATCTAAGACTGTAATGTACCCAGCAGGTTTTCTGTAATTGCTCTCCTTAGAAAGTCCTCTTTCCTCTTTGTTCTTAGCCTTTGAAACTCTCATTTCACTAATTTCCATTCCTAGCACCTCAGCTGGTCTTGATCTAACTTTCCCACCTGTTCACACTTCTTTCACCATCCTCTTTAATTTCACCTCACTTTGCCCTCTTACTTTACATATATGGCAGTATTACAGCTCACCTGAGTATAAACATTTCTGCTTTCCTTTGCTACTTGTTCTTCTGATCCACATAATAATAATAAAAAAATGATGTAACAAACTTTACAGATGTATTGGAAAACACACAAACAAATAAGCAATATTCATTCTATCTCAAATAGAAGCTCCCCAACAGATAAAAGAATAAATCCTGTCCTTGTGTAACCACCCAAAGAAGTCATATTTAATATTATATTTTGCTATTATATGTCTTCTATAATATTTACAGAAGCAGGTTATAAATCATCCCAACAACCCTCGATTACAGTTTAGCAAGTACACTACTTTGTGAAAGTATTACCAGAAAGTGGAACATTGTACAGATGCACAAAACAGAGCTGAAAGCCAATAGTTTTTGTATGTGCACTATAAACAGTACCGTATCTAATGATTCAATCCTCTGCTGTGCGGAGTGCCTCCTGGAGGGTGCCAAGTGCCTCCAACTCCTAAGTCTTTCTGTCTCTCTCCAGAAGCACTGGGAAATTGAGCTATAAAGCCGTAAGGTACTTTTTTATAAAATAATGCTTTCCATCTTACTTGAAGAGAAATCTTTCAAAGAAGGAATGAAAGCTACTGCTGAGACATTCTTGACAGAAAAGCAAGTTGATTCAAGTGGCCAATACTTATGATTTTTTGATAACAATTCATCAAATCTCGGTAATCAAAAACGATGGAAAAGGAAATAAAGGGAAAAATACACAGCAGCTAAATGGAGTTTTGAACCAACCCCGGACTTTGTGAAGTTTGACAAGATGTGAAAGTTTGTTATTTTATAGCTCTTAAAAAATACTTCTTCATATACTGAAAGCTATTGTTTCCATAATGTTGATTTTGCAGAAGACTATTTCATTTCTTGGTTTTCAAATAACATTTTATGGTGATCTATCACTCCCAATTTCATTTTTTATGTCATGTTGTGTTACCTTCCAAATTTTGTAATAGAAATGGTTGAACAGGAAATAATAGGGAGAATTTAAAACAGAAATATTCAGGTATGTAAGGGACTGGGCTCTCTGGCTTGGTGCAGGCACTTGCCACCCAGCTCCTAGCAGCCCCTACACTGGCATGCTGTGCTTGAATCTCCAAAGCATTGGAAAGCAAGGCCTGGTTAAAGAGGAAAACTGAACTAACAACCTCCACCACATCAAATCTGTGTTGTAGGAGATACGAACTGAAGACAATGGGGATTAGCAGGCAGAATGTATACCTTAGGATAGGCCAAACTCTCGAGTACCATAGCTCCCTTTTGGGGCATTGTATATACACACACGCTACTTCACAGATATCAAAATCCTAGCCTCAAAACCCTAGTCCTGGAAGCTGAGCCATTTATTTTTTATTCTTACGTGCCATTACCACCCAAGATCTTGTAACCCAGAGAGCAGAGATGGAGGAACATGTCATCAAAAAAACAGAAAAAAAAATCTCAAATATCCAAACCAAACAAAAATTGCCCTGCATGCTTTGGAATTTTCAAATTGTAAATGCCAGTTGTTTGCTGCAGACATCCACTTTTTGAAAGTATGGAAAATGGAAAGTTCAGTCACTGCTGGATCTAGCTCTGCTTGAATTCTGGCAACTGTCAACTCCTTTGAATGCTTTCTGACATTGAAAGCATTACTTTCTTTGTTGAACAGTATTTTTTCCATTATTTTTTTTGGTGTATTGCTTAATCTTAACACCATTTTAACGTGAATAATCACCAGAATGCTTCTGTGTGATTTCTGTCGCCTCCCCACGCATGTCTGGGTATGGATTCCAGGTAATATTTTATCCTCAGCTTCATAGCTATTTGGAAAGTTAAGATAGCTCACAATTTCCCACTACTCCCAGGAATATCAGCTTTTAATAATATTAAAAAGATTTTCATCTATACTAAATGCATTACGTATAACAATTCTGTTACAGATTTCAGCAATTTTGAAGTTGAACATCCATAACTCTTGCCCAGTGTGATTTTTAACATAATCAGTTTCTTCTTGTCCAGGATATTACTTATCTCTCTAGCATAATCCAAAGTGAAGATCATACTACAAGATGATTTTGATGGAGGATACAATCCAAGGTAGAAAATACAATACAGAGAGAATTCACAGTTAGCTACAGCTATATTCCAGCTATCAAAACAATAAAAAAATTTTGACTTTAACTGACAGGAACTTAATTCTTCATAAATATACCATCTACATGAAACTTTTTTCTATTTTCCTTAGAAATATTCATCTTCTTCCTTCTCATGTAGAGACCAGCAAAACTTTGCTGACTATTACACATCCCTTGTAAATACTCTCTTTTCCCAGATCCACTTCTGTCCAGCAGACTATATTCTGTATCAAACTTCAGTCATTTCTCTAGATTCACCTTTCCTGTATATATTTTTCTAAATTGTCAGTACATTTTTCAGTCTTCGCAGGAGCCTGAACATCCTGAGAAACTAGTGATATGGTAAGCAGAAATCCTGAGCTATCAAGAATCTCTGTGTGAAAAAGGTAGCTTGTATTTTAACAAACCTTTATTTAAGACACATATAGTTTTGGGTAAGGAGAAGAGTACAATGCTGAATATTTTTCATTGTCAAAGGGGGGAAGGCACAAGGGGATCTCTTAACACCTTACACAAAATTTCAAGCTATAGTTCTATATTTGGGAAGTAAAAATTTTCACATTTTAATTTTTCACTGAATGAAGTACAGGTCTGTTTTTTCACACAAGAATGAATGTGGCCATTGGTTTAAATGGAAGTTTCTTATTGGCATACCAAATGTGCAACTAGCTTCTTAGCAACTACACATATTGGAGATATAGCATTTTAAGCCTCCCAATCTTTAGTTCACAAGCAAACGAAATGAAATAATAGGTCACCTTAAAGTCACAGGAACAACCCATAATAAAAGACTTTTAAGATATTATTTGTGAAGATAACTGAATCTTTCAAAAATCAGAAAATATACCACCCACAGTTGCTTTCTCCAACAGTGGTTTGGGAATGTTTATCTTGAGAAGTTATGTCACACTCCTTATTAGGTTTGAAAATAGCAAAAGCATTACCCTATGATAACAAGTTGGCTTTGAAGATAACTCACTCCTCGTGATTTTCCAATATGTGTCACTTGTATATTTCTAATAGAGAAAAATAACACACTAATAGATGTGCTAGATTCTTGTTTTTCATTTGTCATAAGCATGATAAAATAGTATGTAATCTACCACGATTGTCTAAGGACTTACAGATCAAAATGTATTCTAGAGGTAATTGTCGAGTACTGACAACTACTGACTGAATAAGTAATGTATAATTCAAGAACTCTGCAGAACTTATGCCTAAAAGAGAAGAGCATATGAGCTAAACATAGTACGTACTACTAAACATCAAAGATTGCGAGTTCTCTT
>Ga0181612_173589_pt1 | contig 17800 bp, 10 predicted proteins | sample HoacroProtozoa21_FD_119630 | JGI IMG/M metagenome (GOLD analysis project Ga0181612, IMG submission 119630) | Hoatzin crop microbial communities from Cojedes, Venezuel. Combined Assembly of Gp0051906, Gp0051904, Gp0051908 | reverse complement strand
TTCATGATGAGTTTCTTTCAAAATCTGGGGTTTTTTTTTGTGGTTCGACATGTCCAGATCTCTTGCTAAGGGGTTTTAGAACTCTTTCTTGTAGTGCCCTGCTGCTTTGTATGTTCTGCTTTTGCCTTTGATCCAGAGCAACATCCAGTCTTTGTATCTTGGGGCACATTTTTGGATCTTCATTCGCTACAGATCGAATCCTGAAAAAGTAGTAGTTTATATTCACAATGAATTCTCTTTGCCCAATATTTAACACTAGTTTCCTTGGGTTTCAGACCTGCACAAGGATTGTTATACTGACAGATTTTTTTTTTTTTTTAATCAAAAGGTAAATACTAGATTATGTAGTATGACCTCTACCATGTGCCTTGCAATTTTATCCAGCTGATCTTATAATGAGCCAAGTAATTTCCTGGAAGGTTACTGTTCTCCACTTCAGGTGTGAATACATGGACAGTTCATCACTTTCTCTTTTCATTTCTTCCACTGGTTATTTGCTTTAGTCTATGCTTAGGTTGTTCTGTAGGCTCTATAGAATTTTACTTAGCAAGAAATCAGAGAAGTCTCACTTGGGTTGCTCTGTTATGTCTACAGAAATGAACTTTCATAGCATCCCAGAGAATTTTTCAGTAGCTTGCTTAGTGGTTTTCCACTTCAATCTGAAAAAAAAGGGCATAAATTCTGTTGCATACTCTCCTCAATTTCATATGATTGTATGTTATTTCTGTAAATTGTGTCTATGCAACAATTTCAAAGAGAATTTCTCAGTTTCAAACTGATGATAGATGTAATAGGATAAAGTAGCTAAAGTGGATCCATTAAGGCCCCATGCTTACAAATAAGCACATGTGTGAGTGCAGGGTTTATATGAGAATGAAATAAAAGTAATCTACTCATCCTCTCTCAACTCTCCTTCAAAAAGCAATAACTTCTGGATTGTTTTGAGGTTCTTAGCTCATATCTTTACCAGTATATTGCTTAGCAGCTTCATATTTCACATCTTCCAAGTACAGTGTAAAAACAAACGTGGAGTTACTGCCTGCTACCTTTTCATGTGGGAATTTGTAATGATCTTTGTTCAATACCTGGTATACAGAGAGAGGGAATGGATATGTATATTAAAGCATGAGAGATAACTTAAGATAAATGTTAATTACATTATTGCTTAGCCACTTTGCATAGTAAAACTTCATTACAAAGTGAGTTCCTGTTCACCATAAGAGAAGCCAGTAACTGTGATTTACAAAGCCATCAAAACTGTGGAAATGCTCACTTTAATCAGAACTGTAATTATGAGGAAATTTGCTGCAGGAAAATTTACTCACAGAATAAAGATTAAAAAGATCTGAATGTTGTCTATCAAAGTGCAGCAATTAAATTTTCTTTCCAGGCCTGAGAGATTCTGGTGGAAGGAAAAAAGAAAGTAGAATTCTGTCTTTTGATTACAGCGGGGAAAATAAACTGCAACTGTTATTGTAATTTCCTCAGATAACAGTAGCAAGTGTCTGCGAATGGACATAAACACATGCAATGAATGGGTGTCATCTGCTCTCTGATGTTAGAATTGCCTCTCCCTCTCTCTCTGGAGATAAAGCTGAGTTGTTGTCACCCTTTTGTGAGCAACCTGACAGAGCTGATGGCTCAATGGAGAAGGCTAGTATGTATAAAGTGGACTATTGGACCTGAAATCCATTGAGAAAACTGAGGATTTTGTAAAAAAATTATCTTAAATGGAAAGATTGACTTTTCAGATAGCAGTTTTCTGCCAAAGTTTTCCTCACTGCCTTATCCTGGTCTACAGTAAATATGCGTATCAGTGTCCAAGGGGAACAGCCGAAACGGGAAATTACCCTGTGTAAACCATTTACTGCATTAGAGTGAGTAGTACTTTGCTTGATTGCTTTAATACTGGAGGGTCATAAGGCGAGGGTGCCACTGAAACGGGAATTCAATATTACTGATCTTGACTTTGGATCTGAATAATTTGGGGTAGAAATTGAGGGAAAGAAACAGTAATTTGTAATTTTTTTGTGGTGTTTAGAAGTCTGGAAAATAATAGTGAGTTTGGAGAATATGAGATTAATAATTCAATTATTAAAATTGATCAATTTACCACACAATTGCACTTTATTACTCTTGATATCTGATGAATATATGCATATATTGTCCCAAGGCAGCTGCACAAATCTGGTGTCCTGAAAGCAACTGAAGATGAACTAAGGAGGTCTGTGTGTGCCTCTGTGTGGTGCAGTGCAGTACTGTGTTAGATGTGAATCAGGTGCAACAACTCTGATTCTCCTAAGGCGTAGTATCAGACTTACAGCCAGTTCAGATTTAAAAGAACCGTTGCATCAGCTCCATAGCATGCCTGAGATAGCTGATCCAGTTGTCTACAGTTCATGAATTGGATTGCATTAAATGCTAGCTTACAAATCTCTGATTTGCACTGTAGTGAACAGTACGGAAACCTTTATAACCATAGAGACATCTGAGACTACATATGAACACTGAAGCAGGTTTTTTTCTCCTTTATCTACTGTGAGAATAGAGAAAGAGTAATCTACTTTAAGCAAATCAGAAGTCAGACACTGGATCAGAAGACAAGACCCAGAAGTGTCATCTAGTTATCCTGTCAGTGGGAAGAAAGAATGATCCTATGAGGCAAAATTAATCACTTTTGAAACGTTATGAAATTCCATTCCCACACTTGCTGACGCAGCTGAATCACAAGGGCATGTGGAAATGGCACAATGCAGAATAGTCACCGTGTTAGCTTGAGGCCTAGTCTGATCTAATTAACCCTGCTCAGAGGCAAGGTTAATGAGCTTGAGTTCAGTCCGGCACAGGAGGGTTTTTTCAACTTGCTTGGAGCTGCCCTAAGGCACTACTGTAGGAGTGCGGCATAGACATGTAAGTTATTAAAATACAAACATGTAATGTGACCGCAGGATGCTTGTGTGGTTGAATACAACACTGTCATGTCAGGAAACGGCACGCACTCTTCTGGGCTGAGTAACTGTCTTAGAGCTATATCTATGAGGAGTACTTCACCAGAGGAAGGGAGCACCCATAGGGCAAGTGATCCGTGAAGACCAAAGGGGAAAAGTAGAGTGGAGAGTTAGACTGTGGAGGTTGGAGTGAGATCATCTTTCCTGCTGTCCCACCACAGGCTACACTGGATGCTGATTTCACTATGAAACTTCTGTATGCGTTGCTGACATTGACCTGCGTCTCGTTTCCTATGCTGACCCCAATCCCTGATAGAAACCCATCCTATAACAGTGTTCTCCATAAGACAAGAGCATGAGCTCCACAATCCAAGGGGTTCCTTTTGACCTTTTCTGTGCAATTGCAGACACTTATACACAGTACCAGTAATGCAGAAACCTCCACGTATCGCACATTTCTGGATACAATCCACAAATTATTTTCTCAAAAACAGGCCACCTATTGACACCCAAAGTATAAATCATATTGACATGGTGTCATGATCAACACATTGTCTCCTCCCAACAAACCTTTACTTCCTTCTCTGTTTCCCCACTGTCCAGCATTCCGAAATCTCAGACATTAATGAAGTGTCTCACTGCTTTTATTTCTAACTCCAGATAGTTAATGGAGAAAAAAATACCTTTGTGTTTTCCCTGGATAGGTGTATTTAATAAAAATCACAATAGTTATGCAGACAACATATAATTTATAAATGAAATAATAGCAATTCTACTATAAATAGAAAAAAAGGACAGTCTTTCTTCTAAAATGATACAGGACTGTCATTTTGGATGGTTTATTCAAAACGAATGCAATTTATTTCACATTAATTGGGATATACAAGTAATTAACACAGATGTGGGAAAATAACTGTTTCTTCATAGAATATTAAACTGTGGTCTTTCAGACCAGTAAAAAAAAAAAGTCATATAACAGTTTAGCCATAACTTTCCAGCGAATAATTTGCATGAGTAATTTCTGTCTCTTTTTGTGTGTGATTGGATTTCCATTGTGTGGTTTTCCAATGATCAGTTTTCTCTGTTACTGCACTTACATTAGAATGGTAAATAATTCATGGCTTCCTTCCTTTCCCAAACCAATGCCCTGATACAGACTATTTTTTCTTATGGAATTACTTACCTGCACCTTGTGATCCCAAATTCCTTACCTCTGGTTGGGTGTCTTAGAGCAGTTTCCTGGAATGGGATTATTTTTTTTTCAGTTCATTATACAATTTGATACTTTGAGTGAATAGGTGCACATACAAATCTCAAATTCACATTTCATACATAATTGACCTAGTAAAATGCAGTTATTGAAAAGTTTGCAGAAAGTAAATATAAAAATGGATACTGATTAGTAATTTCTAGTCTGTATATTTGCTATCAATTTGTTCCACCACATGCTCTCATCTATGTCATGTACTTAGATTAAATGTTTTAGCAAAGTTTCTCTACAAAATGAGTTTGCTACTGAAATGTCACCTCAACCTCTCTTTTGGCTTAGTGATATTGGAAACAGAGTAGTGGTAATAATGTTTAATGAAATGTCATCTGAAAAGCTAAGTGATCTGGAGGTGCTTGGCAAAGAGAATAGATATCATTAGTCTCATTTGAAGATGGGGAAACTGAGGCTGATGAAAAAACTTGCCCAAAGTCATTCAGAACTCTAGAAGTAAAGTCAGAATTACCATAAAGGTATTTTAAGTTCTGTTTCTCGGCTTGCCATGATAGGATCCAGTGTTTAACAAGCAGACCATGTGGCAAACATGCCATGGTTACATGTAACCCTTTAATAAAGAATAGTATTTTCCACTAGTGAAAATATTCTTTTAGATTTATTAATCTTGGTTCTACTTTCCTAAGGCTTTCCTGCTTTCAGCTAATGTCTTTTTCAAAATTTCAGCATACCCACTGAATATTATTTTAATGTCTAGATAAAAATCAAGAGATAAAAGTAGAAAACCCAAAGTCCAAGGCCTCTTAATCGATAGAGGGGAAATCAGAAAATCTTGTCAAAATTTGTTTTCATGTTATTTCACGATAAATTTTGTAAAGCAGACCAAATCCAATTGAAAAACACAAGGTTCACCTTGCTGACAAAAAGCAAGGCTGTTCTCACAGTGCTGTTTCCTGCTTGATTATTATTTTCCCAAAATACTAACACATATAAAAAGGCTTCATAACAAATTTGCCTTTTTATTTATGAACGTGAACAGTTATTAATGCTGATCCTCAGTTCATGACTTCAGAATTCAGCAACTCATGAATAACGTTGTCAACTAAATCCATATTAATCTCAGGTTTCTGATATGCATATAGTATCTCTATTCCTCCATGTGTTTTTCTCTTTAATGTTCTCCAGGCACAGCAGTCTGCTGTTCTCTGACATCAATTTGTGTTCATAAATTCAAGGAGTGAAGCTTTATATTTTAGTCTGTCTGGTATCCTGTGTAAGCTGCAGTGGTCAGATTAACTTGTTCAGGCTATGCAATGTTTGGAGGCTGCATTCTTATTGTCACTGCTCTTGTATAACTCAGGAGTAACTTCAGTATTGCCTGAATATTCAGAGGGACAGAAAAATATCCTACTCCATTTAGGAGTTTGTCAGAGAGGCATCACTTGTAATTCCCGAGATCATGCAACTATAATTGTTGGTGGTATACTGAGTGTAACCTGCCACCGAAGACAGTCTCGCTGGCTGTCTACACAAGAGCTTCCACAGCATGGAAGCAGAGTGCAATCCTCGAAGCTGAGTGATTCCCCACATTTCTAGTATCAGGTGCCTCCTTTTGATTTTGTCTTGCATGTTTTTTCCTCTCTAAAAGAAACTTCTGAAGGAAGCATTTCTTCTGTTGTTTCTAATTTCTTCACGTCTTGATGCTCTGTTTCTTTTCTCAAATCAGTTTAAATTCTTTCATCCCAAGAGTCAGTGAAGAGGTCCTTCAGGTACAGATTGTTTTTGACTTAAATGGAGAAAGCATTGTGTTGCTGTTTCCACAAGGGGCTAAAAGAAAAGTATATTTGTTGCAAAAGCCCTTTTTATTTTTTTTTTCTCCTTTCTTTTAAATGTATGTGTGTTTTGTATTCTTTAAAACCACAGTGGAAGCTCTAGATGAAAGAGGTGCATGCAGAAGTTCAAAGCCTCTCCTGCGTGATCAGTATTCCCACAAGAAACATAGATGAGGAAAGGTGGATGGGGGGACTGTGGCTGGACTCATCTGATCAGCTTGGCCAAAAGGAAATAGTGGGGAAGAAAAAACTTCTAATTTTTGTTTGTTTACTTGCTTTCATTTTTATTCCCCTCTAGGCACAAAACAAGCAAACTGAGTTCTATTTAAGAACAGAGCGTGCTCTTGCTCCCACACACCATCTTTTCGTAATCAGAATCTTGGTAATTTTGTGTTAGACTTTTTCTATGAGTATTTTCAAGCAGAAAAAAAAATGCTGAAAGAGCACCTGGGGGAAAACTCTGCAGTCTCATGAAAGATAATTTTCTACCTGATTGCATAAATAAGAGCAAAAATTGGTGTGTTGAACTTCTAGTATTTGTTAGTATTTAGGCCGTGATTCAGATGATTGTTTTTCCTTAGGGTCAGGCTTGTATCTGAGCTCTTCAAAATACTTCATCCCTCCGTGTACATTCATTATATTATCATAAAATGATATCCAAAAAGAATTGGAATAAACTGCAGAGGGTTTCACCAGAGATTTCAGGACTGAACAGCGTGGACTATGTTATGTCCTTTGCAGCTTTCTTCAGCCAATGAGGTTGCTTAATGAAGCTGTTGAAATCTGAAAGGCGGATGTATTTTTCTTGTGCCTTTGGGAACAGGACGATCTGTAGTTGAGATGTTGGGAAGAAACTGCCTAATTTGCAATTGCCTACCTCGGGTTTTTAAAACCTGACAGTTCTTCCACCAGCCTGTTGGAGGCACAGTAGTGGGCTGACTAGGTTGATTGCTGGCTTTTGACTGGCTCTGCATGTTCTGATACTCTTTATTTCACAGTATTTGCATAAAGAAATGTAAGTAACAGTTACTTCAACCCTGGATATACCTACCATGGGAGCAGACTCCGCAATCATGACAATGCACAGTTTAGAAAACGAATCCCATCAGAAAATGGTTCAGTGCTTGTAAGAATTGCTGTACAATGAGCTTTTTATTGCTTGTTTGTAGAGCTATAATCTAATTCCCTCAAATATAATTTCCAGCCACTTTCAGTACAACAAAGAATATGGTATAGTACTAGTTCTATCGTTTGCCACTATTAAATCAGAGGTTTGTTGGCAGCTGTGAGTGAGAACTGATAATTGAGATTGATGAAGTGGTTCAAATAAAACACCAGTTTATAATTGAAAAATTATCTGATGTACAGGCAGGTTTTTAACCACATTTGGTCTTAATATCTGTTGAGCTTCACGGAATGAAGGTGAGAACTGCAGCAATCACTCTCTAGCAGCATAGTAGGTTACATAAAATGCACTTCTTGATGTTTGTCCATTGCTGGTTGATAATATCTGCACCTTTCATACTTTGTGAGAATCACGATATCGTTTTTGCCACCTCTTTGTAGAAGGATGAGAATTACTAGTTGATTTTGCCAAACTGCAGAGCACAAATGGAATTGGCATGATGGCTAATGCATATTGTACTTGTGTGTCAATCAGAAGTGGTAGCAAACAACTGCTGGGTTTGTTTAGTCTCCCAATGACCAGCTTACAGGCAAATTAAAAAGAAAAGATTTTCAGATCAGCCCTCTGGGAGAAAGTCCTGCCCTGTTCTGGCTTTTCTGGTTGGGAACCAAACTCCTGTAATCACTGCTAAGAAACCCTGCTGACAGCATCTGCTTACTGGCTCTGAGCTCTGGTATGGAGGCATTTTAGTATGAAAATACACAGCGTACTTGTTATGTAGTCAGTACTGAGTGACACCCCCTAGGGGTTTTTGAAGGTTTTGTCTCTCACAGTGTCTTTATTATCAGAACACATACTACCCATATAAAAACTGAGATAACTGGTACAATTTGAATGACGTGTCATATTATTAAAACCAAAATGCTTAGTCAGTATGTAAGGGGTGGGATTTTTTTGTTGGTGGAAGAGGGAGGGCGGCTCATGGTTATGCAGAAATTTCATGTTTAGCTCAGCTCAGGAACAGAGTTTCAATCCCAGAATCTGCCCCATTGCAGATTAGTGTTAGGTTGTTAGATGATCCACACTCAAGCACTCCTTTTCTGAACCATTAAGCTCAAATTTCACACCACAAATGGATGTTCTGACACACATTTAATGAAAAATCTTTAAAAAAATGAATTTCAATTACAAATAAAGGCAAATTTCAAGACTTTTAAAATTGCCATGGAAGGAAATTGTATCCACCAACAGTAATGTATGTTGAATTACACTCAGGTCCCTTGCTTTCCATATGAAATTTTGAGGAAAATGTCCATTGCATGTTCATTTTATTTAGGCAACGAAGTCCAGGAACTTGAAATTTGAATGTCCCAGCTTATGAAACGAAGAGTTGTATGGAGCACTGAAGCACTGAATTAGCCTGCTGCGGGAGGCATACAGAGTTTAGGCTAAACCTAGTTCAGTCCAGACTGAGTGTGTACACATTGCACAGTTGTGGTGCTTCTTTACTACCTCATTGGACACGGGAAGCAGCAAGGAACCCCTTTCACTCCACTGCCATGGTTCCCAAGATCTACCTACAGTCTATTAATTTTAATCTCCCTGCTGAGAATTCTTGTCTGCATTCAACTTCTTTAAAAACTTTCCTAGATAAGTGAAAAGTCATGTGATCTATAAAAAAATAGTGGCAATTTCCCTGTTTCACATGCACAACCCGCAAATACAAGAAAAAAAAACCCTTGAAAGCAGGGAGTCCAGTGTTTATACAGAGGACTTGGCTTTTGAGACATAAGATCAGAGATTGCTTTGTCACGTTATCCCATTAACTTGTTTCAAACCAGATCTGGGAGGATTGCCAGTGTTAGAGGAAAGGATGCATTACTTACCAGCTCCTAGTTTTGTGTTCATTTTGCCTCTAGTACTGTAGAGTATAGTAGACCTGGTTGACTTTGAATGAGATTGAGCCATCTAATGATCTTCTCATAGGGTGTTCTTAAGAACTGGAATCAAAGTGGTAATCTGCAGGAAAAATGCTTTGCATCTTACTGCAAGTTCAATAAATGACCAGATTTTCTCATCTGATTCTCTGCTGTCTCACTTGACCTGGCTTTTCATTTTTTACAGTGAATCTACACTGTGAGGTGGTGCTTCTGCTGCCGTTTGGAAGCTGTTCTCCAGACAGGCTTTGTGTCTGATGCAACTTCATGCATCTGCTTTGTGTTCATGGGTGCCTAAGGCTTAAACAGAGAGTCATTGTCTGTACCAGAATAAAACTGGCATGTGGTGCTATGGGTGTGCTGTCAAACCACTGATTGTCTGAATCGTACTGTTAGGATGAAGCTCTGAAAACAACACTGCTACTTGTGGTCGAAGTCCAGTCCATAAACTACATCACAGAAAATAAAGCCAAATTCAAGATCTCCTTCTGCTCTGCACGCTCTCTGCCTGCATCAGTATAGTTGTAGACACCTGAAGCAATGTCTGATATTAACTTCTGTGTAGTTTTATTATGGAAGGTAATTGGAAGTTTATGAAACTGACAATGTAGTATTTTTCTGTGGAGAGTCTCTTAAGCCAGAGAGGTTGTGAGTAAGCATAATTGAAGAGCTGAGGCTGAGTGCTAGTTTCAGTTTTAAAGGATTTATTTTAAGTGGGGTTTGTGATAGAGCTATCAAAAGCTTGGGCCCATGTTATTTTGTGATTTCCTCAGTTTTCAAGCAGAATTGTCTTTTGAAATCAATGCCATGATGTGACACCTGGGTTTTCATCAGTGCATGACAAGTTACTGCATTTAGAAGAAAATTCGCATTGGAAGCTGTATCCTGACATCCTGTCCAGAAAGAGTAATTCCTGTATAATTTTCATGCCCTATTCTTTGTCAAGGTGTGCTAGGATAGCTGTGAGTACAGGACACATACTGGGGAGGGAGCACTCATTCAGGCAATGACAAAAGGCAAGGTGCTGTTGATGAAATCTCATGTGAGACACAAATCTGAGTGCTGCATTGTTCTGACCTGTGCAGATTTACAGTCATTATTGTCAAAATAAATGTCAGCATCTCACAGAAAAAAACAAAAAGGAAGGACAGCTTCCATAAACAGAAAAGTAAACATCAAAGCCAAATATTTTGCCTCATTAGTCCTCATTAGGATTAGGGAGGCAGGTAATATGTCAATGGGACTGAATAATTGGGGCATGATGAATCTTCTTAACAATTCATGCTTCTCAGTCGGGCAAGGACCACAGAGCAGAGGCACCCTCAGCCTATAACTTCAGCCTCCGGTATCTATCTTTCTGTTGAAATATTTTCTGACATGGAGTGTGGAATGAACCTAAAAGTTCAAGGAATGTTTGTAAATTGGGGGATTAAAGTGGGTGAATTCTTTAAGAAGAAATAGTTTGACCCAGGTCAGTAAGTAAACAAAACAAAATAATGTTGCTACATCCTTCCTTTCGCTGCTTGCTCTGCATTTGTTCATCGGTGTTTTCACTGATCTTTCTTAGTGCAGACACAGCCATGGTAGTGAGTAGCAGGTCCCAAGTAGTAATACAGCAGTATTGAATTTAGTCCCCAGAATTTGGATACACATCTGTCTAGGTCTGTAGCATCCCTGCATTTCTGAAACTAAGCTTATAACACATTGTTGTGCCAGTCTGGGTAGGACTGTAAGGTAAATGCCAACAAGAAATTGAGTTTTGTGAAAGTTGGGATTTAAACTAATGCTTCCAGAGTTTAACCTAATGTACCGCTGAGCTCTGTAGTGATTTGTGTGGGTTACAAATGCTGTCATGTACGTGACCCCAGCAGGACATGGTGTGAGTTAGACTAAGGCTTGTTCCTGTGGCGCTATATGAAAACAGCAAGTACCATTTTACTCAAGTATTTTAGCAGTCTGGATTACAGCCTTGTTCCAGTCAGAGAGAAATTTATGAAAGGAGAAAAGGCTTCCCACCATATGTATCATCTGTGAGTCTTTGCTGCTTTTTAGTAGTTTCTGTAATTAGCCATTTAAATTTATTGACAAATAATATTTATTTGGAAGCTATACTTTCTAATGTCCTTGCATTGTTTGGGGGAAGGAGAACATTTGAGTGTTCCCTAGGATGAGTGTGTGATGCTAATACATAAAGGACTTTTACATTCTGTAATCGGTTTTGTGTGAATGCAGACCATGCTACCATGCAGGGACAGTGCAGCGCCTGAAGCTAAGTGATGCAGTGGCACTTATCAGCAGCTGAGGTTTCAGTTTGCATGTTTCTAGGGAAACAGTAGCACCTAATGTATTGACCATTTCGTAATGAAAGTCCTACTTTGCAATGACTTTTACCAGGCTGGCATGACCTCTGGGGCAAAGGACCGTTTTTTGTACAGTTTGTACGATGGCTTAATCTGAAAGAAAAAACAGAAATTGAAACTAGCCAATGGCAATGTGATTTTCTCCTGAAATAAAGGAGTATGTATTCAGAATGTACTCTGAATAGAAAGTCTTTCACATGGGTTTAATATCCTAATGGATCCAAGTCTCATGCTATTTTGGGACTCCCATTTTCTTAACTGTGCTTATAAAGGTTCCTCAAGTGAGAGACAGATGAGGTACTGGCTGATCCTGCATTTTCGCCCCGTGAAATTTGCTGTGTAATGGGATTATAGAGCTATGGACGTTCCTAACTCAAGCCGTCATGCTAGCAGCAATTTGAAGAGCGTGCTAGGTCTCAAACTGGAACAAAGAAACTAAAAGCCAGGAAGTCAATCTGTGACAAAAGTCCCTGGTCTTTTTTGTAGTCCAGGCACAAATTAGACCCTGAGGTCTGTTGAGCTCCATGATGAGGGGGTTTGCAAAAACATACATTGTGTCTAGGGCAGATGAAAGTCTGTTTAATGTGCAAGTACTACAAAACGCATGCTCCGTGCCACATATGTTTTGTTACAGAAGCTGGCTCAGTAAAGCACAGGAGTGCACAGAGATGACAGGAAAGACTCTGGCTCCTGTTATGACTGTTATGACCGTTTGGTAGTTCACATAGCAGTTGATATAAACCCAGGTTATACAGAGGAGCAGTGTAAAAGAATGTAATGTAGGTAAATGGCTGGGGTTTTTTATCACTTCTTCGAGGTTGTTGAAACATGAAGAAAAACTGTGAATATCATTACGGATTTTTGTACTTATGTGCCTTCGTTATTGCCTGGAGTCAAAGTCGTCCTTGCTCAGGGAGTTAGCTGCTTGCGTGACAGGCTTGCTCGTTTCAGGAAGAGTCCTTTTCCTAGCAGTGTGAAGTCAGTTGTTTGTAGTAAAGGAGGAGGACAGATTTCTGATTTCTTTTGGTAAAAGCTTCATGCTAGCATACAATTTATTGGTGGTGAGAAGGGAGGAAGTGCAAGAGTGTATTTTTTCTCAGAGATATCACAAGAAAGAAATGACTTTCTAAAAAGGTTAGCTTAAAACAAGTGTGATGGTTAAGACCATTGAACTTAAAATCAGTTAATGATCAAAAATGTGTGTATGTTTAATGTGTACATGTAAACTGCATATAGTTGTGCTCATTTGTTCTCATAGATTAGTTTTATATTCATAACTTTTCACTGGAGAACATGGTTACAAATGTATTTCCTCCATTATGACTAGTGCTTGCTGCTGCATTTCACTTTGAAGTATGTTCAGAAAGGGAAGTCAGTACAGTAATGCAAGTCACAGGACGTCTTTGCAACATCTTTGAGTCTACTTTCCCGTAGATCAGTAGGTGTCTTTCTCACCTGATTAATCAAAGGGTGAGACTGTTGATAGATGCACCCTCTGATCTAGATAGTCTTCCCAGTAAAGCAAGAAATAGAGAAAAAAAAAATGGGGGAGAGCAATGTGTTATCTACAAAGGATCTCAGAATGGGGGGAGGGGAATCTTTCCTCCAAAACATAGCAAGATGGAGAAAAGAGCAGGGTCAGACTTCAGACTGGATGTTTACTCACTCTTGTCTTTGAAGTCCCTACTGCATTTACATTGTTGTCTTGTTGTCTCTGCCATTACATTAATTGGCTAATTACAGAACCATTCATAATGCTTGAGCAACCTTCCTTGATATTGAACCATAAATAAAAGTTAGTGGATTCAGCACATCTGCAAAGTCCTGGGGCAATTTTTTGCTTATCTAAGTAGTCTGAGGCTTTACATTTTTTTAATTTTTTTTCTTTCTGCTGTTGCCAGCAGCAGAATCAGAAACTTCTTCAAAAGCTGGGAGGAAGAACAACAGAGCAGAATCAATGTCATGGTACATTGTACAGTCCAATATTGGAAAGGTTTAGAGCTTCATGACAGCACTGCTGTGGAAGGCCATTGTGATCCTAATGGCTCAGGAAGTTTCAGTTGCTTGTTCCCAGGATCACTGGTTTTGGTGTAGAAGGACCATTCCCAAATAATATGTCTGATGTTCCCTAGCTAGAGTTTTGTATTTCTTCCTTAGATTATTTTTAACAGATGAAAAGATAAAATGGATACATTACATTTGCAATGAAACAGGCAATGAAAATCTTACCTTTTAAAATATGCTAATGAAGCAAAAAGGACAGTTCAAGTCCATATTCATGAATGATGGCCCTCATCCAAATACAAAGGTACTTTCTTCAGGTGTAATATAGTTCTGCTTTTAATATTGTGTCAGTTTTGCATAATTAGAAGTTACTCTTTAAAACTGAAATCACTGAGACACTTTGGGCTCATGCTTATCAGGGCGTTATTTTCAATGTTGACGTGTTTTCTCTAGGAGAAAAGCAGCCATAAGTCAGTAAAATGCTAGGCTTGCCAAAATTTACACACACAACGTATTTATTTGTGTTCCAGTGCACCAACATATTGTCTTTTCATGTTTTTCAAATTTTTGCAAGTATTTCCCTACGGCCTCATCAAATTGCTGTGTGGCCTGAGTAAGTTCATCCACTTCCACATTATTTGTTACACTGATTAGTGGGACAATACACGGACAATACATTAAACACTAGATGTATGGCCAAAATAGGTGTCTTCCATGAAGAGAGTTTGCAGTTGTGTATACATTCCCTCATTTGGGAAAATTGTCTCTTGGCAGAGAGGACAAGCTCTTTCACCTGTGTATCGAGTGGGTTTTGATGGAAGCAGTTGTTTGGTTGCCTTTTGTAGGAAATTGCGTAGAAGTTTGGGGCAGCCACAGAGTTGCAGATCATGAACTACTCAGAGGCAGCTGTATGGTGCGTGAGGGATTTCTGCTGCTGCCAATACTGAAAAGATAAAGTCATGTTTGCGGGGGCTTGATGTGTTCACGAATGTGTTCAGCTCTAGTAAAAGTACCTTCTGTAGAGGCTGGTGCTGGTTTTCACAGAGGGAACGCTGTAATTCTGTTAGCAGCCAATCTTAACATAAACCCTGGTAGTTTCCTCAGTACTCTTTCATGTATTAAGCTTGTTTTGCTGAACCATATGCAACAGATTAAGTTCACCTAAGATTTTTCAAGCACATATGATAAACAGCAAAGTATATGCAAGCATAGTTCTAGTGTATAACTTAAATCAGGTTAAATATAAGCTTCACAATATCTTGCCACTATGACAGCGATTCAATTTAGAGACCATGACAAATAATCTGTAACCGAAGTAACTGCCATTGACTACAGCTGGGTAAACTCTGCTTGGTGGATAGAGTGTTCAGGGGCAACAACTCCGTTTTCTGCTGTGGTCTGTGAATGAGCAGGCTTGGGACATAGACATTGCCTAAAGGATTCAGGGACATCTGCTTCTGTTACTTGTGTAGTCCTTGCCAGTATCACTACTGTTGTGCTGTATCTACTTGGTATTTTTGGCTAACATGGCATACTGGGGTTTTAAGTCAGAGTAGGAGTCTCTTCTATAGCTTTGCTCCAGCTCTACTGTACTACTGTAAATTGATATAATATACTGCTAGAGTTTCCTTGCTGAGAAAAACCCCAAATTCAGATTGATGTAAAGGTTCCCCTGAAGGCTGGGGAGGTAAAGAGAAGAATGCTGACATGTTGATTCTTGAATGCATGCTGTTAATAAAGCAAGCTGCATTGCTCCAGCGGCCATGTGGCTAACACCAAGTTTGCCTGGCATCACATGCTAAAAGTGCTTTTGATGATAAATTTGCTCTGCTACCCTCAGCAGTTTTTGGTCTCTGAAGGTACACTTTCATCTCTGATGAAGTTGAAATTCAGTGCCATCGGAGTTGTTCTGTGCCTGAAGAAGACTGGCTGAAAGGGATGGGTGTTATGGTTTCCTAACAGTGTGTTAAGAAAGGAAATTATCAGGCTATGAAACATCAGTGGTACACTTCCTGGGTTCCTAAAATATTTATTAAATGGATATCTAACACCTTCAACCAGAAATGTGCCAGCATAGCATGAAATTCTTTGAGATAATGCAAGCTGGCGTAATGCAGTCCCTTGTGAAATACCAGACACTAGTCAAGCGATGTTTACATTGTAAGGAAAACAAATGAGCCACTGTGCAAGGGGGCAGAGTTTCTTGTAGGAAATGTAGTGAATGTACATTGCAGAAACTAAGATTTTCCCTGAAAGTAAGGTACAAAAATCTGTACTCCCAAATAGCAGCTACGTACCTGATGTTTTCAGAATTTGAGAGGTAAAATAGGAGATATCCACTGGGTCACAAAGATTAACTCAGATGAATTAATCTGCTTTGAATAATGGCATATATCTTTTTAGTCCCTATGATCCCATTTAAAGTATCCACCTTTAAATGCTTGTTTGAAATAATTGCGGATATATAGTCAGGTTTCGTTATTTTACACAAGGTTCTGAACTCTTGACTGGCTGTTTAATTCACCACATGCATGTACATGTATACCTGTGCTCCTTTAGCATTTGGAAGATACTGGATGACCTGAAGAAGCTATGATGTGGCCGGGACCAAAAAAATAATGGCTGTGTTTATTCAGTTAAGGGGCCTAATGGCTAAAGACCCAGTTGGCTTTATGTTCTAGCACTGGCTTAGTATTGCTAACTGGCCTTCTGTCATGGGGCAATTCCTCTAGGAAGAGCTGCGCTGCGTCCCCAGCCTAGTTTGCCCCTCACACAGGCACCATCCCCATACTGAGAGGAGGAGATAAGGGCATAGCCCCATGTAGCAGTATTTGCAGAGAGAAATTCCTGGGTTAAGGAGAGTATGTGTTGAGCAAATGAAGGCAATTTTATGACCTCTTCAAGCCACTTAGTTTCCATATGTCTAAGCTGCTGAGCAATCTTACCTGGAACAGAGCAATCACAGATTATAAAAGCCAAAAGCGAACAAATGACCCAAAATGTTTAGCTTTGCACATTTTGCACAGCCCGCATATGAGATGGTGGATTACATTTGTAATAGCAGTAAATATAGAGCATATCACTGATATGGAAGTCTAATTAATTCAATTCAACCAGATAACAAGATAAAGCATGAGTCTGTGTGCTGTGGACTTACATCCACCCAAAATTCACCTTTCTCAAAACTTCATGCAAATCAATGCTATCTGGTATCATGCCAGCACATCTGAGGTGTCCTAGACTAAATAATTTATCAGGGGTAGCAAATGGTCCTTCATCTTCCTCAGTTTTATGTTTTAGTATGAATAATCAACATTATATCGTTATATCTCTATCTATATATCCTAAGATACAGCTGAATGTCATTGCTTTAGAATACAAGGGCATTAAATAGCTCTATCTCCTATCCTACAAGGACAAACTACTGGGTTCTCTCCACTGTTGTACTCTGATAGCTCCTCTTCCCAAAGATTCACTTTTCCCAAAAAATGCTTCATAAAAAATATGCTTGGGAGCAGGTATTTTAAACTCACTTATATAAGCTTTCTGCAACTATGAAGTAGTTGGGAATTAGCTGTTTTAAAAAAAAAAAGAAAAAAAAGAAAAAAAGGCAGTGAACCAGCTGAAGTCTATCTTCTTTCTAGCATGTAGAGAGCAGTGTGAACTTTATTTTCTCTATCTTTTATTTAACTGTATAGCTAAGTGTCAGGTTTGGTGCAAAGGAGATACCTGACTCAGACGGCTCTGTGTGTGGCTGTCCATTCCATGCTTCAGTTACACTTCATGTATTTGTGAGCCCTCTTAACGAGTAGCCATCAGTTTAGAGAACACTTCTAGCAGCTTCTTAAACAGTCTTGTGGGATCCACCTATTATTTATTCCACATTAATTTAGTATGTGGTGTTCTTCATATACGCTGTGTTTTGTGCCATGGACAACAAAACCAGCATGTTCAATAGAAAGTGTGAGGGCGAAAGTTGACAAATACGGTCCTTGACCAGCAAAGAGGTACCAGTGCTCAGGAGGTGTTCCACTGCTGAGAGCGGTTGTGTAAACACTTTCATTTCTGCAGCAGCAGCTGCAAGGTGCAGAGATTAGGTTGGTGCTGTGCTTTCCACTCTGCTATTCCGTGATTAGAGACTATTTCTGGCCCAAAGACATTACTCACAAAGTACAGTAAATAGATGAAGACTGACAGAAGGGCATGCTGGTTACCTCAGTTAAGTAGAGAAAGAAAACTAGGCAATGCAGAACGGAAGGATTTGTTCAGGCTCTTTAGAAGAAAGGTAATACTGGGCAGCTCTTCAAGTTAGGTTTACATCTTCCTTTTCCTGCAATGTGATCAGTGTTCGGCTATTTTTTTTTTTTTTTT
>Ga0181612_165976_pt1 | contig 17800 bp, 11 predicted proteins | sample HoacroProtozoa21_FD_119630 | JGI IMG/M metagenome (GOLD analysis project Ga0181612, IMG submission 119630) | Hoatzin crop microbial communities from Cojedes, Venezuel. Combined Assembly of Gp0051906, Gp0051904, Gp0051908 | reverse complement strand
TCATCTTTCTTGAAGTGGGGAGCCCAGAACTGGACACAGTACTCCAGATGAGGCCTCACTAGGGCAGTGTAGAGGGGAAGGAGAACCTCCCTCGACCTGCTGGCCACGCTCCTCCTAATGCACCCCAGGATCCCATTGGCCTTTTTGCAGCCAGGGCACACTGCTGGCTCATGGTTAACCTGTCGTCCACCAGCAGAATGACTTTGAGAAATAATCATAACATGAAATTCAATACTGAGGCAGCTTAATGAGAAAAAATTATCAAAGATTAACATTTTATTGGAAGAAATCTTCAAAATAATGAACATTTAGGTAAAAATCTTCAGGAAGAAATCATAAAGTAATGTAGTTTTATACCTAAGTTAGTGCAGTTTCATCTAAATCTTACGTAGTTACTTTAGAAGTTGAAGTCCAAGCTTAACTCCTGCAAAAACAATCTATGAAGAAGGCAAGTGAAGAAGGTATTCTTCATGGTTCCTTATTAGGAATATGTAGTATATTTTCTTTTTTTATCCTTTTCATATAGAAATCAACACACTGTATAAAAGCAGCTAACAGACTCTTGAGCCAAAAGAAAAAACACTCAAAGTGCTCAGAGTTAACCTAGCCCTGCTCTCTGCAGTGTTTAACTTCTATTTCAATGGGGATAGAGTGGCACAGGTATTAAGCGCTACGGATAAATTAAACCCTGCAGCTTCAGATTATCAAATCTGTATTTTGAACTGAAAGAAAAAAGAACCTTAATGCACATATCTATGTACCTTATACGGTTCAGCTACGTTTTAATTTCAGTTTAATTTACTTTGCTTTTCTTAAACTACTGACAAGTTTTCAGTTATACACTCCATTATGCCATGTTTTTTCTGAGAAGAGCTGAGTTACTCAGAAGTTTTGCTATACAATGAAAATCATAGTAGGCTTTATTTCACAGCCTTACTCAGTCACCAGAGCTTTATAGGAATGTTTTCAAAAAATATTTTTTAGATTTATTTTTGAGAAACGGCAAACACAACTTTTTTTCTGTAACTCCTCACTTAAATCTACAATATGGAGGAGAGGGTCAAGACACAGCCATAGTGAAGTCAGCGGGAATTAGATATCCCAGAACAAGGACTCTGCCCAGAGTTGCCTTTCATGCCATTTTTGTCCTACAATACCAGAACCAGAACCGTTGTCTGCTGAGCAGGGTCCTTCTCCCTTTCTCAGTCCAACATTAAATACTTCATTTCCATACCAGATTGCAACTTCATTTGGATCCAAAGTCCATGTGAAAAAGCAGGACATTGTTCAATATTGCCACATCTAGCTGTGAGCGGGACAGTCCAAATGAATTCACCTGCCCGAGCTAGATGGCAGCCACCAGGAAAGAGTGGTCGCCCACCAGAGCCTGAGGGACCCCTGAATTAGGCAAAGAGGTCTCTGAAAGAGGACAGCATAATCATAAAACTTCATTATGATTCCCTCCTTCTAAACCTACTGTTGTGTATCTCATTTACCTGAAAACTTTTTTCATGTTTTTTTAAGGCAAAGTAAGAATAATAGGGTTTTTTTGTATTAAGATGGTTTTCCCTTCTATAATTCTTTGTCATGTTTTTGTAAATGTAAGTGGAAAATTAAAAGTAAGATGACAATTAATACAGAATTTCCTTTTCTTATCCTCTACTAGTAGACAGTCAACATTAGCAACTGAATATTTCCTTGACCTACTTCATACGAAATATATTTTTTCATCAGAAAAATGAAGCAACGCTCTGGCACAGAGCTGCTAAACTGTATAGTGTTTGCTAAAAGTGGAACTATTATTTCAACATTGACAACAAAGGAAAACAGTAAGAAACATTTCTGCAGTTTACTGAATGGTATTCTAATAACATTAAAAGAACATAACATTTTAAAAGAGCACTACCAGATCTCCATAAATGTTTCCCTGAAAATCCTGAGCAGTTTGACTCTCTGCCAGGAATTTAGGACCCTTATTGAACACACTCGACTTCTTTACAGTGTGTCGTGGTTTTTCAACTGTCAGCTGAAATAATATATGTGTTTACCTGATAATCCAGATGTAAGAAATAGATTTTTCCATTAAAGGAGCCTTTTCAGTGAAACAAACGATGCCTTATTTCTGGAGCTGAAAATAAAATAAGAGTCACATGTCCATAAAATACTGCTATTTTACAGGGGTATTATCTAATAGCATAATTATAGGCAGCGTTATTTACAATAGCAGTAATTATACCTGCCTAACAGTTTCCATTGTATACTGAAAAAATAATACAATAAAAGACGAAAAGTTATCTTTTTTTCTTCTAAGTCTAACTGCTTATTCCTATGCTTCAAATTTTCCCCAGAAACTGAAAACACTGCTAACATTTTTGGGATGTTGCCCAAATTTACATCGATAGATTGATTTTGTTGTGCTAGTGCTGCAGTATCTGGTAGCCCGAAAGTCCAAATATGCTTAAATTTCAAAACCACCAAGGTGACGCTTATCTGAGTAATCAGGGAAGTCTTAGCTTCAGTTCCACTTCCTATACATGAGCCAAAATATTCCAGCCTTCTGGGTAAACTCAAGACCTTTTGAAAGAACAATATGGAAGAATCAGGTCCTCGGTGGATATAAGGCCACACTGATGTTGAAAATTATGATATTTTGCATTGTGGTTCTGGGCTGGAGTCCTCAAGCTATGTTTATGAAGAAGCACAGCAGAGGTGTAAGGATACTGTGTAATTCTGATGGAGGAGGCAAATGAACTTAAAATTGGAATGCCTTTCTTCCTTTTCTGGAAGCATTAGTGTTGCTTCTTACCATATATAAGAATACTTCCAATATGAGAAATGGAAGACAGCTGCCAAAATGGCAAAAGAATGATGTTATAAGTTTTCTCAGGAACTCTGTTCATGCTCTGAAATATATACTTGTAGAAACTAAATAATATTATCCTTATCTGCAATATAAACTTCATGTACAGAAGAATCAATAAAATATCATCATTCGCCAGAATGCTTTGTGCTTCTATAGTTTGAAAACTTGCTTCTAAGTTACCGCCTCAATTTTTCAAAGACTCCTTTGACTCAGAGAATATATTCAGCAGAGATATACAAGCATGTGAATAGACAGTCTGTGCAAGTGCTCACTGGATAAATTCCCATGTTAAAAGACACCTTTCTCCATAATTGCCATTGTCATCGGAGACAATGAATTTAAAAGGCCTTCTCATGTGCAGCCAATTGCATCAAAATTTCCCAGCACCAAAAACCCTGCCCTTTGCAAACAGCAGCTTCTAAAACCCACAGAAATAGGAGCCAAGTGAGCAGTGCCACACAGTTTTAAGAGGTTTTGTTGTGGGAGTAGCTATTGCTCACAAATCTTAATTCTTTTATTCTAAAGATTTATAAAACATTGAAATAAACTGAGCAAACAGTAAAAACAATTTTTTTAAAGTGCATAACATTCCTATCTGGAAAATGTTGGAGCCATTTTTGGACAGAGAGTTGCTAAGGGAGAAAAGTGAAGAGAAACCAGCTCTGCAGAGCACTGCAGTCTTGGGTAAGCTGGGCTCAGTCATCTGAAATCCGTTGAGCTCATTTTTATCCTTATTCCAATTCTGTGATGGTTTGGAGGAGGTTTATAAACAATTCCAAGATAATTCAATTTTTAAAAAATAACTTCAGCACTCTGTTTATAGTCCTTTAAAAACATTTTATCTTGAAAAACAAACCAAAAGGTAACTTCAAAACTTTGGCAAATGCATTTCATCTAACAGACAGGAATCAAGAGTCTGTTTTCAAGAAAACAAAGATTACTTTTCATAGACTTCATGGTAAGTTGATGTGTTTTCTAAGCTCACAAATACCGACGCTCCTCTCCAGCACTCAGAAGAAACATTTTGTTTTAAACATGTGATTTGGTTTCCATTGAAATAGCACACTTTGCCTGAGCCCTAGCCTGTGTCAGGCCCCCCGAGAAGCATAGATACTGCTTGGGGCTTCCCAGCCCATTCATCACCACTGCATTTGGGTAAATTCACTTGCAGTAGTCAATCTTTGAGAAAAAGTGGAGGGAGAAAAATTTTTTCTCCCATTGCAACCAGGCTCAGCGTATGTAGTGGTGATGATACCTTATGGTTATTCATTTTCTTTTTTATCCATGCAGTTTCGCACTGTGAGGTGGAGAGCTGACCCAGACATGCTGACCACCATGACTCTATGCATGCCCAATCCATTCACGAGCTTGTGCGCCTAGCTTCTGCTTTGTTCAGAGCTTCCACAAAGTCTACAGAAGCAGCTGATCTGGGAGTATCTCCAGCTCACGTGAAGCTGATCTGCAGGGTCAGACGCTAGCGTGCAATGCCACTGTGATTGTTCTCTCTGTCTGTATCTGTACTAAGAAACCAAGCAGTGCCAAGCCTTATTCTCTGCTGCTGAGGACAGACTTTATAATCCAGCAATATACTGTATAAACCACGCAAGCCGCACAAGTCTTCTTACCAACAGGATGGCAGCATCTAAACTACATTTCAGGAACAGTCTGGGAAAGCTGGAAACTGTGAGTATGTAACCCAAAGGAAAGCTATGCTGAAGACAATGCAAAAATTAAACTTACACACAATTACATTACCTTGCTGAAGCCTGAGCCCTGACACTGTTGAACTCATTGGGAAAGATCTAGACTTTACATCCAGAGGTGGATACATGATTGAGCGTTTTTGTGTCTGCTGTGTGCACTAGATATGACTACGAACTTCAGAACAAGGTCACGCCCATGTTTGGTTGACACTGTAAACATACCATATTAACCCAAAACATACTGTGGCCAAGATCTGTCCATTAATTATAGTTAGTTTTGCAGCAGCACCTCAAAGAGGAGAAAGATGCACAGAACATTACAGTTTTGGATAAATAGCTTAAAAGAGAAAATACTTATGTGCATTGAGAGGTATGGGTAAAAAACAAATTTAAAAAAAAAAAAGGAAGAAAGAATACCGGATGTCTACCCACCAGCTTCAACCTGAGAGAAAGTCATCTGCTCCAGTGGAGGCACAGAGAGTGCCAGTCCTCTTCAGGTCACACTACATATGCCCTCCCATTTGTCAGATGTCTCTACATCCTGTGTGTATTGTATTTTTCCTTTTTTCTTCTTGGCTTATTGTCAGAAGAAAGCACATAAGATGCATCTCACTTCCAGTCTTCTTGCAGCCTAAGTATTCTTTCTTCCTGCAGTTTGCTCTGAGCAGTTGTTCCTGCACTGGAAGAGTAAGACTGCCGCTGGCCCGATTCCTAGATTTCTTGTAGAGCTAGTTACCTTCTCTGCTCAAGTGTCTGCCATGAATTTAATCCCTTCCCCAGATAGTTCATCTGTCCCCACTTTTCAAAGCATTTCTGGAGAATGTGTCTGTTTTTCTCAAGAATAATTCTTGTACACTGAAATCACAAGTACAACAAATGATCCTGTCCTTCAGCTAATGAATGTAAAAATCCTTCCAAAGTTACATGTAATTATGAGAGATCACTGCTCCAAAAATGTGCTTTGGTTCCCCCTCTGGTTCTTGGCCACAGGTAAAGAAAAACAGTCTCATTTTAAGTCTTAGTTTGTCTTGGGTCACCGTTTACATGAAATTACCATTTGTTCCAATGTCTTTGTTCTTGTTTCTGGCAATTGTGCCTCTTTGACTTCTCACCTCTCATCTACCTGATGAGACAGTGAAAACAATCCTTGGCTTCTTTTTCTTTTTTTTTTAATCTCTAGCAGTGCTAAGATCTGTAAGCTCTGAATACAGATACAGTTTTAGCTCCCGTTGTTTCCCTAGTGGTGCAAGGTTTGTCTAGAAATCTGGCATTCCTGCTGGCCCGTCTCTGTGTGTTGCCTTTTCCCTTTTCTTCCACTTCTCTTCATGCTCCTTTCTTTGCTGTGGGTCTCACTTAGCTGACCACCATTTCAGCTACTGAATGCAACGGATAACTGCAAAGGGTGAAGAGCCACCCCACACACTTTCTTATGGATTGGGATCCATTTATTGCTTTCTCTGCTGGTTGATGCCCAGAGATGTTTGGCTTATGCTAGAGCGTTTTGATTAGTGAAGGCATTAACAATGTTGCCCCTCCCTGCCCAGACAACCTTCTTCATGAAACCCTGTTACTGTCAAGACTGCTATTCTTCTGCCAGACTTGGCTGAACCCTGCCCTGGGGCTTAAAATTCATAGGGGTGAAAAACACACATGCACATTCAAGTAAAGCTAGAAACTGAAGCTGCTTATCACTGTCAAGGGAGCTTCTCTTACAGCCAGCACACAAAGCAAACTCCCCCTTCCTGCAGCCCCCAATACTTCTTCCAAACTCCATGCAGAGAAAATGTTGAAAGCGGGGTGTGACTGAGGGATGGTCCCTACTGACCAACGGGCAGCAGCGGCGTTATGCTTCAGACTGCTTCTCACTCCATGATGCTAGTTTGCATTGTTTCACCTTGTGTGTTGGAAATAACGCACTCTCAGCTCCGTGGAAAACAAAAGCCTGTGGGAGGTCACGGAGAGCCTCATGGATTTTTTTGTTTTGCTAATCCGGTTGGTGAATCACTCTGACTACTTGCTTAAGCTTACCTTCATTGTGCCTTTTATCCTCAGCTTCAGGCAGGGGATGGACATCACCATTTGTGTGCCAGGCTGCCAGGCTAACTGTGGACATTGGGCACTTTGACATACCCTCTAAACAGTATGGTTTTAAGGACTAATACCCTTCCCTGCACCAAAACATCTACATGCCTTGAAAGGAGGGTTTGGGCATCTTTTCACTGATGTGTAATACAACACAGTTCACACAAGTACTGTATGCACAGCAACCAGGGAAACCTCAGAGCAATCAAAACATGATTAGCAATAGATACACACCCAGCCTTACCCTGTATTGTCTCCTTTCTCTGACAAATAGCGATCATTTAAGGTAAGGTCCTACAATGGCTTTATCAGCCACAAAAACAGTACCCTAACCTGTGCTCTCTAGCTTGCTGATGACAGAACTGATAATTGTGCAGGACCAAAGAATTGGAGTGCAGCTGTTATTTGCTTATTAAAAGTCTCAGAGGAAAAGATACAAACACACACGCATGCATAAACTCAATTAAAGTGGTTCATTAATCTGAGAAGATGCCTTCCCTTTGACAGTCTGCACTGCAGTCTGAGCTAGGCAGTGCAAAAACCCTTTTCTTGTCTGAGTAATTTGAGACACAAAATTCCAAGTGCTCAGATAAAAATTACTGCTTCTCCACTTTGCCCATAGGGCCTAAGTGTTGCAGATTTTGATGCAAAAACGTTGAGAACACTTTTATTTTTCCATCTACTAGTAGGATGTTTCAAATTACAGTACTGTGCCAGGTCTCTGCTTTTCCTATGTTAGAGGCAGTCCTCGGTGGTGAGATACCTCCCAGAATGATTTAAAAAGTCCTTGGTAAATACCTGTATTTGCTGGGCCCACAAACTACAAAAATCATCTCTATGATGGACAACTGACTTTAAAACCTGTTTCCTTCATTACTCCCCTCTGCATAAGCTACTGAAAGTCTCAAAGTCAAAATACATTCATGAAACCAAACAGTACCCTGGCGAACACTTCTTTATATCTATTCACCTTGAAACTACAAACCAGGCAAGTGAAAACTCCCCAGCTGCCCTAGCAGTAAACAATCTGATTAAAATCTTCTTTTCTGATTGTACATCCACTATTCTTAATCATGCCAGTTCTTATTGAAGAGCATGGTGACACAGAAAATTATTTAAATAATTCACTTGTTTATAAGCATAGAGTCGACAGGCAGGTTCCTTGACTATTTTGATATACTGAATGACATACCAAACTGATAACTCCAGCCTATCTCCCCTCCAAATGTCATCCAGAAAACTGCAATACTGTACAGTTTGTCAAAGGTATTGACAAAGATTACAGAACTGTCAACTAACACCGGGATTTGCAGAATTCATATGAGAGTCTTGCTCTTTGATTCATATTACATCCATGCCACTGGAGAGATGCAAGAAAGGAAAGTAATGACTTCCTACTGGGTGTTTCTCGCACAAATAAAAAATACAACATATAAAAACACAGGTTTCATGATGTAACTTATGAAGTGTTTTCTGAATCACTGTGTTGTTGCATTTTGAACTCTCCACTCAGTAACATGGAGTTTTATAACATCGGCCTGTTCTATGCATGTGCAGGACAAATCAGGCAAGGATTTTTCTTACATGGATGTCATTAAAGCATGCATTTTTCAAAGATTTCTAAGATTTTGACCAAATGTAGGCTAGGTATGGCAAGTAACTAAGAAAATATATACCTAGAAAAGCATACTAATCAAAAGCAGTCCCAATAGTTATTGTTTCCCCCCAGAATCCAATGTGGTTACGAAAGGATGGCAATGACCAAGCAGAGCATTAACATAGTCACATCACCCAAAGAACACCATTCTGAAGCTTGCTCTTTTCAGTGATACAGTGATACCCTGCTAGAGTAGGAAAAGATATGCACCAAACAAGGGACAGTTTCAGTTCAGAGCCCTGCCCCTTTGCATAGGCATTTTCATAAGCATTTCAGATCTGATATCCTCTCCTTCTAGGACTTCAGTCATTGACAAAAGAGGGTCATGACCAAACAAGTCATTAGGACATACCATGCAATGCTTCACTGCTGATAAGGTAACAATTAGGGGTGTAGTCAACACTTTCTTAATGAAAGCTGCTTTCTCAAGGATGGTGAGCACACAGATGCTTATCCTAACAGCTCAGTAAACCTCAGCTATGCTTTTTGTGTGTGTGTGTGTGGGATGGCCAATAAATAATTGCTTTATACTTCTAAGCTGTGTGTACCTTCCTGGCAGAGTGTTTTTGCCAGGATGACTTAAAGATGCCCAGTCAAAACAATGCAAAAAAGGGGCTGTAAAAGGGCCTGTATGAGTTTTGAAATGAGGAGATAAAGGATGTGGTCAAAGCCAAGGCTACTGAGGAAATCCAGGTGTCCCCTTTTTTGGGAAACCTCAGTGAGGTTACTCCAGAGTCCAGTCACTGACCTGAAATCATGTCTCAGTAGCCTTCCTTACCAGTGTAGGTGGGTTGCCCCACTGTTGGCTCAACTTAATTTGTAGATATAGATTTTCCCTTCCCTTTGCCTTACTTCTGTGCTATCATAGAGATGATCCAGACAGGCTTATCATTGACTTTACTGGATATTATGATTGTCCACTGCTAAGCAGTTTATCAAATATTTCTCAAACTGTTTTTGAGGGTGTGACTTCTTATTCCAACACCACCACGAAACATGGGATTTTCTTCCCTTTTAGAGACAAGATGTATTTCAGTATCTAGACATTTTACTGGTTTTGCTTCCCACTTATTTTGATAGGCATATTCTCTAAATATGTACTTTTGAACCCTGTTACTCCTGACAGCAGCTTTATCTTTCTACATATTGCGTCAACAGCTCTGTCAGACACAGGTAGAATTTAAGTAATTGTTTTGCTAGCTGAAAGGCTTTAGATGGCAAACAGAAATAATTGTCTTTATCCGTCAGTGAAAGAAGTGCAGAACAGAAGAACAAGTATAACTTTGAAAGAAAAAACAGATTAGGTAACTCAGCAAATAAGGAAGAAGAGATTTGCATGCTACTTGCAGTACGCTTACAACTGAATTAATTTGACAAGACACACATTTTAACCATACAGAACCCTGGAACATATCTAAGCCTTTTTCATATGCAAATACAGTGAATTGTTGGCTCTTAGTTACATTTTAAGCCAAAGGAAAAATCCCTAACTGGCTATGGGCCCTAATAGATTGCTCTGACATACAAACTGGCAAAAATATAGCCCTTATGGGTTGCATAGATTTCTGTAAATAATTTATTCTGGTAAAGTGTTGCCATTGTTACTGAATCTATATAACTCTTCTGAGGGGTTGGAGATAATTCTTATTCATCCTTCAGTAAATGTGATCATGATCTGACACTGCATTGGTAGCCGCTCTCCTCAATTTGGGTATAGCTATTGTTCATTTACAAGAACAATGAGCAATTCGTATTTAGATAGAAGAAAGGTTTTGCTTGCCTTATGTTCGGTATAATGTTGTCAGCTGGACAAAGGAAGTTGTTATTGCTGTTGTATAATCAGCATGATATACTATCAAAATAGTATTCGGTTTCTTTCTTTAATTTGCTAAGTGCTTAATAATATTTCTCCTACAGTGACCACTATTGCATTTACAGTTTTACTGCAGTTTACCATTTCCTCTGCTGATTTTTGATTTCTTTATCCACAGTTTACAACAGTAAGTAATTGCTTCTCTGAAGTTACCCGAAACAAGTTTCTCTCTTTGCTTCTGCTTCTTAGGAGACTAGACTGATGTTGTGGGACAAGCTGAAAATTTTCCATTGAATACCCTCAATGTTTTTCCAACATCTTAACCTGCAGGGGCATTACTGCCTATTAAGATCTTTAATCTTTGCTTTGAAAGGGAAGTACATTCCAGCAACTGGATCACTCACCAGATTTTAGATTTTGATTATGAGTGAGGCTGACTCAAGTCAATATGTCCTAAATATGATCCAAAAGACTGATTTTTGTTCAGGTTATTGCAGCTTTCTCTATATTTTCCTTGCATACTGCAGACTTCTTAGCAGTAAGCTTTTCCAGCAGTAATTGGAAAAGTTATTTTCATTTTCTGAAAAATGAAAAAAATGAATCAGGAAATCTGATAACTGTGTAGAGAATTTTAATCTCCTACTGGGAAAATAAGTAAAATCTTCTCTTTCAGTCCACATCAACCCACATATGAAGTAGCCCATAACATTTAGCTATGTATCCAGTCAAAAAGAAACTTACACTCTTTCTCCCTAAAGTACTGCTTTGTAGCAGTTGCAGTTCACTGTATCCTGATGGCTGAGAACAATGGACTACATCTGCCATTTTGCAATGTGGAGTTGGCTGATTAATCTGAATTATGCACCCAAATACTTAGCACAGTAGCCTGAACAGGTTCATGCACAAAAGGTATGTCCTGCTGGCACTTTGTATGTGTTTCCTATGCCAAGATCTCCACTCCAGCTCTTGCCTTTGAAAATGAAACCCCGATGTGAGCAGTGACTCTAGACATTTTGATATGGCTGGTAATAACTGGGAAAAACTTAACATCATGTAGCCTACTGAACAGTCATCTGATAGCAACTATTCCTATCTGTATGAAAACCAGATGTCCCGACAACACATCTTAAATGATGCACAATTTCCTCTCTGGTTTACCACCTTGGAAAATGCAGTAGAGGAATCATGTCATTGTTTAAATCATTCAGCAGCCTTGTCACATACTGTTTGCAACACAGAGGCAGCAGCGTGGAGCTGTTTCACAGGTGTTAAATGCATCTGTCAGTGCAATAGGCCTCTTGGGTACATTTACTTCCCAGCTAAAGAGTCTGCACAGCTTCAGATTAAGAGAGTTGTCAACGTTCACAACACTCTGAATCTCATGCTTTTGGGTGGTGCCCACGAGGAAGAAAGATTGGCTCCAGGAGCTTACCAGAGTGCCCTGATGTTTCCACTTTTTGGCCACAGGGGACAGCTTCACAGTTTCTGTTGGAAACAGTTTTAGTAGCTGCAAGGGAAACAGCAGTTTCTCAGTGGTCTGTGAGTGGAGGAGCCCTTAGACAGAGCAAAGCTGACACCCCATTTCAGCAGTGTATTCAACACAACTCTGCTCTGCTTGGAAAATAGCTACCATGCTTCCAGAAGCCAACTTGGAACCTCAGTGTTGTCCACTTTGCAGCCATGGTTGCATATAGTGCAAAGCCCCAGGGAATAGGCGACCACATAAACCGACACCTCTCTGAACTGACCACCTCCACTGACTACTCAGGGTTTCAGGGCCATCACAAAATTCCTCCATGTTTCCATAGTAATATCCTGGCAGTACACCGCGGCATTTTCCAAATGCATCTTGAAAAGAGAGTTCACTGAGAAACCTTGTTCAATGATTTATTGCTAAAGTTCAGTAATTCCAGGTAAATTCCTTTGCGGAAGTTGACCGCACTTCTACTTCAGATCTCCCATCTAAAAACGTGAATATCAAGCTCTGGTTGAACCTCATATGTGCAGAATGTACAGACCCTGCACATAAGTCTTCTGATGCGGTGTCTGTACTGCTTTAACAGAATTTCCCCCAAACAATCGTCTTACCTTTTCATCAAAAAAAGCTTCTGGCATTCATGCTCTGATGAGCGTCTGTTTACCAGCTGTGTTCAAAGGGTTTGATAACAAGTTATAAAACTCTAGCAGACTGGATAGCAGCTGTTCTCTATCAATTTCATATATTTGGTCCAAAGAAGGGAAGGGGTCTTACTAATACTAGAGTAGCCTACAATACCACCCCAAAAAAAAAAGTTTGTTTTTAAATAAGTTTTCAAATAACCATAACATACTTATGGGGACTAAGGGACAGTTGTTCTCTAAGTGAATTTATCAATTATAATTTCTGCAAAGAGCAAAATCAAAGGAAGTGTTTCCTTTGAAGCTGGATAGGCAGAGGAATGCAAATCTGAGGGCCGGATAAAGGAGGACTGTGCATTCCATGCTAGTGCCCCACAGAATCCACTCTGTTGACATGATTATTTGGAATTTTGTTTCATAAATTTTAATGTGAGAAACATGACCTTCTAGACAAACAAGAATGCAGGCGTATCCTCTACACATCACTGGCATTTTAAACAGTCTCGGCCTCTCTCTTCTGAAATAAAAACAAGGAAGTAAGTGATTACTGCAGGATTTGTACAACTGTGGAGCCCAGCTGATAACGCTGATAATAATAAAACTCCCTCTGTGTAGATGTGTTCTCACCAGGAGAACTCAAAGAGGTTCTTTGTTTGCTTGTTTGTTTTACAGAAGATGTTTGGACCGTTTGTCCCTTTTTTCAGATGGTGAAGCTGAGGCACAGAGCAATGAAACCTTGCAGGCATGACCAGGAAAATAATTCAAGCCTTCCAGCCCCCAAAGGTCTTATGTCTACCCACTGCACCTTCTTGTTCTTTCATACAGTACAAGGGAATGTCCTAATGTAGAATATATAGTGTAGCATTTCCTCCTTCTACGAATTAAGCACATCTAAAGAACAGCTATATTAGAGATTCCTATTTGTAGCATAAACCATCAGGTAGTTTAGGTGTCTAGGAACATGTCAGGAAAAAAAAAGATGCTTAATGCAGCACAAAGTACTCAGAGCTTTTAGCCAGGTAAAATATTTTTACTTCAGAAGATTTTGGCTGATAAACAAATGCTTTGATTCAACCTGTTTAAAAAAAGAGGTATGTTTTATAAAAATGTTTTGTCATGCACTGTTCCTGATGATGTAATTTGCATACTCAGATCTCAGGTTGCACCCTGCCATTAGTGACAGGCATGGAAAAAAGTTAAATAAGAAAGTAACTGTAAAAATATCTTCTAATTTCATGTCTGAAATGAAATGTGAACTTTGCCTACACTCACGTGCATACGTTCTGTGGAAATGTCAAGAAAATCCAAAAGTGTTACTGTATCACCAAATGTATTACAAGGAATAGAAAAAGGCATATGTAGCTGGAATGAATTTAGCATGCTACCGTGACTTTAATCTTCTTAGAAAGATTTTGCACCATTAAGGAAATTATATACCATTGGCAAATAGTTTCCCTTTAGATCTCACCACAAGGATTTCTACATAAGTAATTAAACAAGGATACAGTAGTTTTCTGAGACAGAAATGAAGAGATATGATTCTGAGAAAGTTGCCAGGATGCTATGCAGAAAGGGAAAACACTGAAGACATGTAGGATCACTTGCATAAACTCAGCTGCAACACAAATGTTCTTCATCCTAGAGACAAAAATACACAGGAGATCTAGTCTGTGTTCTTTAATGCTGAGCAATATATGAAAGCAACTGCTCTGACAGGTGCTTATCCTGTCATATACAAGACCATCATAACTTGTGTAAGTTATGGAAATAGAAAAAGAACATTTGTCGCTTTAAAAATTAATAACCATAGAAAGCAACCAGGCTTTCATATAAAGCAGTCTGGTCAAGGATGTGTGGGCTGGGTGGGTCTGACTTGTCACTGCATGTTTCTTGACAAATGAAGAAAGTAGAACCTCTCTCAAATGCAAAATATTGTAAAAGTGATGTGTCTCCTGAAGCTTCATTCTTCATCAAATTTTCACTTGGCCAGTAGTGACCACTTAGCACTTTTTCAAATAATCAGGAAGCTCCCATTCTAACAGTGTCACACTGCTGGCACAGGCAGAAATGAGATCTCGTCTGTCTCAGCAGCAGCTGGATCTGAATGATCACAGAAAGGACAGCCTGGCCTGCCTCTACTCCTTTCATGTCAAGGAATAAAAAGAAAAGATTCTTGGATGAAATAAATGTAATCTTCCAACAAAACAAAATGCAATGAAAATATCATAGATACTTGAGAGAATATTTATGTACTCATCGTTTACTTCTGACCAAAAGAATTTGTGCCTGGACTGCTCAATGGACAAGGCATCAAGTTTCTTTCATCTTTCATCAAGTCCCAAGGCGGATTATAATGTAGTTTATTAATGAGTGTTGTCTTGTTAAACAATTGATTTTAACTAATAGCTTTGCTGCTCAAGACAGGCTGCAATCAGACTTAAAATATACTATAAATGTTCTAGGTATTGCATAACTTCATGAAAAATATTTGTCCATTTCTAGAATTTGCTGTTAAGGTACGAGTACTTCTGAATGCGATTGTTCCAGCCTCCATGAGCTGAGTCCTTCAAAACCAATGATCTCAGGTAAACAAGTCACGCCATACTAGATTTCAAAGTGTGCAGAGATCTGCAATTGCATCTGCAGGACTTCTCGTTTGCTTGTTTCTAACAGATCTACGGTTGCCATTGGCTCAGCAATGCTTAAATGTGGATTTTGTGCTTTCATTTCATTGGAAATCAGAACAAAAAATTGCCTTCCAGTCCTCAATATTTTTGTTAGTAAACATCTTAAGCTGTCTCTTTTCATCCAGAAAATTCCAGACATACAAAAACAACCTAGAATTTTTCACCATGTTCCTCAAAATTGAAAGACACAATTGCACATTTTTGTGAATGGAGACTGGGGGGCTCACAGAAGAATCGTTTTATGTAAACTTTCTTGCACCATGTTAATTCAAAGCTTTGAGTCAGCTTTGTACCAAGTCTGCTTTTCGTTGTGATACAACGTATACACTCTAAGAAAAACTAGAATGCTTAAAGGGCACATGTTGTTAGACTGAACAAAATAGGGGAGAAACGAAGAGTGAAGTCAAATAGGAATTAGGAACAGGAATCTCAGAACTTGTTTCATTGTGTGTCTTGCTCTTGCTTTGAAAAGTATCTAGGAAAAAATTGCATGTATCCGTAGTACCTCTCTCAGAGATTTTACTCCCTCAAAAAATGTTATTCACAGCACACATCATAAACAATAGATGGGTTGGCACTACCTTTAAGATGGATATGGGGCATATGAAGAAGACCATTGACTCAGGCAGGGTCTGTTCTCCCCATGTAGTAACACTGATGAGAGGGCCTGACCTGTGAGAAACACCAGGTGTTGGTGCAGCCAGGCTGACGCTGCTCCTGTTGGGGCACAATTACTCTGATTTGTTTACATGATGCTTAAAAAGCAATGAATGAAAGTAAAGCCTATTTAAGAAATGAAAGAAAAGTAAAGCCTGTTTAAAAGCAAAAACCATCAACAAAATGTTCCCTGCACATGGATATCCTCTTTTGTAAGATCACTCAGACAACAGTATTTCAAGCTATACTAGTTTTTCAAGCAAGCGAGACCAAAACACCATGTGCTGAAAGCCGATACTGTCGTGTAACCTGGTTGTTAAGTGCTGGTTAAGGTATTACACAACCCTAAACTTTCCCAGACAGAAAGCACCTAGGGCTGCTTCATTGTTTGCAGGGCTTATGGCCACGCACAGCCCCACGGTGAGCAGAGGGAACTGTAGTACTCTGTGTTAGCCCGGCAGGAGCAGGTCCGGTTGGTGGGGTTTGTGTGTGAAGGTTACTGCTGCTACTCCAGACTTCCTGCCCTACCTCACCTCCATTGGCAGATGTGGAAGAGTGCTACTACAGTGCTTCCATGGCAGATGCCCAGAAGTGTCCTCAGATTTCTCAGCCTGCTCTTGTGTCCTCTGACGTGGAAACCAAACTACAACACCATTTGCACCATTTCCTTGACCCATCCATGCCAATTTCTCCCTGTCTCTGCCCCTTCACTGTACCCTGTCCTGCCTTCTCACCCCTTTAGCTTGTGCTCTACCAAGAAAACCTCAGACAAGCTGCTGGCTGCTTGTCTGTCATAACCTCAGCGTTTCTTTATTTTCATGTTTGGTTTGGTTTGATTTGGTTTGGTTTGGTTTGCTTTGCTTTGCTTTGCCTTGTAATCCTTTTGAGACAATGAGTCTCTGGCGATCAGCTTGCATAGAGTCTGTTATGACATGGGCCTACTTCCAATCACTCCGTAAGTGAAGATAGCATTAATCTTTTTTGTCCTATCCTATTCATCATCAACATCTCCGCATATGGTGGTAGACAGTAAATGAAGATTCTAAGGGCTTCTATTTCCACTTTGTTATCATTCTGCTAAGATACAGTATTGCAGATACTGAGGAAATGGGAGCATTGAAGATATACAGATTAAGGCTAAGACACAACTTTGTTCTGAGGAAAACTGGGATGCAAATATTTAAAGATTGCAAGATTTAAAGATTTGCTCCTAAACTTTTATGAGTCTTGTCCAATTAAAATCCTTGAGAATTTGTAAGAAAAAAACACAGAAAGGAGTAATGTAGCTAGAGTTATAAATATTTATGAAGGAGCAAGGGTAAATAGCAGCTAATTTCATTTTATACTCTAGAGCTAAAGCAATCATGTTTTGACCAGATTTTAAAAGCCAGCTGAGAAACCTCATTGTTGAGAAAAAGAGTCAACAGGCCAACTATATAGGACAAAAAGTTACTGCCTGCCTGTGCCATGCAGCAAAGCCAGAGCCTCGGAGGTTTGCTACTGCTACACAAAAGAAGAAGCAGCTGCTATAGCCTCTCACGACAATGACTTTGAAAGCATAGCAAACCAACTAAGTCTGTCTTTTACACCTGAATTCATGGTGAACAATTAAGGTATGAATACACCAGGTGATATATTCTCAGCAAAGGCAAGACCTACAGCTTGTTGAAGAAAGTTATTTTCCGGCTCATGCTGGGATAAAATTCTGGGCTCGGTGACAGCTGATAGCACAGCACAAAAGAGGATTTCTAATCTAATTTGATTGAGTAGGATTCAGTTAATTCCTCCAAATAATAAAAAAAAAAAGGTAATTAACATGGAACATAATTGTCAGGCACATGCAAGGCAACACACTTTCATCTCAATACCTACAACTGAGGGTTATGTGTTAGATGCTGAAGTTTAGCCCTAGGTGCTTATGGTTGGAGGATTTCATTTTGGTACAGTACTAGATGCATGTAATTAAGTGAGTCTGCTATTTGTAGCTAATAATGAGACAAATGTGCTGTGTTTTTCTGTGCAGAACTCAGAAGCTATGGCATGAGTGAGCACCCTGTGTTGGACAGAGCAGACACTCCAACTTATTAAAGCACTAGGATTTTGGATAGCAGAGCAGCTTGTGCATGGTAACTCTTCTTTGTATCATCTACTGCCCTTTATAACATTACACTGCGGGAATAGCCCGCAGAGTGAGATTCCTCCATCACTATAGAAAAATAG
>Ga0181612_102372_pt1 | contig 17801 bp, 12 predicted proteins | sample HoacroProtozoa21_FD_119630 | JGI IMG/M metagenome (GOLD analysis project Ga0181612, IMG submission 119630) | Hoatzin crop microbial communities from Cojedes, Venezuel. Combined Assembly of Gp0051906, Gp0051904, Gp0051908 | reverse complement strand
CGGCGGGGCGTGAGGGCGGGCCTCGGCCTCCCGGCCGGGGAACCTCCATCCCCGCTGCCCCGACGGCTGCCGGCGGGGAGCGGGCCGAGCCCCCCCCCCGCGGCCGACGCGCACCGCCCCACCCCCGGGGCGCCGCTCCCGGGCCGTGGTGCTGTGGGCGGCTCTGTGGGTCCACAGAGAGGCGTGAAGAAGGCTCCACTGCATCCCCCCGCCCGTGCCTGTGTCGGCCTGACGGTGTGGTGGGTGGGCAGAGGTCGTCCTGCCCCACGGCTCTCCATGGAGGCCACACAGCTTCACCTGAGGGCCACAGTGAGACCCCGTGTTGGGAATTCATCCTCCCTGTTGGTCTGAAACAGCCCTGGTTTGTCAACCCTCGGGACATGCTGAAATGCACATTTATTTTCCCAAACTGAGAAAAACTGGGAGAACTCTGGCAGGAGATCACAAAGACTGGAATTTTCTTTTCATCTGCTAGGTTATGATTTATGTTAATGACTGGGCAAAGGAAGGAGGGGGACTGGAGAGTAGGCTGTCTGCATGGCAAAGAAATCTCTCCAGACAGTGGGAAGGAGCACTCAGCAGAAGGCACAGGCACCGCTGCCTGCCTTGGAAACAAACAAGCCGCGAGGAAAGGCAGGTGGGTGCATGGCAGAGCCATCAGACAAAATCCTCTCTCTGTGGAGAGCGCAGGAGAAGGAATCGTTGGTACTCGCGGCAAATTGTAGCCGGAGCCGTGCTGGAGTCTGCAGAGGGAAATCCAGTCCCTGCAGAGATCCTCTGCGCAAAATATGTTTCTTTGAGTTTTGCTCAGGAGACTGGGATTTGGCTGCAAGAAACAGGCAAAAGCAAAAGTTCAACTGCAGTGACAATTAAGGATGATAGGAAAGCTCTTCTTTTCCTCTTCCTCAGAGTGAATTTCTTTCTGAAAATGCTACTTATTTCATTGTACACTGAGATTCAGTGCTTTAGCACTGTAAATTTCAAGCTTGCGACACAAATAAGAATCTCACAGACTTACAAACACCTAACTTTCCATGCACGTAGAGCTTATCCATGCAACTTCAGATGCAGCTTCTTTCGTAATTCATTGAAGTCTAGGAGATGGGGGAGGAAGAGGGGAGGTGGGGGAGAAAAAGGGCAGCAGAAACACCCAAATGTTAAAACACTGAAGCCTAAGTCTTCCAGAGATCAACAGCACCATTCCCAGTTTAGCAGCCGATGATGAGCATTTCGGCTATGCATGCTACCGTGGATTCACGGATCTTTACCTTCCCTAATATCAGTGGGTGTCCTTTGGGGCTCACCGATCTGCCTGCTCAGGGTAAGCCTGCATCTGTGCTCAAGCCCCAGCTTGGTGGCTTTGTGCCACACACACTTAGGCTGAGCTTCAGCTGACTTCTGCTTCCATGGGAAGGACCATGATTTGGGGCACACCTGGGTTTTGCTGGTGTGCCTAGGAGGGGTACAGGAGAAGGAGAGCCAGCATAAGCCCCAGTATCCAAAGCCGGGGACCTTCTAAGCACTCTGTAGACTTAGGGTGAGATTCTAGGGACAACGACGCCACACAAATCCCAGTGATGAGAGACTTTTATTGAGGTTCCGTCTTTAAACATCTTGAGCCAGCCAAGAGAGCATGCTGCTTACCAGGCACTTTGGTGCACTGTGTGCAAGTGAGATCTGGGCCACTCTACCTTCAGCTCCAATTTTTCTCCTCACAAAGCTCTCCAGTTGGATACTTTGCCACACAAACCAAGCCTCTACCTTACATGTGCAGAGGATTTGTCTCTGCTTGGGCTGAAAGTGTCATTCAGTCCAGGTTCCCTGTTCATGATCCTCAAACCTTGCATGAAGACCTGCTTCACTGGGATCTATCAAGCATCGATAGAAGATCAAGGACATTATCACCACACCTACCCCTCCATTTCCCCATGAGATGCCTGAGGGGCATCTCAGTTTCTGCTCGGCTGTGCACATGCTGTGTGCCTGCCAGCCCCTTGTCACCAGCTCCAGCTCTGTATCAGGGTGGGATGTCACCGAGGGGCACCTGGATGACGTACAACCAAAGAAAAGTGTGTAGAAGCTCTGTAGGGACTGAACGGTTCCTTGAAATCGACGTCTCAATGCCCAGTGCTACCCACCCCAGCCCCATGTCAGCGAGATGTTATAGCAGAGGTGACCTTCCACTTACTAAACCCTAAGGCCTTACTTCACTACGAAGGTCCCTTTCTAAAGCCACTGTGAAAACACCGAAAACAAAACTTACATCCAAGCACCTTAAGGGCTTTCTGCACATTAATTAACCCCGCAGCACCCAGAGTGAGACAAGGAAGTGTACTTAAACCAATTAAGTTGCAGAGAAGAGGAACTGGGGGTTAAGTGCCTTGTAGATGGAGGGACTGGAACCCAGGCTTTCTGGCTCGCAGTCTCAATTCGACTTCTCAGGAGTACTGGAAGTGAAACTTTCCCTGTAGATCTGTCGCTCTATGAAATCAGCTTGGCAGTGTGTGACAGACATAATCCTTTTCCCATGTGTTCTATAAATAGAAAGACATCTTATTAGCGTTCAGTAACTTCATGAGATAAGGAGAATGAACAAACAGACAAACAAATATCTGAGCTATTTCCAGAGAATTGCCTGAAATTCCAGGCAACACGGGAGGACAGCACTGAATTCAGCCACCTTCTTTCCAGTTTGACATCACCTGTGGTGTCAGTGACTGGGAAAATATTTCTCCAGATGCCAAGGGGTGGTTGATCCCCTTACAGCACCGCGTGGGGTGGAACGGGCCGCGTACCACAGAGCAGTATTTTGGTTGGGTTGTATCACAGAAACTCGGTAACCCCAATCCTAATCTTTGGCAATCCACAGCCACAAAACAGACAGATGAAATATTTTCCATGTTTGGGATGTTCACACCCCACATCATATAAGCTGTAACCCTCCTGGTGTTCCTGTGAAACCATGATGACTTTTTTAACCATTGTTACGGCAGCATTACAGGAGATTTTTATGACGGATGTTTCTGAAGATTCAATACTGTTGGGACTGTTCAGAACAATTTGTTGTGGCATAGCCTTCCTAAATAGAGTATTATATGGTCTGTCCTTGATATTAAACATGTAATACGCACACTCTCCATTATTTTAGTCCCAATTAAAATAATTTTTCATATGATTAGACTAGGACAAAAAAGGGAGGCTATTTTGTATTTGATAATTGGCTGAAGGTTTCTTAAACAGAATAAAACATGCAAGAACTGCCACACTAAATTAGATGTGGAGTCATATTCACCAGCACTTTGCTCAACAGTAGCTGCTAACAAACACCGTACAGAAACACGCTCAGAAACCTGCATAATAAATAGGAAGAACTAAAAAGCAGCAGTTTTGTTTCATCCAGAAATTTGAATTTTCAAAACCGTATTTTTTTCCAAGTAGAGAATGAAATTAAAACTTATGAAAGAATTCAAGAAAAACCAAAAGGAGACAAAATTTTCCTTGTGAAACAGGCAGCTTAGGTGGGAGACACTACCTGGGGTGAATTAATCAGGCACTTCACCATTACAGATGGAGATCAGTCAATATCTTGCCTTCTTCAGCTCAAAAGTCTTTCCTAAAAACATTTTCAAAAATACCTCAGATATGCAAAAATTGCATTTCTCCTCCCCCAGTTTTTTTAATAAGTTTTGAATTATTATGGAACACTTTAAGCCTGGTTCCTTTCTCATCTGGTTAACATCTCAATTTGTTGCCTTTCAACATCATAAAACACCTCTTTTTTAATATTATAATATGAGTTGGTGAGGACAACTGAATCTTCCTTCCCTACGGAAAATACTGATTTTAGAACACCTGTTTTTTACATCTTCTTTCTCTGAAGTAAACCTTCTCATTCTGCATCACACAGAAGGCTCACTATGAGTTTAACTGCTGCGGTGCCCAATCCCCAGCCCACTCCCACACCTGCCGCAGCCCATGCCCTCCAGTCTGCAAAGCACAAGGTCCCACGGAAAAAACTTATTTCCATTCTAATGCACCAATGACACATTCCATCAGTGATTAAAAATAACAGGCTGGGGACAGGGGATAAATATACCCCGTCTCTTTTTTAAATGAGAACCCTACCAAAATCACAGGGAAAGAAAAAATTTCTAGCACGCTGTCATACCAAAATTATATGAATTCCTAACTCCGGGAGGATAATTACAGTATAACACCACTTGAAGTGTTTTTCATGTGTCTGTCAGGATCTTTTTCCCATAGCGATTTTGTTGCCACAGGCCAACAAACGGCTTTAAAAAGCAAGCACTTTTTCTTCAAAGAGTGTATCTATGATTACCGTATGATCTCAGGAACAACTGCAGAAGCTGTAGATAAGATTTATCTTTGTCACTTGCCACGAGCGTACAGCGCTGGGTTTTGAAACCACCCCAGTCCTCGCCTGGAACCCAGTACTCGCCTCCCGTGCCAAACCCAGCTCCAGGCTCAGCTTTTCAGACAGGCGCTGACCTCAGAGTGGGATTTTGGCCTGCAGCATCCCCAGTCCGGTCCACGGGCCCCCGGGGACTCAACCCCTGCTTGGATACCAGGTCCCAGCCGCTCAGGTCTTAGGAGACTCTTTTATACAGCATGATGTGGCACCTGTATCTGTATATGTTTTACTTTCCTCTATCCAAAGCTGTGGTTAATTTGAACAGTGAATTGCAGCATCTTAGAAGACAGAAAAAGGTAGGAAAGCACGTAGGAGGGTAGCAAGGTATGAACTGAGCACACAAAAACAGCTTAAAGTATCACAATATTCCCCATAGAAGCCAACACACAAACTGTGTTTAGAGCACCAGCAGAGTATTTTCCAGAAATGGCAAGATGATTAAGTGTAAAGACCATCTCTTGGAAACAGTTAAGTCTTGAAATTAAGCCGTTGAATATCTCTATAGAGATGCACAATTATGATTTTTATTAATTGTTTCCACAATGGAAGATTCCACAATCAAAAAAACTCCCAGATATTTAGCTCTTGCATAGAAACTTCCATGCTCGAAATGAGTTTTCTGAGGAACAATCTTTACTTCGGCTAGTAAATAAATCAGGCTTAAAATTTGTTTTAAATTATTTAAAAAATTAAGTGAAACATGAAACTTTCAGTTTATTCTTAACCAACTGTACAGCTTCCATCAGATTTCAAAAATTTTTTGCTATATTTTTGGAGAAAATCAGTTTTTCCCTCTTCACTTCATGTTGTCCTTCCCCCTGTCTCTTATTTTATTGAGCTCAATCCATCATCAGCCTTTGAGAGTAGATCATGACTGAGAGAGGGTTGTTTGTACGAAATTACTAACTCCGGTTTGTATTATATGTTTGACTCATGTCTCAGCTTGCCCAAGATAAGCCTATTAAATAGCATTCCAGACAGCAGCTCTGCCCAAGGGAGACACTTGTCACTCCCTTGGAGGACTACCACTGGAGACCATCAAGTCTGTAACCCTCTGCCACCTTGAGCTGCTGAGCTGCCTCCGAAAGAAAATGGTCGCTGAGTACGAGGTAGCCAAAATGCTGAGCAGGTGAACAAGACTAGAGGTTGGTACTGGTGCATGTGACAAGGAGACAGGATGAGTTATGATCAAGGGACTTTGCCCCATCTGCCCTTTCCAGAGTGTGGGTAGTGTAAGTGCAGACACTCATTTTGGATACTCAGATTAGGGTAGGGTCTGCTCAGACTAGGAGAAAGCATCTACCAGCACCTTTCCATGATCTCTAATATGATCAGTAGCACGTCTAAGACTTGAACAACTTCAAGGAATCTCGTAGTTAAGAGTCATGTGCTAAGCTCGTTGTTTAAAAAAATCACGTGCTAAATTCATTGTTTTCCTGTAACATCATCCCAGAATAAAGCCGAAGACCAGATCATGCACAGCCCATGCGGAGCCTCGGGAAAGCACATGTAAATGACGGGTGGGAGTTTGGGAGATCTTAGAGGTCACAGCTTGGGAGGACCCAAGTGTGCCTCTCAGACCTGAACCCAGAAATGGCAACTAAATTGTAGCCAGACACAGAGGAGTCAGTGGGACCTCCTGTTGGATCAAATCATCTGTTTAAATGGTGATTAAACACTCTTGCGAGAAGAACAGCCCAGGGGTGAAGGCCCAGCATGGCCGCGCACCGTGCAAACACACGCTGCAGCTGTCCCTGCCCTGAAGAACGTGCAGTGGAGGAGGCATCGCCTCTGCAGCACGCAGGGCTCAGCCAAAACACCAGACTTCAAAGGGAGCTTTGACTTTGATAGAGAGTGAGTAGGGGCTGCTGAGGAGGGACCTGTGCTACAGAGCAACCAAGCATGTGCTTCACATTTCAGAAATTATATGCAGAGAAAGACTTCACAGATGAAAAAGGGAAGGGGGGGGTGGAAAGCGGCATACAAAAATCCTGGACATCAAGACTCTTCTTAAGGTAGTGTTTCCAAGCCCATACATGCTACGACACTGTAGCCTGAATACTGCAGTGTTTGCATGGAAATAAAAAATATTCTTTTTATCCCATTTGGACTTATTTAGCAACACCTCTCCTGAGATGTGAAAGAATGCAAATAAAACATCCAATATGATCCTCACCAAATACAAATTACATTAATTTGTCCTTTGAAGAATAATCTTTAACCATTACAAAATACACTCTACTGGCTTTCTTGCCTTTTCTCCCCCTTTTTCACTCATTTCTTGGACTTTTGAAGCAGATTTTTGTTGAATAGATCATACAGGATTATACAGTTATAGCTTGCTTTCATATATTTCAAAAAGAAAATCATAAATATGACCTCATATGTTAATAAATCAATTATGGAATGCTGTTTTACACATATGCTCAAAACATGACCTCTTCCAAGTTCTCTTAGAGCAGAAAGTTGGAGTTTAGATTTCAGGCACTTCAGCTTTAAAGATATTGGGAATAACATTGTCTGGTAAATATTAAGTAGAGCACGTTTTCTGTTAAGTTTTATCTTGCCTTTGGTGGTTTATGAAAGCTTGCTCCACACCATCACTTTAGTTACACACGAATAAGCCTTAACCTTACTTTTCTTCAACAACAAAAAATGGTGTTTAGTAGCTATAATTTACTTAACCACTTTTGAGCTATAAAGGGGTAAAGCAGAAGCAGCCCGAGTTTTATATATGCTCTTTTGCACTCTCAGAGGCAATTCAGTGCTAAAGCATTTTCATTTTATAAAACAAAACAATGCTGGTGACTCATTTGTAATGAGGACTTACCTAATTGCTTTGTTGGGAGTTTGACAAGAAAAAATGTGCAGCAGCCAATCCATGCAACTTAAAACTGTGAAACAAAAGACACACAGACACTTTTCATTCTATTTTAGGTTTAATTTTCCACTAAATTTCATCCTGGGCTTAATGTAAAAACGCTAGTTTTATTGTTACATGCCTGAAGGAGATGAGATAATGTTAAAGAACATTTGATAGAAAATAAAACCACCAATAAAATATCCTGTGTTGTTGCCTGTAGTCCCTTCGTGGCTTCCATTGCCACGATATCTTAGTAAACCAGCAGTTTACCATAGCAACTCCCCCTCTGAAGCTGTGCTCCTCTCCTGATTTGGGGCAGCGATGCACAGAGACTCAAAGCCAGAGGTGGGAAAGGGCCACAGACCGCTGCCGGGCTTGGGCAGCGCTGAGGCTCTGAGGCCCAGTTTGTTGAAACTGAACTCAGCTGAGATCAAAGGAGTTCAGAAACTGAGTTGCTCTTCCTAACATCTATAGATATTTTCCTTTTCAGCCTCAAAATTCCCACGTGCCTGCAGCTAGGCAAACACTCCTGCCGGGACCTGCAGCAGTTATACAACCTGTAGGTGGTAAGATTGCACCTTTTCCACCCAGTGCTTGCGCTCACCAGGACTGCTTCTGCTCGGGAGCAACGGGACGAAGTATTTACCCACACCCTCCACCACATATAATGTAGAAAATAAGTACCCGAAACTGCAGAGAAGCGTGTAGCTAAGCAGAACTGTGCCTGAGCCGAGCAGAGGGCAGGATATTCCCTTTCCAGCGTGGACAGGGCAGAACCCTCACTGGGAAGGACAAGTTTAACAAAACAACTGATCAAACTTAAACCCCGTATTTTCTCTATTTTTCCTGCTTTAAAAGCAATCCGTGAGAAATCAACACAACTGTCTTACAGTGTTTATATTCAGCAGACCAGAATTCTTCCTTCTGATAGGAGCCACGCTAGTTTATATCAGCTTCTGTATCCCATCACACCTAATATCAACACACCGTCCAACCGCATATAGTGACAAAACACCTTCTTCGAGCTGAATTGCCCAGGACCTGGCAGGATATATGTCGAGGCACTCAAAAAACCTTCTACCTCCAGAGCTGGATGCTGAGGAAATCAAAATGAGCGCGAGTATATTGCTATCAGGACATTTGTGAGAAGTAGAGAGCCTGTTACTGTATATTTCAGAGAAAACAGCGCTATTAAAGGACACAAACGTGACACTCAATTTGGATGTTTTCCCATGCGGATGAAAGGAATCACTCCTCATGCAATTCTGAAAGAAACTGATTAGATTTATGCAGGCAAGTATCAGCTTGTGATTAGCATTTAGGTGAGGATGCTGTTATGTGCTACAGGAAATATTGGTGTGTGTGTTTTCTGTTTACTTTCATTATCTAATGTGCTCTGCATTAGGCTGGGAAAGACGGAAGTGGTTATTTGGGAGATTTTTGAGCACTTGTAAATTTATTAGTCTTTCCCAAGAGGAATCAGGCATACTACTTCATAGCACAGTCTTTTTGGATGGACTGGTATTAAATGCCTTCCAAGCAGTTTCAAGCAGAGAATCTGTCCGTTGTTGTTCTGCTTGGAACAGGTACGAAAAAGTCGGAAGAATCAGTTTTCCCAAAGAAAATTCCATCTCACAAAAAAATATTTGTTTTAAGAAGTAATTTTGACTTTGATGAAAAGTTCAATCACAGAAGCGCATGGGGGGTTGTACATATACATATATATACATATGTATATGCACACACACACGTACGTATTTTTTCAGTTGAATTGGGATAAAACAAATCTGAAGTTTTACATTTTGCATTTATCAAAAAGATCTATTACCAAAAAGATGCATTTTTGGCTACACTGGTGTGGAATCCTACAGGGACGTTTACCTCCAGGTAACCTCTCTGTGTAATTCATGTCTTCATTACAGTTAGCGGGGAGGGGAGATAGACTAGTTAGCCACTGCCTTGGAAAAAAAAAAAAAAAGGGAAAAAAGAAAGCAGCCAAGATTGTTGTATAAAAGCTTAGAAATCCTTTCATGCACTGTCTAGGCTTGGAATATAGAAGGAAATCTCTGCCAAGAAGCAAAGGATGTTGAAACAGAATCATGCAATGTGTTAATGCCGCAGGGCATTGGAAGTAAGATGCCAGGGACTTCAATCAGAAACTGAATGATCTTTGTGATATAGCAAAGAGGATGGAAGAACATCAGAGAACTGTGCACACAATGGAAAGAAACAGCATAATCATTTGTCATCACTCCAAGCAAACGAGTGCTGGCAATGACGTTTTCTGCACCAACCTATTTATGTCATAGTTTGAGGTTCAAATACCTTTCAGTAGCAGATCCCACCAGCAACATCCTCCGATGGCATGGAAATTTGCAGCAATATCCACCTCATCTGACACTTCAAAAGACTCGTGCTCTGGTCCTCAGACAGTTAAGTATGGATACGCTAAGGTGGCTATGAAATCAGATTAACTTAAAGAGCTTGTATAATTCACAGCCTATTAAGGTAACCCAGTTTCAAAACTGGTTCCACTTTGCATGAGAATGGACATCTGTGGCCTTCAAAATCCTCTACTATTTTTCATTCTTTATGAAGTAGTCTTCCTTCCTTTATACTGCTGCTGATCTCTAGCTGTGTCTTGTAAAGACTCAGCTGAGACTGGTCAGATACTAAAACTAGTTCTGGCCCATTATATGTGAAATATTTAATTACACTGAAATCTTACAGGAAGAAAGATGTCAAAATGTCCTGTACATGGACAGAATTTGAACCAGAAACAGTCACTTTGATGTAGATAAACCATTTGGTCACCAGTGTTGGTCATCTTTCGGCATATTTTGGCAACAAAGTTGACTGGTTCCCAATGTTGAGCTGTCAGTAGCTCTGGATAGTATCTAAAGGCGTCACATGGTGTCCAGCTCTTCTGTAGAGGGCCCTAAACAAACATTTGAAAAAAAACCTAACTTTAGGCTCCTGTTTCTGAAAATCTTGCATTTAATTTAATATTCAGCCTTCATTTGCCTAAAAATCCAGAGAGAGAACAAAATCAAATACTATATACAAGAAACCTTACCTATAAATATGTGGAGTTTTAAGATACACTGATTTTACTCAGGTATGTACATTAAGCAGAGAGCAGTACTTTCAGGCTGAGAAGCAGTCAACACTTCCACTTAGATGGTGAAATAAAACTCTAATTATAAGATATTGTGTAGCCAATATAGCTTCATATTTCTACTTTCAATACAGTATAATACACTCTAATCTATAAGTTGCCTTATCATGCAAACTTCCATAGGCACAGTAATTTAAAAGGGATTATATATAAGCCCATCTAAAAGCAAATATCAAAAAGCAAAGATTCTTAGTCCTGTAATATTTAAAAAACATTTACTGAAGGAGCTTCTCTGCTTTTGGACTGGTATGGAAGTCCAGAGAGAAGAAGGTACGTGCCAACATTGTTAAAGTTGGATGCCTCTGCTCTGGTACTTCAATCTACATTTAGCGTTCAAGGAAAGGGCATGAATTCATCTTTTCAAAGGGCTCTTAGACCTATGAAAATCAGTATCATTCCACCAATTTACAGCAGCTGAAGACAAAACTGCTGGTTTTAGGAATGTTGTGAGAACCCTTGGTTTGATTATTCACATTCACACATATTCCTGAAATAGAGAGGATTCTTCTCCCCCCTACATTTTTTTTTTCATCTCAATTTCCAAACTTCATGACCTCATCATTTCTTTCTGATGGATTTTCAGAATACAAAGTGTCCCTGATTTCCATCGCTACAAGGCATGTGTTGCAGGATGTGAAAGGAAGCAGAATTCAGCTGTCCATGATCAGACAGCAAAAGGTCTACATGCAGTTTTGATAAGAATGAATGGCATGAAGATTTTTCATGTAATATACACGTAAGAATATGGCATTTCAGTGCCCTACTATCCAACTACGTCACATAGACATCTTTTTCCCATTCTTCTAATAAACAGTGTTCATGGATACATTCCAGCTGACTGCCGTGCTTTGAACAAAGCAAGTGCAATGGAAATGCTGGCAAGCACATCCTCACCAAGGTTTGCGTAAGTTTTCCTTCAGGATTACAGGTTTTATCCTACACAGATGAAGACATTTAACATTTTTTTTCACTTTATCAGCAATTGGAGTATTGGTAAGATGGTTAATAGACTGCCTTAGGAAGCCAAAGCTCCTTTTGTTTTTTTTTTAAAGGGAAGTTAGTCATTTGTAAAGATGTTACCTTATGAACATTGCCTGCTGCTCTCACAAATGAAGACCTCTTTGGTCAAACTGAGATTCCTGGGTGCGTTAGTTTTTGTTCTCAGGTAGCAATGAGATGCTTCTACCAAAGATTTGTTATTTGAGGTGCTGCATGTACAGGTAGCCCACAGACAACCTTGGCTTCCAAACAAGGGTGGAAAGGTAGTTTTCTTGTAGAGTCGTGCATACACAATGTGATTAGCTACTTTAAATACTCAGACACTAGTAGAAAGTAGGACAAATAAAGATCATTCTGTTGCCGTGTGGATGTTTGCCCATGCCCCCTCAGAGAAGGGAGGTAGACAGCTAACACGAGACTGAAAAAGCGTGCCCAGCATTTTCTTCAGTGTGTCCATTGCTGCAAATGCATCTTGGGATCAGTTTCTCCACACCGAACTTCCGTTCTTGTAAAAAGAAATCTTTGTGCAATACCACAAGTTAAAAAGGTAGACACATCTGAACAAACTCAGCTACCAGTTGTTACCTGTGAGTAGCATTCAACCTTTAACTACAGTTTTTAAAAGCCTTTCTCCAGCCAATTCATACTACCTATCTCAAGGTAGTATGAGCTAGCTACCACAACCTGCTTGATGCTTTTTACCTAGGAACAATTATTAAATGACCTTTTCTGTGCACTGAGCCATTGTAACTGATAGTATAGAAATGTACCGACATGTCATGACATCATCTTCATTGAGCTCACAGAATCCATCAATTACTTCGAACAGACTCCTTGTAAAATGAATGGAATGTTTGTTATTATGAGAAAATAAGTCAAAAGCACTCAATAGCATTAATCAAATAAAAATAATGTGGAAATTCAGACTTTCAAAAAAGAAAACAGTGAATCATCTGTGAACTTGGCACTACGTCAAGCATATGCTATTCATCTTCACTCTAAAGGCCCTTCATGACCTATCCACACCCCACCTATCATTTTTTCTGTGCTATCAACATGCCAGCTCTCTCCACTGATCAGCCCGTGATACCTGCCATCATCACCCATTTGTTATGTTCACTGATGAGCACTTCTGCCCTTTCTCCCATGCCAGCCTTCACGCATGGAAGAAGCTCCCATAAATATCAGCAAACCCACCTCATCGTTCTCTCTCAAATGCCTCTAGGAACATCTCCTTTCCTGGGACAGCCACAGGAAAACACTTGATAGTAAATAAAATTACCTTTTTCAACTCTGGCTACTCTTACCTAATTATTTCTTTGCGCTTCCCTGTCTGTCTGGTACAACTACCACTATTGTCGTACTATGTCTGCTACTACTATTTCTTGTCTTAGAGTAGAAGTGATTAAGGCCAGGAATTGAGTCTTTGGTCTGTATTTACACAGTGCTGAGTAAAATGGGTTTCTGTTTGTAACTGGAGCTTGTTAACCATTACTGCAGTAATCATTAATACGATAGCTTCTCAACGCAGATGTACATTTATATTTGGCTTATATGAAACCTAGTGGCAACATCTAACCATATGGACACAGTCCTCTCACTATTTAAAAGTGTGTCACATGAAAAATTTGATTTCTTTTCCTACAAATAGCGTATTTACTAGAGAATACTCTACCAATCTAAAATTAGCCACAATCTTCTCAAATCACTTTTGAAGGGAAAAAATTAACATGAATAGAAGATCGTAAAGACTCCCAGCCACTCTGCCATCCATGTAAGTTCATTTTCCTTGTGACCTGAGGCTGCAGGTTGAAATTACCTATGTCTGGATGTGCGCTTGGTGAGCTGGGCTGTTTCAGTGGAGGGAGACATCAGTGCCGCATCGTTCTGGGAAAGGCGCTGAAGTCTAGCCCTGTTGCTTGCATTGCTTTTCTTTCATTGCATGGGCCCATCATGGAAGGAAACTGGTTTGTTACTAGCTCAGGAAAAAGTTTGTTTTGACCATCATTGGTAATACTTGGTTTTCATTTAAATGTTTTCCGTTCTATCTAAACCATATTTTCAGACATTTTTTTCCTCTCACAGCCCTAATCTGAAGTAATAACTTAAGAAAAGCAGCAGAATTTAATATAAACCATTACTGGTAAGACAGGTAATAATAATAACAACAGTAAAAAGTGATTTCCTCACCACCACCACAGTTATTCTTCATTCTCAAATGCCTAGGGGAGAAAAGGTGAACTTTCTACATGTCTGAATGTCATGAAATTCAGGCAGTTTCAGACCAAGAGAGAATGAATTCCAAAGCTGTGAATCTGTTCTTTCCATTATGGTTCTAAAAGAAATACAAGACCTTCCACAACATGTAGGAAAATAGAAATATCTCATGGCTATAGAGTTTACTGTGGTTAAATACCAGACACTTGATAGCTGTATTACACACGTTATGGTATAGTGTGTGGCACAGTGGTGTCAGGTAAATATTTTTTGTTGTGCATAGTAAGAAAGACTCTAGAAGTAATCAATAGCAACTAGTAGAAAATAAAACTGAAATAAAAGATAATTTCTTTGGGCTTTTTTTAATCACCCTTCATTTAGAAGTTACTTTTCACCACTTCTCTTATGAGCTTGTAGCTGAGACAGTTGTATAATACATAGCTACACGTGTACGTATGTGATGGAAAAGAATGAATAGCGATGCCTTTCTTATCAAAGGCAATGGGAAACACTCCATCAACTAAACAGACACGTAAGGGTAGCTCCAGAATAAACGAAACAGCACCCGTGTTGTGTTGAACAAAGGGCATCGTCGGGTTGACTGTGAGCTGATGTTTCCAATAAGACCTTACAGTGACACACGCGCTCAGCTACCGCACAAAATCAGTATCTGCAAAAAACAAACAAACGGATATCAACCCTCTTAAACAAGGAGGAGTGAGAGTCTTGGTGTTTGGTTCTGTGTTTCTCATCGCTGGAGCAAAGAAGCACAGGTTTGCTTTGTGGAGTGCACAGGCTTCCGAGATGGAAACACAAGTGGGGACGAAAAGTCCATCAGCCCAAGCTCACAGCTCTTCCTGCTACATCAGCAGCCAAATACAGATGTGCAGTGGACAAAATAATTTGTCTTCACTGCCTACATATGAGGGACACCCATGGAGTTGCCACCCAGTCTAAGAAACGAAGCAGCAAGGCTTCAAGACTGAGCGATTTTAACATACTGCATGGTGGTTATGAGGAAGTCCTCGGGTAAGACTCAGTTTTCGTCCTCCCATTGCACAGATTGGTATGTGTAAGGTATGAATGAACAATTTTGTCTTTGGCAAGGCCCAGGCTATGACAGCAAACCTGAACCCCACTGTTTTACACAGCACTCTTTCTTCACACCATGTAAAAATCCTTCTGTATGTGGCAAGCCTAGGAACAGATGGAAATAGAGCTTGAGATACTGCACTTGTCTCAGACAAGATTTTGGCTTGCGAATGAGTGAATTTTTTAATTAAAGGCGAGGTGGCACATGCAGGTTGTCATCTCGTCAGTGGAAGTTAGAGACACTGAGCTTGGAGTAACGGTTCATTGTGTAACGTTTAACAAAGGCTTTTTCTTGCTTGTAAAAGCACAAGAAAACATGGACATTTTATCACCATCACATCCTAATGTATAACATGCTAAGTAGCTTTTATATCACAGTAAAATGCAACAGCCTGATGTTAAGTGTCCCACTGCAGCCCCAGTCGACCCTTCCCACAGCGGCAGCCTGCGTGTCCCCGCACCTGCGGACGGCTGGGAGCTCCCTGCACACCGCTGCAGCCCGCAGACAGCGCAGCCACACACTCAGCAAGGCGCTCTCGCTGCGGGCTTTCAGCCCCGTTCTCTGCAGGCTTCCAGCTTTATTTCTTCCTAGAATAAAATACGTAAAACAAATTCACCTCATCAACCACATCCCCTTTCCTCTGTTTGCCAAGGACTCTGCAGACCCTCCAGTGTAACACCTGACAAACTGCATTCTTTCCTACTCAAGCTTTCAATACCAACTCTTCCTGTAATTGTACCCAGCGACCAGCCTTCTGCTGTTTTTTAAAGACCTGACAACCAGGTGAAGGGCTTAGAGACCAGATGACCCACCCAGCTTCAGCTAGGATGCTTCAGCTAATTGCATCTCAGAGCAGGGTCTCAAGCCTTTGTAAATGCCAGGCTTCATCTGACGAGGTACGTGCAAAAGCCTTCCCTTGCCGTGGCTGCATGTCACATTTTTGCTGAAGGTGGGTTTGGTCTAGGGGAAGGACGCAGTGCCAGAGCCATCAGACTCTGAATTCCCAAAGAGCTCAAGGGCTGCAGGTGCTTGGTGCTGTCTCTGCAGCAGGATGAATTTCACCTCCCAGCTGAATGCCAGTTGCAAGGGGATGGATGGGCGAGAGAGCAGGAACACATGGATTGACTTCTTTCCTCTTCCCCAGATTTCAGTATATTGCTTAGTGTCTCTGTTCCTCCCCCCCCCAAATCTCTAAATTCATCATTTGAGAACCATTTCCTCCGTCCTCACTGGAGATAACAGTGCTTTCCCACCTCATTGAAACACTAAATATATAGAAGATGAGGAGGTTCTCAGATGATGCTTGAGCAGAGGGATATGGAAAACACCTAACACAGCCTGGTTATGTGTCTATTACAAAATTTATTTTTCATGGAATCAGGCATGGAACAACTTGAGTCCCTAACAAACCTCTCCTCTTGAGTACAGCCTGAAGTCACGGCACTAGCTGATGCTTCATTCCCTCTCCTGAGTAATCCCTGAACTTTTCAGCCACATTCTAAATCCATTGTATCTGGTTTTGTTCAGATTAGATGCACTTTTAGATGGCATACTATGAGATTTGTAGGTTACATTATCAATCAAACTTAAGGGACGTTGAATCAATGGCTCGGCAGCACGTATTAAATCAGATGGGGGATTATTTTTATTCTGCTTTTGCCAATTTTACAGAAAACGCCACCTTTTTATTACTATTACTCTCACTGAACACAGAAATCAGTGAAAACATTATCCCTCTTTCAAGTTTTGCCAATAATTTATAAAGAGTATTTCGTAACAGGCTTTCATTAATTTTCTCATAAGGAATTAAGTAGAGATAAACCAAGGACTGCAGAGTTTTGGGAGCAATACGACAGCCACGGCTGTTTACTCACCTGCAAGAAATCATACTGAAGCATAGGGGAATGCTTTTATCCATAAACACAAGCCATGACTCTATAGCGTAGCTCACAGTCATCGCCACGGAAAGGCCACGTCTTGCAAAGCGGGCTCTCTTTTCCCAAAGTGATGGATGAGGTAAGCACCTCCGAGCACGAGACTCTCGCCAGTCCCACGCCATGCTTTTGCTGGAGGTGTCTATTCCTTGCAACACTGGGCCTAATCCTGCTCCACTGAAGTTAATGGAAGAAATTTTCTGTCACCCACTTCCTAAGAGTAGCGTAGTTGTCATTACAGTGTTGAAACGATATTGCAAAATACCCTGCGTGTTTCAAAAAGGTTTCATTTCTTTTTTTTTCTTTTTTGTAATTGCCAACAATTAAACATGTTTATCAGATTTTAGCCTCTCTCCATCATTCAGAGAGGTAATTAAAGGTTTAGTCATTGCATGCTGGGGTGTTTTTCTGTCTCATTAACTGCAGTGAGTCTCTGAGAATCAGGCTGATTCTGCTCTCACGGTGTTGCAATACCACGTAACTTCCCGTAAGCCGGCAATCCTCCTCCTCCAAAACCACGCTGGCGCTTCTGAATCACCGCGTGCCTGCCGGGGCGCGGATTGGCCTTGCACGTGGCAGGGCTTTGACGTCCCTCTGTGGCCACGTGCCACCCGCTCCGCGTTCCCGTCCCTCGTGCAAAGGCAGACGTCCCCGAGATACAGCGTGGCTTCCCCAGACACGGCGAGGTCTTCCGCCAACAGCTGGGGTTTTACCTGGGCTGGAGTTACAGGAGAAAATAATCGCACAAAAGGGTAATCAAAGTTAGGTGTTCCAACCTCTCTGAAAATGGGGTCATTTATCCAAGGGCCAAAAATGGCTTTGTGACTAATACCAGAATACTCTGCATGAGAGTTACACACCTAAACACCGCATCTAAGATTTTATTCCTTCAGATTTCAAAAGGAAGAAACTGTTTTTCTTTTAAATTAAATGCGAGATCACTTTTTGTTCTTCTGGGTTTGATTTAACCGGAAAGTATTTCAGCTCCGATGGCTGCTGGGTGAATCTCTGTCCTGCTCCTCCTGACAAACATCTGCTTCACAAAGCCGAACTACTCTCAGGCAAGCAAGCGACAGCACCGCTTG
>Ga0181612_173927_pt1 | contig 17803 bp, 14 predicted proteins | sample HoacroProtozoa21_FD_119630 | JGI IMG/M metagenome (GOLD analysis project Ga0181612, IMG submission 119630) | Hoatzin crop microbial communities from Cojedes, Venezuel. Combined Assembly of Gp0051906, Gp0051904, Gp0051908 | reverse complement strand
TGTACGTATGTTTGCACAATGTCCAAGCATTTTGTTTGTGGGAAAAGATTTTGGTCTATCAGGGAGCTTTTCATGACCTTCCCCTTCTTCCTCATTTGCCTTTGTTTTAGAAATGATTAATTTCTAAAGTGTAAGGTTCTAATCTTTTAAAGATTTGATTATTACATGTTCCTTTGTTTGCCTGAAGTTTGCAATCACACAAAGTGACACAGTTCCTGACACGAATAAATAGCTGATACTGAAATATTTGTCAGATTATTTAATACACTTATTTCGGATACTGTAGAAGAGAATTCTTATATGGGTCCTAAAATGGCTTCTGCTGTTGCCCTTATGGCCTCTGGCAAATCCTTTTGTCTCTGTTTATGCCTGTTCTGCAAATAAAGGTATTAAGAATTTGCTTTCGTTCTTCCCCATAGACACACAGTGAATCATGAATTTGCACAAAATAGTGATATGGTCATAATAAGGTACTCTTGGACAGCCTGTCCCTCTCTGCTTGCTGGAGAGGAACACCAGCTACACAGTGCAGAGAGTACACAGACCCAGCTCTGCAAATGATCAACTCAGCAGGCCCAATCCTTGTTGCATCTTCACATTTTTAAATATACTCTAAGCTGCCAAATTAAATTAAAATCTTAAGTGGCTCAGAATTCTGTATGGGGCTCCGAGTATTAAAACTTGATTTTGGAGGTTTCTAGATAGTGGCAGTTTCATAAGCTCAATGACTAACTGTTTTGCATTCAGCAGAGGGTATTTGACTGAGCAGAGGTGGAACCAGCTGCCTTATCATCTGCAGTAAAGCATCTCAGGGTCATGTCTTCCTAGAATTCCTAATAAATACAAACCTCCATGCAGAACAGTGTCAGCAACTGCATAAAATTGCTCAAACCTTTTGCATCCCATCATTGTGATCAGTGCAGGGTCACTCGGAAATGCTACTGTACCATTTATTCTAAGACAACTTTTGTGGGGTAGTGTTGCAGTATTCTCCTTTGGCTGTTCAGGCATTTGCCTGCATACCATCTGCTTACTATAGCTCTGCCCTGCCAAACTGGAGAGAATCACAGAATCACAGAATGTCAGGGGTTGGAAGGGACCTTTGGGGATCATCTAATCCAACCTCCCTGCCAAAGCAGGGTCACCCAGAGCAGGCTGCAAAGAACTGTGTCCAGGTGGGTTTTGAATATCTCCAGAGAAGGGGATGCCACAAACCCTCTGGGCAGCCTGTTCCAGTGCTCCGTCACCCTCAGAGAGAAGAAGTTCCTCCTCATGTTCAGACGGAACTTCGTGTGCCTCAGTTTGTGCCCAGACACGCTCCAGCCCCTCAATGTCCTTCTTGTAGTGAGAGGCCCAAAGCTGAACACAGCACTCGAGGTGCGGCCTCACCAGTGCCGAATACAGGCGCACAAAACTTACTTATACCCTTTGAATTTACAAATCTAAAGAAGAACACTACGATCACAGGAGGAAATGGGTGTGAAGAGGTGGCAATGTTCAGGAAACGCAGAGACAGAAAGTGCTCCGAGGATGCCAGGGCCGTGCCGGCGCAGAGGCAGTTGTGATCAGCCAGGGAGACCAGCCCACTGCACAGCTCCGTCTGGGAGCGCAACGGGAGGCAGACCCTGGCAGGGTGCACAAGGGCTCCGGTGCAGGTTAGGGCAGCGCATGCGCCCAGTCATGCTTCCAGTACCGCCCAGCCTTCCAGCACGGGAGCAGCCAGCAGGGCAGCGCCAGCAACACGGGGCCCTGCGGGACCTGGTGTGGAACCAGCGTTGCCTGAGGCGTCCAAGCTGGCTCCTTGTTTCCACAACGCCCTGTAGTACTTGCACTTTAAAGGCTTTTAGATTTATTAAGAATATTCCTGTACATTCATCCCCTTCATTCAATCCCAAACAGCTGATGGAAGGATGGAAAACTATCCTTGAATATACAAGCAGGTAAGTTACACCATCCCAATACACCTGCTTACCGGAGTGACAGAAATACTCTCCAAAGCCACTCCAGCCTCTGCAGAACAGGCAGAGGCTGTTACTAAAATATTGTCTTGGTTCATGCCTGTTCCTTTGACGTTTCATAATCCTAAATGTGCTGAAAATTCAGTGAAAAACAGATTCCTCCCACTACAGAGATCTGCCTCATACACCAGACACCAGTTCCTCTGGATATAACGTCGATCCCCAAGAGAAGGCAGTGGTGGGCAGTTTAAAAAGACTGTGACAGTGTGGGACTGGCCAGAGTCAAGAATAACAGTGTGCCCATGCTCCAGATAATTGCAGTGCGCTCTCTGGGATTTGCTCAGCATTAATCTTCATGCACTGTCCACCTATCATTTCATTTGCATCGGTTATAATTAGTGATAAATAACTTGCAAAGAATGAGAAATAGCTTGATGGCAACACTTCATTGCTCTTAAAACTGCCAAGTGAAGTAAAGCCTGGCAAATAATCACACAATGCATACATATGCACATATTTACAGACTGTCAAAACCAAAACCCTTCCAATACCAGATCGAAGTTTTCAAACGATGCAAACATGATCTTTCTCCACACATTCATTTATATTCCTACAAACAAATTGGGGAGAAAACCCCAAACCATCAGGAGTATGTATATCACATACAACACTGACAGGACATCATTTGCTCAACTTAAAATAACTGCTTATATACTGAAGGTGGTACTGAATTTCCAGGTTAGAGGTCTGGCTGATAAGCAATGTGAAGAACGCCAAAACACGTGTAAGCCCAAGAGGACCACTGGAGAGGTCAATACCTGCGTAAGGGGGAAGAACCACAGCTTGAGCTGGGAGGCAGAAGCAGGCAAGTGGCTCCAGCTGGGAGCCAGGCACTGATTCCATTCAACCACCCCCACAGCCCTTTGGAAAGGATGCAAAAGGATAGGGACAATTTTCAGTGAAAGTAATTCATCAGCTGAACCTGATGCCTTGGTTTTCCACCCTACTGAGATAGCAGCCTGAGTTTATCCACAGCCTGGGGAAGTTGAAGCAGGTCACTGCTAGAGGAGAATGTCACCAGCTCCGGTCCCTCTACCAGCCTGCCACAGACTTATCTCATGATTTCTCACGGAAATGAGAGATTACCCAGTCTTTTACTGCAGAGAAAGCGGCAAGCCGGTAACAAACTCCGCAGTTCTGATGATGGGAGACAGAAGGTAATGGCAGTGTTCACTTCCAGCTTATTGATAAGCTGGCGATGACTCTGCTGTCGGATAGCGTTACAGCTGGGCTGAGGATCTGGTAAACAAAGACAGGACTGGAATCTGAGCTGCGTGGAAATTTGTGCTGGTACCTTTAATTGTACAGGTTTTGCTAGAGGAAAAAAAAAATGGCACAGTTGGTTCCTGAGGCACCATGTCACACAGATTTACTCCATCTATTCAAATTCCAGCAAAATTTTAGGAAATTATTTGTAAGTGTTCAAAGCTTCAGGTGTTTTTTAAACATCATGGCCACATGAAGAAATTTATGCAAGATCTAAGGATAGAGCACATTGCTCTGCCAAGCAAGGTCTCCAAAGGACTCACAGGCGTTTGCAGCGTAGGTCTTGAGAAGAATTTCTGCAGTTTTAATTCCTTCCAGTGGAGGACAGTGGTTTACAACAGAAGGAACCGAATGGCTGCATTTCATCTGGCCAGTCACCCGTTTCTTCACGTTGGCAGCACGCAGACACATGGTTCCCAGGTTTTAGGCGAGCTAACTTGCAAGCCCCAGCCTGGGCTCTACCTCTGATAGTCCAGACACCAAGGTTTGCTTAAAAATGACCCGGAGGGTTAGAAAGGGTGAGTTTATGTCAAAACCACAACTTACCACCGTAACTTATCTAAACAGGGACAATTTGAACAAGCATGTAGAATGATGGAATATTTTAAGAGCTTTCTTGAACTATTTGTAGGATTCAAGATGTATCAATTTAACTGTACAATACAGTGATTTTCTGGCTGAGTCTGCACCACTTTAAAGGCTTGATTTCTACAGAGAAAAATCTCTTATGTAATATTTAATATTTGAAATAAAATGCTGAGAAGGCACGGATCTTAATTATTTAGCTTCTGACACATACCCTCCCTTTAAAAATTCAGTGTCTGACTGCAGATCTGAAAGACTTTCCTATAAATAAGTTATCTTCTCCGAAGCTGTAACAAATTTCAAAAAGTATTGCAATGGTACTTAGCTGATCAGAGGAAGCACAGTACTATGAAAATGTAAAAAAGTATGTATTTGAATACTATTTTAAGGCATCAAACCATTCCAGGTTGCTGGAATTCTATGAAAAAAGGCTCAGAGACAGCGGCTTTAACAAAACGACATGACTTTCCCTGCTCCAAGCACTTTCTTCCCAAAGAGTCTAGAACAAGACTGAGTGAGTAGTTACAGTTTCTCTTATCTGCAACAGACCTGTTTCTGCAGTAAGTATCTTCCAAATGGAAAGCATTCTAAATTAATTAAATAAACCTCAAGAGACAGTAAACTAATTATTCTGGGCATACATAAGATGCTGTTGAGTTAATCTCTATGAACACAAGTGAGTTAAGTTTGTATTGACATATTGGGCCAAATTTATTGTCAGAGAAATTAACTGTAGCAGAGTTAAGCCAGGAGTAAATTTTTCCTCATTAGGTTGAAATAGGTCTATCATCTGAAGCATGAGGATTTATTGCCTCTTGGGAAAAATCATATTGCTCTCTAGTTCTATAAATGATTACTCTTGCACATTCATATGCTTCAAAATGCACAGAATTTTTTGTTTAACCACCTAATAGCTGGATAGTCACACATGACCTCTTTCAAGGGAGCTTTGACTTCAGCATAGAGCATGCAACGAGTACTGCTAAGCTATGTAAATAGCTTATTCCTGAAGCTTCCCGACAGTGTTCAAAGCCCATGTACGAGCAGGAGAAACAATCCTCATGTCTAAATCTAACATGACTACCACAAAATGTCTTCTCTGCCTACATTTAACCCAACACTGTTGAAATAGTATGTTAGAGAAATTTTCATCTACTGCATGGATTCTGCCATTTTTCCTATTTAAAAAATCATTATTCATCAAAATTCTGTAACAATTGTTACACACAGTGGTTATGGAATGTCACATATTAGTTTTTAAATTATTCTTTACAGAGGAACAGAACTCAAAGCAGTAATTGGTACCACTTATGAAGCAACTGACACAGTAAGAACCCCAAGTGGCACAAAGCCAAGTGCTAGGTCTGTGTGAGCATGAAAAGTCCCACCAGTTCAGGAGACAATGACTCCATAGTCCTTCGGCTCTAAATGTTCACCTGATGTACCACAGAGTCCTTCACTATGCTGATAGCACAGCGCTCTTATTACACACGTTGGGACAGCATTTTCAGCATGACAGGGAACTCTGTAACAGCAGTCTCGGTGCTCGCTAGCGTTAACCTCTCTTCAAGACCACTTTGCCACTGAATCTTTTTGAGCTTTCCTAAGCCACCTGTCTAGAATTCAGGAATATGTCACGTAACTACTCAACACCATGTAGTAAAGGTAAAACTTTGTTCTTTTTTCATTTATTATCTTCTACTTTCCACCAACCTCTGGTTCACATAAGCATCTGAAACAGACATCTATTTTCAGCACGGCCAAAGGAGAGTAGAAAATCACCTGAGGGCAAACTGAAACAGGCTTTGAATCAGGCTGCAACTATTCGGAAACAGAATTTGTGAGAACTGGCATAGGTCCTTGAAACCAAGGAAACTCCCTTGACACAAAGCAAAGACCTCATACTATTATTAACATTTTCTGAGGTGTTAATATCTCAGTTACCCCACCCCTTCTTCTTATGGAAGTCATTCTTACTAAATCTGTACTACTTAGTGCTATTAATGTTCTCACCTCAACTTGTTTTTCAAGAGTCCTTCCTTCAATGTGAGTACAAGAAGACTGCAGCATAGAAAAATTAATCACAAATCAGCCCGACTGTGGGACATCAGGATATGTGGAAGTTACCACCCCTACAACCTACTTAATAAGCAAGAGAAAGGAGAGATGACCACTGGCCTTTGGGATCACAGCCTGGCATCAACACTTAGTCTGTCCCCATAATAGCTACAGTTTGCTTGACAGCACCACACACATAAAGTTTAAATCTTATTTAAGCTTATTCTCATCACTATCTCGGCAAACGAGGCCTGAGTGTGGCTTTAAATACCTCTGTGAAAAAGAGCAAGTTAAATTACATTAGGGAAACATCCAAAATTACTAGTCTTAAAATCAAAACCCCCACTGCAGACTATTATGGTGATCACTGAGAAAATTGCTATAAAAGCTGGAAGGTTGTTTTCTTAGCAATACCAAGAGGATCTTTCCCATTGTTCTGCCAGGACTCGCAGCAGTCACAGAGATGTTTAGCTTGTTCTGAGATTCATTGTCACAGTACAGCTGCTGTTTCAGCCATAGAGAAGTGTCAGCCTCCTGGAGAGTCTTAATTAAATAAAAGGCAATTTTAGAGGGTGGGGGAAGTATCATTACAAAGTGAAGCCTTGCTATTTGGATGTCAATTTACATAAAGCTATATTACTCTTTGACTATATTTATAATTTTCATTCAAAACAAAAGCAAAATTATTGCTGAATGATTCTGTTTAACTTGGATATCACCAGAATTTAGGCTGAGGCAGTCACTAATTTCTGTTACCTTTCAACATGTATTCTCAAAGAAAAAGCAAATTTCATGTACAAGAATCCCACCTTCTTAGACCAGATCTGATGTTACCTCATCCCCTAACACCGCTCACAATGAGGATGAAGCTTGGTGCCTGCTTTCGAGAGATGACCTGGAAGGAGGAACTGGAAACTGTTACTGTTCCTCAGGAGTAACCAAGACCCAAGGGAATGGTGTATCTCATCAGAGAAGCAGCAGTTTCCTAATCACAGTTTATTAAGAGAAATGCTCCCTATTAAAAACTACTGCAAGCACCAGTACTGAAACCTTTCATCCATCTCTGATATTAAAGTGTTGTCAGTGCTGTAAGTGCCAGTTGACTGTACAAAATGACAAGTATCCAGGCACATCCCTTGCAACAACTGGCATCTGCTTTGGAGTCATTTTAGTTGGTTTGAATGGCACTAATTAGAAGTAGTTACATATAAATGACATCCCAAAGACTTGACACAATAAACATTGCTATCTAGTACCATTCATTTGCTCTTCCCTTTCAAATATACACAGTATTTACGATAATTTCCATGTTCACTGCCACCTTTATCCCTCAAATAAGGTCATGAGACAGACAAACAACAAATATATGAAGTGCCACATGGAAGTTGAATACATAATAAGTTATCAAATGCTCTTTAAAGTATCTAGGCCAGGGGTGCATCTGAAAGTTGTGAAAGTACCTCTAAGAATGCAGGTTAGAAGGACTGCCTCTTTACTTCACCTTGCAGTTACGCCACTAAGGGTTCTTCACAACCACCTCTCAGTGAGTATCCACTGGCCAGGCAGTTTTATAAACACTATCAGATTTTCCTATCTATTCCTCTGTTCTACACGCACAAAACTGTGCTGGTGAAAAATAAAAACATTTCTAGTCTCACATGGCTGTAGACTACCAGGAAGGCTAACTGAGAGCTGAGCTACCAACAAGAAACCTCTCGGTTTTGCTTTTACTCACTAGCATGTCCTCTGTTTCTGTGTATAAAACAGTGAGGGCGACTTGTACAGTGCAAAAAGTTTCACATGCTCAAAAGAGCAGATGAAAAAAACCAAGAACACGCTGAAGGTTCTTCATACTCCTACGTGGGCTTTAGGAAGAATTTTTCAACAGGGCATTTCTTCCTAGGCAGGTCTAAAATGTCAAACTACAGGACAAGGGGACATGCTTAGCAGCAAGCAAAGAGGAAGCTGACTACGGATCTAGAACCTGGCTGGCTGGAGAAGTCTGAGTCTGGACATCAGAAGGTCTGTGGCACAGACACAGTATTTCACACAACTGCAGATAAGACCATTAGTAGACGTAGCTGCCTCAAGGAAAGGCAGCAACCACCGAATGGCTTTCTTTGATTTCCTACATCCTACCGCCCTTTTTAGACTCAAAGATTTTTTAATACGTATTCTACTGCATGGTGTCTTTAACACTCATACCAACTGTCTCATAACCGTAGTGGCACAATGTTATTTTCAAACACCTTTAAACAGCGTTGTTGATTAAATAACTCGTCACGAACATGATTTCAGGAATCCAGAGTGTCTTCTAAGGTGTAACCTTTAACACCCATTGCAAATATAGAACCGAAAATTAAGTCAAGCAGACAAAAATAAATCAGTAACTTTCAATGCAATGTCAAATTTCTGACAAACTGCGTATTACCAAAGAATAAGATATTTACTAAATGATTAAAAATTTAATTTTTCATAATGATGTTTTTGGACATCACATTTTGTGTATAGCTTCATAGAAGATGGAAGGAGAATCATCCTATTCGATCACATCCAAAACAGAATGGTCACACAAGATTACTGGGACCGCACAAAATTCCAAATCCATTCAACCACCTTTTAAAAATTTACATACGCTGCTTCATTTTCATTGTTTCAGATCTCAAATAATAAATGCAGGGTTTTTTTTCCCCAAATACTCCCACTCCTAGTTTTGAAGTTATATACTTCAAACAGCTTGACAGGAGGGCTTTGGGGTCTTCCTTTGCTGTAGTCACAGCATAATAGTAAAACTCCCTGGACGCTAAGCATCGTCACCATGTAACAAAAGAGGATGAATAGAGTCTTGATTTTGTGTCCCTGCTAGCATCACAGAGCATACCAGGCCTTAACAAAACAACGACAGATGAAACATTTCCCAGGCTCTAATTAATTCTTTTCCAAAACAGAGCCAGTTAACACACAGCCTTCTTTTTACTTAACACCCAGTTTAGCTCTATATAGGGATAATCCAATTTCAAATTAAACTCTGTGAGCATGTGCTTAGATTTAAGCATACTCAGTGTATGTGCTTTAAATTAAGCAAATGCCCCAAAATTTTCTGCAGGTCTCTCAAGGCATGCCTAATGCGAACTACGTACAGGCTAGGATCTTGCACATGCTAAACTTCCTACACACTGTAGAGTGTCGTGTTGTGCCTAAAACGATTTTAGAGGTCTGAGAAACATTCGTAATAATAACCTTGTAGTTTCGAAAAAATTTCATGGTTCTGTACTGTGAATACCGCGCCGCCTTCGGCACAAAGACACTTGTATGCGAACTGACCGCAGAGCTTTGGAGCAGGGAACAAGCATTGCAACGGGTGCGGCAAGGTGAAGGACACACTAGACCCTCCCCAGGCCCTCGGGTCTTGGCTTGGACCTCCCCCAGCTCTCCCCTACGATGGAGATGCTTCTAAGGGTGGGTGTCAAGAGGACAGGGCCAGACTCTGTTCAGTGGTGCCCAGCAACAGGACAAGGGGCAATGGGCACAAACTGAGGCACAGGAAGTTCCAGCTGAACATGAGGAAGAACTTCTTCCCTCTGAGGGTGACAGACCACTGGAACAGGCTTCCCAGGGAGCTTGTGGATTCTCCTTCTCTGGAGATATTCAAGACCCGCCTGGACAAAGGCCTGTACAGCCTGCTGTAGGTGACCCTGTTTCAGCAGGGGGGTTGGACTAGATGATCCCCAGAGGTCCCTTGTAACCTCTACCATTCTGTGATTCTGTGAACAAAGAATTCTAGTCAGTAAGGAAAAGTGTTATTTTTCAGTTAGTGTATTTTCTTTTACTTGTATAGTAGACTTAGCTACATTTTTTGTCATTTTTTAACTTATGAAGAATAAAATATCTGTCAGTAAGAAATTCTCTTATATTACATATGGTCCCAGCTGTTGAGATACCCACACAATGGCTCTGAAAAATGTGATAAAATGATCTGTTAAATATATAAAATGGAGACAAAAAAACCCTGAGTGCTTCTGTGTAAAGTTCTGCTGTTATAAACTTATATTTTGTTGGATTCATAGACCATGGAAAGCAGTTGTGAAAGTCCTGGTTTAAAGGTGACTAAAAATTCAAGAAGCTTCTTTTTCATAAATGGTGTTCTAAGCTTGGTTTGGTAGATGCTCTAATCTTCAGTCCTCAAGTCTCACCTAGTATAGAGTTATCATACCTTTGGGTTATTTTTCCCAAAAGACTGTTAGTCAAATTCTGCTACCAAAAGTAACGTTTTCTTTCAGAAGGTATGACGGCATCCCATGAGTGCAATGATAACAGTCCCATTGGATATTCCAGTAACTGCTACAGAAATAGTTATGTCTTGTAAAACAGGAGAAAATAGGTCTTCATATCTGGATAGTGGTTCTTGTATTTTCTTTGCACAATTATCAATAATCCAGTAATGTACAAAGCAGTGGGCAACCAGACTTGATACTTGAAACATCGTTTTAAACAATATTGCTAAACACAGACTGAACTTTTCACAGAAACTGTATTTCAATACTGAAATACAGCCTTTTGCATAGAATACTACTTATCAGCACATCAATCATCTACCTGAAAATAGTGTCATTAAAGCAAAGACTGTAGGTGATATTAGGAAAAGCAAATGTTACCAGAGAAACAATTAAATTATACTTTTTATTTGTTTGTTCTGTAAAGAGCACAGTCAACTGTTGAAATAATTAGGGGCAAGGAGAAGTTATTTGACACCTTGCATACTGATCAAGAACTCAAACACTGAACACTGAATTTAATATAGACACTGATATCCACAACACAGCTAACAACACCTACTCTTTTATTTTGCTGTCTCTTTTTTCTTGCAAATTATTTTTGTGCAGAACCTCACTTTCCACATGATATTTGTTGTTCAATATTCTTAAACATCTCATTGCATGTCTTTAAATCTAAGGGAACACAAGCAACTTGCTTCTTCCTTTGTTGGTACTCTGGAGGTAAATGTTTGAAGGGTGGTTTTGGTTGATTCCCTATTATACCATTCAAAGGTGTTTAGGGGTTTCCCTCCTTCTTCCCATTGCTTAGTGGGTGGTTCTTTAGCACAATGAATTTGTGATATTTCATCCTTCTTTGGGTGGTACCACAAAAGCTTTCAGAAGCTTTTCATCATTTGAAAATGGCTTAGGTGCCTTTATATTGAATACTTGAATGGATCAATGATAATTTATATGAACTAAAGACCAGCAGGACTAGGGATGGCAGCCACAACGCCTAGCACACATGAACTGAGGAACTATTAGACATGGCCTAGGGTTCACCTCTCGAAATTTCGTGCTTACAAACATCACAGAGCTATCGGGTCACAACTAAGAACTGAGAATGGAGAGTAGAAACACTTTCACATAACTTCGGCCATCTCAAAATTAGATTCCTGGTTCAGGCAGAGCATTTGGTCTTTCCCCACAGGTATGAAATCCAGCCCCATTAGAAGACAGTCCTTCTGTGTGTGTAACAACTTTCTCCAATATCTGCAGAATTTAGTTCAGTAGTTTAGCTTAGATAACTAAGTTGTAACTGACTACAGTGAGATGAAGTGAATCCCATCCCAAAAGCAAGAGAGAGACAGGCTCCTTAAACCAGGCCTTACCTGTAACTGACTGCACTTTTCTAGTCCTTTCAGAGAAACTGAAAACAGATTCATCTAAGACAAGTCACCTGTTTTGCTTTGTCCTGTGGGGCACTGAGATATTTAGACACATCTTAGAGAAAGTTAAGAAAACTACCACCATTATAGTACACAGTACATGATCACCCCAGAAAATGTGGCTAAGAAGTCAACTGTGGATCAAGACTTCTTTTTTAGCAGGTGTTCTGTAAATGTCTCAGGATCAGATCAAAATTTTCAGTTTGCCTATTTACCTCCAGTGTGCCGAACAGAACTGATGATCTTCCTTTCTTGCCTTTAAGTAAACACCATTTTCTGTTGTATCTTATTTCCATTTCAGTCTCTTTTAATACGTTCACATTTCTGTATCCTTTCTATCTTGAACAGCAGAGCTTTTCTTAAGAGCAGAAGAAGCTTAGTTATTTGGTGCCACATTCAGAACTCAGGTACAGCTATATAAATTCAGACTAAACCACCAACATCAGCAGGGTTACTTTGAGAGAGACCTAATGTCACTGAGGTGTACCAGTGCTCTACATCTAATTACAAGAACACACTTTGACTGGTTGGATCTTTGTTGCTTTTATGGGGAACAAATACATCTTGTTCTTTCTGCTTAAGCAGTGTAATAAAAAAAGGATTATTAGAACTGTGTCAAGTTGTTATGACAACCTGAATTTGGGCCCTGAAAAATTGTGTCTGGTTTCACTTGAGTATTAATAAAAACTTTCCATCTGAAGAATGCTGCTTAAATTTTAGGTAGGTGAAGCCTCTGGAAAGTAGTTGGTGTTGTCAAAACATGTAGTAGTCATGATGATTGTGAATGTGATGATTCCTGTCTCTGATAAAGAACAGTAGGAGAAATGGGCAACACTCAAGTTCACCTTCTGCACTGGCTGAGTGATAGATGAGGATACAGCTCTGCTGGAGGTAGGTTGTTCAAATGAGCTATTAAGATCTTCTAGTCCTTCCTCCCTAAAATCCAGCCTTACGCCCTTCTGACAAGTTGCACGGAAAATTATTGCCCTCCCTCAATTGCATACTTTCTCATCCATGCTCAACATTTTATTACTCAAGACTGAATATCAGAAGATGGTTTGAGGGACCCAGAAGTTCCAGTAACGCTGTCAAATAGAAAGAAGAGGTGAAGAGACAGTCCTTTCTATTTCTCGTCCTTGTCCATGCTCTCACACTTTCTGCTATGGCTTCAAAATGGTGAGCAAAAACCCAGCTTCTATGTAATCCTTGCAGCTGTAACAGGAAGACTTCCTTTTTTCCTGCAGTGTAATATACTAAGACGGACAAGTAGTCAGAGAGCAGGAGGTCCTATATTTGTCTCCATCTTTCATTCAAAATATGTATATCTAAGATGCGACCCTTAAACTACTGAATATTAATATTAGGTAGTGGGCACCTTCTTTTGCACAAAACCTTTTTTCTTTGACTTAAAATTCAGTATTAGGGCACCTAAATAGTTATATTAAATGTTTTCAGATTTGCACCAGTTTTTCTGTATATTCTGAACCAAAATAAAATAAACCAATATGGGAAATATTTGCTTTCTATTCTTTAACAAAATATTTAGGATTTAACACTTTGAAACAATATGTTGCTTCAAAATTTCCTTTGGCTAGCATTGCAAACAAAACTGACAAAAAGATTTTTTTTACATATTACAGTATTTAATTTGACAAAAGTACTTACATTCATAAGACTTAATTACTAGATTTTACTACAATAATTAAAAATAAAACTATTCTTTCTGCCTTAAGTTATTTCAAATTTTAGTGACTGAAGTGATATTGAAAGTCTCATCTTTTAACATAATTTCAGCGATTTGAAACTGAGGTAATTAACCTCAGTTAATATAATACTCCAAAAGTCTGGGGTGGAAAAAAAGGTTTCCATACAAATCTTTACAGAAAAGTCTTTTTTTTCACGGAATGGAAAATTGTTCTCTTTCTGGTTTGCATTTCTGAAATTTTATACAGAACACTACAATGTCACATCTGTTTGGGATAACTGCAGTGACACATTTTTAATAGGCTATCCTTAATGCAGGAGCTGTAGTTGTACTTATAGTTCATGCCTGGTCAGGGTAGAACTCCAACAGCAAAACCAAGTCATGTTCTAAATGGCAAGTTTCTATACTGAGTTTTGAAAATGTGGCAATGAGCTACTGTATATTATAAGTGAAGATGATTGCATGGAAACACATTCCTATACCTGTGGAATCCACAGGAGACCACAAGCAATTTACTGTACTTCCATTCGGTGGAGCACAGTAAGTTTATTTCACCATACACTGAAGTTATTTGCTATATGAATCATCAAAGGTCTTTGTTGATCCCCAGAATATGTTCTGATGGGGCTGTTAGCAGCTCCTATTTACCAGAACAGAGGTGCTATCAGCTACTGTTGTTTTTTTTTTCCTGTCATTAATAGAATGAGTAATGTTTTCATTACTACATATAGATGCCTGTGTGTATACTCATATATACATGTAAATATGTATATCAAATAAATGTGTGTATGTGTACACATATTTATTGCATAGGAAAAAAACCAACAGATTTTTCTATGGGAGTACATGGATGTATGCACATTCATGCAAATAGTATATGCATATTTTATGTGCAGGTATTACTATATACACTATACGTCAATGGGCTTTCCTGTGTGTATGTCTCTGTATGGCTTTTGATTTATTATTTTCTCTTTATACAGATAAAAGTTCAGTACTGAAGCAATACGGCAATAGAAACAGGGCTTCCTATACAAAGAACATTCTTACCCCATCAGTAAAAAATGAGCACATAATTGCTTTCAATCTCCTTTTCCGCTCTGCTCTTCTTTTCCACCTGCTGCCATATGTCATCTCTGGCTATACAGATAATCTCAACTCTTAAATTTTGTGCTTTGAATCACACTATATCAGATTGCTAAAACTCTGTAGACAGTGCAAATGCCTGGTTTTGGATCCTCTGCTGATTCAGAGGTGCAGTTGTACTACAAATCTACTTTTTCTCGCAGGGGGCTATGTCTACTAGAACTAGCAAAGCATGGGAAACTGAATATATATTGCAGGGTAATTTTCATTCTCCTAGCAATATTGTGACCCTAGATTGGTACAAACTCACAAGCTAGAGAATTCTAGCTCTTCAGTGTGAGGTCCAAAACCAACATAGTTCTGATGTAAAATAATATTTCCTTGATGCCTTTTCTGTTGGCAGCTTCTAATCCTTAGATGAGCTGTTCACAATGGCAGCTCAGCCACTGGAACCGTTGGCTTCCCAGGCTGCATATGCGTCTGTGTGATACATGTGGTCTGAAGCAGACATCTGATGAGAGAGTCAGCAACTTCCCCAGCTGTGGGCTGCCAAGAAATAACAGGACCTGGAGCTGTCACCCAATAAGTGTCACCCCTCAAGTAATCTGTCCAGAAACTGGGCAAGCCTCTCTTGAACCTATTTGTTGTTTTGTATTTTTTTTAAGTTTGCTACAATTGTTCTGTTTGATGTGTATTCACAAAATGTTTTGATTTTAAGTAATTGCCTTGTAATTACGGCCCTAAGCCTTATCTGTTTGAGATCTTCAAAGTAGCTCCAGCCATAAAACCGTGTTTCTTTTTTATTCTTTTTTTTTTTTTATTGGTGAACATTGGTAGGCAGGTTATAATAGACAAAACACAAGGACAATTCTACACTGTCACAATATGCATCTTTAACCTTGAGATGTTACAAGACTAAAAGAGTAGGAAATGAGTAATTGCATTTTCTTGGAAGTACTTTCTTCATTTGCAGTTGTAGACTGAGATTTGCTAAGATGATGATTCAGCTGGCAGGATGAAACATGATGAGAAAAGATAATAAAATGGCTCTAGGCTAAACCCATAAAAACAAGGTAGAAATTTTCCATGGAGTCACATTTCCAAGAGAGACACATGCATAATGCTTTAGACTACATGTAAACATTTATTGATATTGGTATCCAGTAATTGATAATTCTCAGTGCTGGAAGCCTTTTGGGCAGAAATATTCAAACTAAACTTTGTTTTCACTGCATGGTTAGAAAATAAAAATATTGCTGCAAAGACAAATTGCAAACATTTCCTTCAGGACATAAATAATAAAAAAAAATAAAATCTGGTGACTCCTCTTAATTTTAGTGCATGTAGCACTAACAGAAGAGCTAACAAATCTGAGAAGACTGTTGTTAAACTTGGAGTTTTCTCTTCTTCTTGCTCTGCTTTCTATCTGCCACCTGGACTCATAACCTTTCTGTTCCTGTAACACAGAACACATCTGTAGACCAGCGCCACAATTTACCCAAGACACCTATGTTAGTGAATTTTAACTTTTAGTGGAAGAACTTTAGATGGTTTGCCAGGATGTGTTACACTGCCAAATGGAAGATCTTGCAATGGAGTGGAATGAATAATGGATGTCACAGATCTCGTCTATTCTTATTGTCACTATTGAGTGAGAAAGGACTAAAATCTATTTTTGCCTTTTGTTATCACCTTACGTTTACTGCTGACTAACACCTGTGGGAAGGGTATCTTGATATTTTTACGTAATAGGCAAAGTACCTCAGCTGCTTCAACACTGGATATTTCACAATATTCATTTAATCTATAATAATTGCTACAGATGTTGCTACTTATCCTTCAGTGAGATGCATTCTATTGCAATTGCTGCAGAATATGTTAGCACAGCTGTGATTTTCTTCAATTTTCTGGAATAATTCACCCAAACTAAACACACACAATCAGAAACACTCACGTACATGTAAATGCACACACATACATGCATAAATATGCAAAGAGTTACAAACACATCAGTTCTTCAGTTACTTAAAAGTCCATGCCCTCTGATGCTATGGAGGTTTTATGGATCAACAAAACTTGTTTGATTTGCCACTGATCAAATAGATAGGGTGGAGTGGAAGGTTTTATAAACACCCTAATGAAATATAATTACATAATGCAACTCTAAACCTTCCTTTATTGTGTAGATATAACTGTCAGAAAAAATTTGTTCCAAGTATGAATTAGGCCAAAAATGTGCTTACATCAGCCAAAGCAAAAGAAGATACTGAAAAAACTAATCGAAACCAAACAACAAAAAGTACCCAAACCCCAATAATAATAATAATAATAATAATAATAATGATAATAACAATAATAGTAATAATAGAAAACAAAGGTAACATAAACTTCTTGCCATATCGTGAAAGATATGGTTAGCATGTCAGGGAAGAAACAAGTGGCCAGGAGGCAGATAGCACTATTTTTCACAGTAAGCTAAAGTTCTGCTAAGGGTTGAGACACACTGCTCTGATTAAAATTTAAACAGAGGAAGGAACAGAGGAAGACATGACAAAGAACAAAGGCTGGAACTGAAGCTGAAACACATTCAAATTATTAGTCTGAGATATTTTCAGCACTGTGGCTTATTAATACTTAGATCAAATAAAAAAAAAAAATCTGACATTTTCTGACTTTTTGTATCTTTAGAGTTCTTATGTTATGAAAAATTCTGAATTGAGGCTTATAACTAGGATGATGTAGCTTTAATAGGAACAGATTTGTTATCATTTAAGTGAGTAACAAAATGTCAAGACAGGTGATCTCTATAGCACAGCTTACTTTAGTAACTAATTTTAAGTGAAGAAATTATATTCTTTTAAAGGAACAGATGCTCTAATAGCTCTTAATAAGAGATGAGGAGTATGTTTCATCTCAGATGACTCTGGTCATCTGAATACGAAATTCCTGATTAAGCTCTTGCCATAGCAGACTGCAGTGGGCCGTTCATCCCATCCTAAAAAAAGTGTCCAATATTGGTTAGCCTTCTGAAATTACATATAATCCCTTTAGACAACATGGGAGATCATATATATAAGTTGGGCAGAGAGGAACCTGATGAGGTTCAACAAAGTCAAATGCAGGTTCCTGCCCCTGGGGAGGAACAACCCCATGCACCAGTACAGGCTTGGGGTGGACCTGCTGCAGAGCAGCTCTGTGGAGAGGGACCTGGGCGTCCTGGTGGATGACAGGTTAACCATGAGCCAGCAGTGTGCCCTGGCTGCCAAGAAGGCCAATGGGATCCTGGGATGTATTAGGAGGAGTGTGGCCAGTAGGTCGAGGGAGGTTCTCCTTCCCCTCTACACTGCCCTGGTGAGGCCTCATCTGGAGTACTGTGTCCAG